>Ga0187893_10008226_pt1 | contig 16574 bp, 11 predicted proteins | sample MA1701074metaG_FD_139574 | JGI IMG/M metagenome (GOLD analysis project Ga0187893, IMG submission 139574) | White microbial mat communities from a basaltic lava cave in the Kipuka Kanohina Cave System on the Island of Hawaii, USA - MA170107-4 metaG ...
CGCCACCGCGGCACCCCCCAACGTGAGGACAGCCTCGGACCCAACGTCCGGCGCGCCAACCGTAGACACATCACCGACGTGTCGCCCTCGGCGGTCCGAGGCTGGCCTCACTGATGTCCCGTCAGGCTGATCATGTCGGTAGTTCGCCGGGTCTGAACGCCGCTCGCGGCGTCCTCGTGCTCACCAGGGGGCCTGCCCTGACTGCGTCCTCGTCCTTGCGAGCGACGCCCAGCCCTCGCCGAAATACTCAACGAACCAACCTGACGGGACACTATCCGACCCGCTCGGCCCGGCCCATGATGCCCTGGGGCCGCAGCAACAGGATGAGGATGAGGATCACGAGGGCACCCACGTTCTTGAGGTTGGACGGTACCCACAGCGTGGACATCTGCACCACGAAGCCGATCACGATGCTGCCGATGAGGGCGCCGAAGGCAGTGCCGAGACCGCCCAGGGTGACCCCGGCGAACATGAGCAGCAACAGGGAGAACCCACGGTCGAAGCGCACCTGTTCGTCGATGGCCTGCAGCACGCCGCCGAGCGTGGCGAGCGCCCCACCGAACACCCAGACCAGCAGGATGACCCGGTTGACGTCGATGCCCGACGACGAGGCCAGATCGGGGTTGTCGGCCACGGCTCGCATGGCCTTGCCCAGGCGCGTCCGCACCAGCAGCACCCCGACCAGCACGAGCACGGCCGCGCTCACCGCCATCGCCACCAGGTTCTTGGGGGCGATGCTGACGGGGCCGATGTCGATGGCCCGCTGGGCGAAGTACTGGCCGTAGGAGCGCGAGCCCTCTCCGAACCAGTACTGGAACAGGTTGCGCAGCAGCAACGACAGGCCGATCGACGTGATCATCATGGCCAGCAGGCTCACGCCGCGCCGGCGCAGGGGCCGCCACAGGCACAGGTCGAGCGCGCCGGCGCCCAGGCCGCCCACCACCATGGCCAACGCCGCCGCCGGGACCAAGGTGAGGCCCCAGTCCACGTTGATGAACCAGGCCACGATGGCGCCGAACGTGACCAGCTCGCCGTGGGCGAAGTTGGTCAGCCCGGTGGTGCCGAAGATGAGCGACAGCCCCACCGACGCCATGGCGATGACCAGACCGAACTTGATCCCTTCGACCGCGAGTTGAAGAGCCTCGTCGCCGCGGCTGCGCACCTCGCGGGTGCGCGCACCGAGATCGAAGGTGAGGACCCGAGATCGGTTGGGATCGATCTGGACCGACTCGCGCCCCTCGGGCGGGAGACCGACGTCGTCACCGAGCGAATCGAGGTCGAGGGTGGCGGTGTAGGTGCCGGGCCCGGGCAACTCGAGCTCGAAGCGACCCTCGTCGTCGGTCTCGTCGTCGGCCACCTCGTCGCCACTGACATCGGTGACGACGATGGTCGCGTCCTCGACAGGCTCGTCGTCGTCACGCTCGCGGGTGCCCTTCTTGTCGATGAGCGTGCCCCGGATGACCGGGCCGTCGGCGCCGCCGTCATCGACCCGGCCGGGCTCGTCGTCGCCCTCGCCGGCGGTCGTCGTGGTGCTCGACGGTCGCGAGGTCGGCGGCGGGGCCGGGGGTTCCTGGGCCGCGGTGGGACCGGCCGCGAACACAACGCCGAGCGGAGCAAGGACGAGCGCGGCGAGAAGCAGGCGCAACCACCGTGGTCGGGCGGCAGGGCCGCAGCGCTGTGTTGCCGGCGTCACAGTGCGGCGACACTACCCGTCACATGTTTCGATCGGCGCTCAGGCCGGAGGCGTCATGACGCCGACGCGCGCCAGCACGTCGGCCAACGGGGCGACCATGCCGGCATAGAAGGGGCCGAACTCCGCGAAGTTCGCGGAGGCCTCGTCGAAGCGCATGGTGTACACGACCTCCTTGAGGTCGTCGGGGTGCTGGGCGAACAGCGTGACCCCCCACTCGAAGTCGTCGATGCCGGTGGAGCCGGTGATTAGCTGCAGCACCCGGCCGGCGAAGGCCCGGCCCGAGGCGCCGTGGGCGTACATGAGCTCCTTGCGCGCGTCGTAGGGCAGCGTGAACCAGTTGTGGTCCGGGCCCCGGCGCTTGGACATCGGGTAGAAGCACCAGGCGAACTTGCCCTCCGGCGGCAGGTCGGGGTACAGCCTCGTGTGCTTCATGGCGTCGGGGATGCCCTGGGCGTACTCGGAGATCTCGGTGAGCGAGACGTAGGAACCCACCAGTTCGAGCCCGGCCGCGACGATCTCGGACTGCAGCCGGCGCAGGCGCCACAGGTCCGGGCCCAGCGCCATGAGGGCGACGTCGGCCTTGTGGCCCAGCATCGCCACCGCCACCACCTGGTGGCCGTCGGCCTGGGCTCCTTTGACCGCGGCCATGACCGCCTCGGGCTCCACCCGCGGGGTGGGCTTGCAGAACAGGTGGAGCACGCCCCACCCCACCGACGGCGAAAGGGTCTCGGTCACTCTCCTCACCCTAGGAGGACCACCTCGACAGAACCGAGTTTCCGATGCCGAGCGGGCTCGCCACGCGTCACCGGGCGAAGGACGCCGCCGCGAACACCACGCCCGCGATGCCGACGTAGGCGGTCACGGTGGCGACGATGAACGACCGGCCCTGGTCGGAGATTCGCCGCTCGATCGACGTCGACATCGCGGCCATCTCGCCCCGCAGGTCGCTGCGCAGCTCGGACATGTCGTTCCGCAGGTCGCTGCGCAGCTCGGACATCTCGCCCCGCAGGTCGCTGCGCAGCTCGGCCATCTCCCCCCTCAGTTCGACGCGGGTCAAGGCCAAGTCGTCACGGGTGGCCAGCTCCCTGGCGCCGGCCGGCGGCAGCAACTCCATCAGTTGACCGGCATGCTCGGGGCCCCACTGGTCCCGTATGAGATCGACGAACTCATGTGGGGCCTGTTCGCTCACGATCCCGCCCCCTGGTACCTCTCGAACACGATGTGGGGGAAGTGACCACGAGAGTAGCTCGCCGGTCTGCCAAGGGTGCTACGGCGTCCCGTCCGGCCGGGTTGGCGGGGTTGGGGACGAAGGACCGAGGGGCGGACCGAGGGGCGGACCGGCCGGGTAGGTCGGCCTGGGCGCGGCGTCCGGGCCCGACCGGTGCACCAGGTCGACCTCGGCCCCCTCGGGATGCAGCCGGGGCAGGCCCCGCTCCACCCGGCTGTGCTCCTTCATGGCCCGGATGACCGCGGCGTGGTACGTCTCGAGCTCGGCCCGGGCCACGGGTGCGTGGTACACCGAGCCGTCGACCATGGGCCCCCGGGCCCCCTCCACCACGGCCACGATGTCCTCGCCCGAGATGGTCTTGTGCGTCTCCAGGGCATGGGCCACCGCCAGCACGTGGTGGCGGTCCTGGGCCAGCAGCTCGCCCACCCGGCCCAGCAGTTCCTGCAGGCGGGCCTCGACGCGGCGACCGGCCTCGGTCTCCAGGAACTGGCGGTCGGTGCCGTCCTCGATCATCTGGATCTGGCGCCGACCGATGAGGCCGAGGCTGGTGGCATGGGAGGCCACCGTCTCGCCCATGCCGTGCATGGTGGTCATGGTCATGACGATGGTGGTCGACGCCCGCAGGTCGCCCCCCACGCCCTGGGAGTTGTCGCCGTCGAAGAAGAGCCGCTCGCCGGCGAGGGAGGCCAGGAACGTCATCACCTCGGCCTCCAGCTCGCGGCGCCACTCGACGAACTGGTCCTCGAGGGGCACGGGCGATACGAAGCCGCCGGTGCCGCCCCGGCGCTCGATGGTGGCGATGTCGATGGCCTCGCGGGTCCGCAGCCGGTACATGGCCACCGCGTGGCAGGCCTCGTGCACCGCCACCGCGTGGCCCTCCCAGTCGGAGTAGGTCCAGTCGTCGGCCGGGCCATGGGTCTTGAGGTGCTTGGCCTTGATGAGGTCCTGGTAGGTGACCGTGTCGCGCTGCTCGCGGATGGCGATGACCACCCCTTCGTTGACGATGTCCTTGATCGACGCCCCGGTGGCCCGGGTGCTGATCACCGCCAGCCGATGGACCTGTTCGGCGCTCAGGTCGTGGCTGATCTTGTTCAGGTACCCCCGGTAGGTGCGCTCGCGCCCGGCGGTGGACGGGAAGCCCACCTGGTAGGCGCGGTCGATGCGCCCGGGGCGCAGCAGCGCCGGGTCCAGGGCGTCGGGCAGGTTGGTGGCCATCATGGTGAGGATGCGGTAGTTGAACGGCGCCTTGGGCGTCATGTTGAGCCAGCGCCGCACGTACTTGTTGAGGAACCCCCTGGGCTTCTTGAGGCCCGACATCTCGCTTAGCAGGGCCTGCAGCGTGCCCATGCCGCCGCCGCCCATCCCCATGCCGCCCATGATGATCCCCCTGACCCCGCCCGAGCCGGCGAGACCCGGCGCGGCACGGCCGCCCGGCGCATCCTCGCCGGCGCCCACACCGAGCTCGGCCAGGGCCACCTGGTGCAGGAGGTGGCGGGTCTGCGCCGAGGCCCAGTGCCCGCAGCCCGGATCGAAGCGCGAGCCACCCGGCGGGAGCCCGGCCGCCACACCGGCCGCCACACCGCGCCACGCGCCGGACGAGGCGCCGGGCGACGAGCTGGCCACCGCCCCGCCCCGGCTGCCGAGCGAGTCGGCCTCGTCGAAGAAGACGATCACCCCGCCGTAGCGCAGGGCCAGGCGCCGCAGCTTGCGGAACAGGCTCTTGACCTTGAGCACGCCCACGCCGATGAACATGGCCTGGAAGGCGCCGGGGTCGACGAACACGAAGGGCCGCCCGGTCTCCCCCGCCACCGCCTCGGCCATGAGCGTCTTGCCGGTGCCGGGCGGGCCCCACAACAAGATGCCGCCGGGGACGTAGCCCCCCTTGTCCTCGATGGCCTTGGGGTTCTCCAGGAAGACGATGTTCTCCTTGACCCGGTCGAGCACCGGGTCCTGGCCCCACACGTCGCTGAAGCGGGTCTTGACCTCCTGGGGCCGGTACACGTCGACGCCACCGCGGGACAAGAACCAAAAGATGGCCACGAACTGCCCGACGGCGATCATCATGATGAACAGCACGTTGAAGATGAGGGGCAGGCCCTGGGCCGTGTCGAACAGCGTGCCGGCGATGCGGCTGGGGGCGTCGAACAGCGCCTGGTACCAGGGCAGGTCCCACAGCACCCCCAGCACCGCCCCGCCGATGGCCAGGACCAGCGCAGCCTTGGCCAGGCGGCCGGCGCGGTAGCGGGCCCACGGGTCGCGCCCGTCCACCCAGCGGTCCCAGCGCCCGAAGGTGGTCTCGGCCACGAAGTGGTACCAGCGAGCGGAACGCTCGGCCACCAGGTAGTGGCCCTGGCGCAGCACCTCCACCGCGAAGAGCGCCTGCAGCACCCGGGTGGACAGCAGCGTGTCGCGCAATGCGTCATGGGCCGACACCAGGGGGTTGTCGGCCAGGCGCCGCCAGGCCAGGAAGGCGAAGATGACGGCGAACAGCCACAGGAACTTGACCCGGTCCCAGAAGTCGAGGGGCCGCCGGCGGGGCCTGGCCGCCGGGTCGGGCGCCTCCGTCCCGGGCGGGGGAGTCGGTCCGGCGTCGTGCGACGGCCAGGCCAGGCTCCCCGCGGTGCGCTCGGCCATCCCGTCAACCCTCCAACGTCCAGGAGTCCAACACGGCGGTGATCTCGGCCTCGTGCAGCTCGTAGCAGTCGGCCGAGCACAGGACACGCATGACCTGGAGGCGGTTGGAGCCGTCGTCGAGGAAGGCCACCTGGCTCATCACCACCGTGTCGCCGTCGCGCCGCACCTCGGCTACGACCCGGTTGCCCCAATGGTGCCCGAGGTCGATCTCTTCGTAGGCGACGACGTCGACGCCGGGCGCGTCGAGGGGATCGGAGGAACCGCCCAGCAGCAGCGACCGGAGCGAGGCATGGTTGCTGATCTGCTCGCCGCCCTCGATGAGCCCGGTGGGCAAGATCTCCACGAAGCCCACCGGCTCGGTGGGCGAAGGGGACTCGATGTGGGCCCGGTCGGCGTCGACCGCGCCGTCGATGACGACGCGCCAGGTGCCGGCCGACGGATCGGTGCGGGGATCGGCGGTAGGGTCCTTGTCGGCGAAGGTGAACACGGTCCAGTCGGCCGGCAAGCGTACGAAGACGCCGGCATCGGCGTGGGCCACGTAGACGTTGTCGGGTCCGCCACAGCCGGCCAGGGCGATCCCCGCCACCGCCGCCACCGCCGCGATCGCCCCTCCGAGCCGCGCCTGACGCCGCCCTTGGCGTCGACCACGCCGAGACCGGAGCCCGAACATGGTTCATTGTTGCTCACCACCGGCCCGGATGCGTCCCGCGACCCCTACGCACCCCTGCGAAATTGCGTCCAGATGGCCCACATTCGGGCCATCTGGACGCCAGAACGACGGGGCCCGCGGCCCCTCGGCCCCGCGTCCAAGTCAGCTCCGTCCACCGCGTACTCGAGTCCGGCCTCGGCCGGGCCGATCCGCCGGTCTTGGCCCAGCCGCGGCGTCCGCGGTTAGTGTCGGATGCACTTAGTCGTCACGCTCGAAGGCCGCACGGGGGGTGGGGTGGTCGGGAACCGCCACGGGGAAACGCGCGTTGGCACCCCGGTGGCGGCGCGCCCGGGCCGCCGACGACCCCTCGTCGCCGCCGTGGCGGCCCTGGCCGCCGTACTGGTGACTGGCCTCGTGCCCGCTACGGCCGCGACTCGCGCGGAGGCCGCGGCCGCAGTGCCGGTGCTGGTGCTGGAGGGGCGGGGCTACGGCCACGGTGTGGGGCTGTCCCAGCACGGTGCCCGCTGGATGGCCGAGGGCGGGGCCGGGACCGAGGACATCCTGGCCACCTTCTATCCCGGCACCGCGCTGGGCCACGACGGTGGCGACGTGCGGGTGTCGGTACATGCGTCCAGCAACGGCTCGGCCGTTCTCTCCTTCGCGAGCGGCGGTGAGGTCCGCAGCGCCCCCGAGGGCGCCCAGGCTCCGGGCTTCCCGGTGTCGGTCGGACCGGGCGGCCAGGTGGCTATCACGGCGGAGGGTGGCGGTTACCGGGTCTCGCCGGTGGTCGGAACCCAGGCCGCCGGCCGGGCCCAGCCCTTCGACGCCACCGCCACGCCCCGACCGGCGGTGGGAAGCCCGGCCAGCCGGGCCTGCATCCCGCTGCTCGGTCCGTGCCCCGACCCCGACCAGCCGCCGCCGCCCGGCGGCTGCCTGCTCGGTTGCGCCCCGCCCACCACCGCGCCGCCCGGGCCCGCACCCGGCGCGACGCCGGGCGCCCCGCCATCGCCGGGCACGGGCAGCCCCGGTGCCCCGGTGCCCGCCCCCGGTCAGCCCGCGCCGCCGCCCGACGCGCCCGAGCCCCCGGCCGGCCCCCCTGCCAGCCCCCCTGCCAGCGTTGCCGGCGGGCCGGTGTGGGCCGTGCCGGCCAGCGGCACCGTCGGCGTCACCGCCACCGGACGGTCCTACCGGGGGATGATCGAGGCCACGGCGGCGGGGGGGCCGCTGCGCCTGGTCAACCACCTCGACGTGGACACCTATCTCCAGGGCCTGGGCGAGATGCCCGGCAGTTGGCCCTCGGCCGCTCTCCAAGCCCAGACCATCGCGGCGCGCACCTATGCCCTGCGCTCGATGTCGTTCACCGGCGAGCTCTGCGACACCCAGGCCTGCCAGGTGTACCTCGGCGCCAGCGGGGAGTCGGGCGGGCAGGTGCGGGCGGTGCAGGTCACCCGCGGTGAGGTGCTCACCTACGGCGGTGCGCTGGCATCGACCGTGTACTCGGCCGACGCCGGCGGCATCTCGGCCACCACGCTGGAGGGCTTCGGCACCCCCGACGGGGTGTACCCCTATCTCACCACCGTCCGCTACGACACGCCCGACCCGCTCCCGTGGCGCAGCGAGGTGGCCCTGTCCGATATCGGCGCCCGCTTCGGCTACCCGGGCACGGTCACCAGCGCGTCGATCAGCGGAGCGGGACCGTCGGGCCGGGCCCTGCAGGTGACCCTCGACGGCGATGCCGGCCCCGCCGCGGTGGACGGACTGGCCTTCGCCGACGCGCTGGGCCTGCGCTCCACGCTGTTCACCCTTTCGGTGACGGCCGCCGAGGTCGCTCCACCGATCCCCGAGGGGGGCGCGGCCATGCAGGTTCTACCCGAGGACGCGGCGGCCATCGCCGCGGCGACGCTGGCCTCGCTGCCCCGGGGCAGCGCCCTGTTGACCCGGGCCGAGCTGGCTCTCGGGCCGGTCGGGGCGCGCGGCGTTCGGGGCGACGGTGGCATAGCGGCGCCGCCGGCCTGGTTGGTGGTCGTGGCCATCGGCCTGCTCACCACCACCGGCCTGGCCCATGCCCGTCGGGCCCGGTCCATCGTCATCCCCGCGGGCGTGCGCCCGACCGCGGGCGCAGGTCACCGACGAAGCGGCTGGGCCAGGAGCGGGACGGCCAAGCTGTCGCCTCGCGAAGCCCGGCGCCGCCAGCACACAGGTTAGGTGGCGTACGGGAGCCAGGATGGCTGAGGCTCCGCGACGCCTACAGCTCTCGGCAATGTGCGGGAGGGGGCAGGTTCGGAGGGGTCAGGCTTGCGGGCTCCACGGTGCCGGCCCGGTGACGGTCCCTTCGGCGACGTAGGGCGCCACGGCCGAAAGGACTTGGCCGAGCTCGGGGCCCTGGACCGTCTCCTGGCTACGGAGCGACGTCGCCAGCGCCTCGAGCACCCGCCAGTTGGCGGTCAGGATGTCCCGGGCTCGCTGCTCCTGCTCCTCGAGGATGTGGCGCACCTCGGCGTCGAGGAGTTCCAGCGTCGGTTGGGAGATCTCCTGGGACGTCATGTAGTCACGGCCCAGGAAGACCTCGCCGTGGGCCTTGAGCACCGTGGCCCGGCCCATCCTCTTGCTCATCCCGTAACGACCGGCCATGTCCCGGGCGGTGTCGGTGGCCCGATCCAGGTCGGCCTCGGCCCCCGTGGACGTCTCGCCGGTGGCCAGCTCCTCGGCGGCCAGCCCGGCCAGCGCCACCGCCACCCGGGCCTCCATGTCGTGACGGGTGAGCAGCGTCCTGTCCTCGGCCAGCATCCCCAGGTGCCCACCGCCGCGGCCCCGCGACACCACCGACAGCTTCTGGAGCAGCCCCGCCTTGCCCAGGGCCGCGGCCACCACCGCGTGGCCGCTCTCGTGGTAGGCGATGCGCGCCTTGTCCTCCTCGGGGATCAGGTCGCCCTTGCGCTTGGGCCCCGACAGCACCCGCTCGGCCGCTTCGTCGAGATGCGACCGGGAGATGGACGTCGCTCGCTCCCGCACGGCCAGCAGCGCGGCCTCGTTCAACAGGTTGGCCAGGTCCGCGCCGGTGAACCCGGGGGTGTGACGGGCGATGTCGGGCAGGTCGGCCTCGGGACTGGTCAGCGGCCTGGTGCGGGCGTGGTGCACCAGGATGGCCAGGCGGCCGTCGCGGTCGGGCCGCTCCACGGTGACGTGGCGGTCGAAGCGCCCGGCGCGCAGCAGGGCCGGGTCCAAGATGTCGGGCCGGTTGGTGGCGGCCAGCACTGCCACCCCCTCGGTGGGCGAGAACCCGTCCATCTGCACCAACATCTCGTTGAGCGTCTGCTCGCGCTCGTCGTGGCCGCCGCCGAGGCCCGCGCCGCGCTGGCGGCCCACCGCGTCCAGCTCGTCGATGAACACGATCGAGGGCGCGCTGGCCCGGGCCTGGCGGAACAGGTCGCGCACCCGGGCCGCCCCCACCCCCACCAGCGACTCCACGAAGTTCGACCCCGAGATGGAGTAGAAGCTGGCCCTGGCCTCGCCGGCCACCGCCCTTGCCAGCAGGGTCTTGCCGCACCCGGGCGGGCCGGCGATGAGCACCCCCTTGGGGGGCAACGCCCCCATCCGGGCGAACGCATCGGGGTCGAGCAGGTAGTCGCGCACCTCCGACAGCTCCACCACCGCGTCCTCGGCCCCGGCCACGTCGGCGAACGTGGTCCGGCCCTGGTCCGCCCCCGAGAGCTGGCGGTCGCCCACCCCGCTGAACGCCTGGAACTCACTGGCCCCGCCGCCTTCACCCCGCACCGCCGAGACCAGCAGGGCGAACAGGTTGGCAAAGAGCACCAGCGGCAGCAGGAACTGGGCCAGGAAGCGGACCAGACCCTTGGCCGCCTGGGAGTCGACGGTCACCTCGGTCGACGTCTCCAGCAGGTCGCTCAGCAGGCCGTTGGTGGCCGCGTCGCTCCGTGGATACGACGTCCAGTAGGAGGACTGGCCGCCCTCGTCGCTGGTGATGGTGCCGACGATGCGGGCGTCCTCGTCGAGGAAGCGGGCCGTCAGGACCCGGTTGTCCTCCATGGCCTCGTCCAGGTCGTCGAGCCTGATCTCCCGGCCCGGCGAGGACGGCCGCAGGTAGGCCAGCGCGGCGCTGTACAGCAGCACGAGGACGCCCAGGCTCACGGCGAGGGCGAAGATGCTGGGCCGGCGCTGGCGCAGCGACCGCAGGTCGTACCACTTCGGGCCGGAGGCCTTGCGGGGCGCCGAGGCCGCCGGCGGCTTCCTGGCGTGGCTGCCGTTGCGGGGTGGCGGGCTCTTGCTGGGGAGGGCGGGCGACGGGCGGGTGGTGGTGGTCACGGATGTGCGCTCCTTGGCCGGGGGCGGCCGTCGCTGGTGCAAGTGCTGGATCGTCGGCGCTGGGCGGCGCCAGGCCCGAGGAGAAGGAAGCAGCCGGCCCCGGCCGCGGCCACCGCGGCGGCCACGGCGGCGCCCTGAGCGGCAACGGCCTCGCTGCCGGCGTCGTGGCGGACGAAATGGTGCCGGCTGGCCTCGGCCGCCTCCGCCTTCTCCTCCTTGACGTGGGCCGAGCCGGGGTTCGTCACCGGGTTGCCCGGAGCCGGCGACAGGCCCGGCACCTGGACCGGGGTGGGCGAAGGAAGGGCTCCCAGGTTGATCACCGGGGAGGCGGGCCCGGGGGGGACCGGCGGAGGCTGTACGGGGCCGGGCGGCGGCGGGGAGGTCCGGGGCGGCGGAGGCTCGGTCCGCTGGGTGGGGGGGGGGGGCGGGCTGGTGGTGGTCGTGGTGCTCGGCGGGCGGGTGGTCGTCGTGGTGCTCGGCGGGCGGGTGGTGGTGGTGGCCGGCGCCTCGGCGGTGGTCGTGGTGCTCGGCGGGCGGGTGGTGGTGGTCACCGCGGCGGGTCTGGTCGTAGTGGTCACCGCCGGCGGCGCCTCGGTGGTGGTGGTCACCGCCGGCTCCTCCAGCGCCCTGATGCTCAACGGTGCGGTGGCCTCGAGGAAGCCCGTCGTCCCGGCCACGTCCTGGCGCACGCGCACCGTGAACTCGCACGGGCCGCCGAGGTCGTCGGGGACGGTGAGCGAGCCGGCCAGGCTGCCGCCGCTGAGTTGGCCACTGGCCCGGTCCCTCCAGTCGAACAGGTAGCGGGTGCGCAGCACGTCTCCGGTGCCCACGAACCGGCAGGTGGCCGCGTTGCCGCCGATGCCGCACAGTTCCACGGTCAGGGCGCCGTTGGCCGTGGTGGAGTCGAGCAGCGGTTGTCCGTGCCAGCTCTGCCCGCTCAGCGCCACCACGTCGCCGGGATCGGCCTCGGCGACGTCGAGCCCGAGAGAGGGCGCCTCGGGCACCGCGTCGTCGGCGAAGCTGATCGGCACCTCGAGGATCCCCTGGCCGAACAGCGTGATGGACAGGATGCATGAGCCGAGCCCCGCGTTGGCTTGTTCCTGGGGAACGGGACACTGGGCCTGTTCGTCGAGCACCGAGAACGGCTCGGGCATGAAGACGGTAAAGGGCTCCATGTTGCCGTCGGAGTCGGTGCTCGAGAAGCCCAGCACGCCGGCCTGCGGAGGTGGCGCCCCTTCGTAGGGCGTCGTACCGGGCGCCGGTTGGACGTAGTTGATGAGCGGGCTCACCATGGCGATCACGACCCCGGCGTCGGGGACGTAGTTGCGCACCGTCACCGTCACCGTGTCGCCGGGGCGCAGCCCGGTGGTGGGCTCGACTTCGACGATCAGATCGGGGGTGATCACGAAGAACCCGCCGGCTATGACCTCGGTACCGGCGACGCTGCTCTCGACCACGACGTCGACCAGGCCGGTCGGGCCCTCGGGGACCGTTACCGACGCCAGCCCCGGCCCGTCGATGGTGAAGTCGAGGCCGGCGAAGCTGGTCCCGCTGCCGGGCGGATCGGTGTTGGCCGGGTCGACGAAGCTCACGGCGGTGATCCAGTCGGCGCCGTTGCCGAAGAAGGCCACCCGGGTCCCCGGCGCCCCCGACACCGGGGAGTACGAGTAGAAGAGGTCGGCCGGGTCGGTGAGCGAGGCGGTGGCCTCGATGAACACATCGGGCACCGCCGTGCCGGTCACGGGGTCGAAACGTTGCTGGCGCACCCGCACCCGGCAGTCCGGGGCGCAGCCGCTGGCGTCGTCGAACGTGAACGACCCGTCCAGCGTGGCGCCGCCGAAGGTCCCCTGCACCCCTTGCACCGCCGGGTCGCCGTCGACGTAGCGGGTCAGCCCGACGGTGGCTTCTCCCACGGCCGGGGCGCAGGTCGTGAGCGCGTCGTCGCAGATCTCCACGGTGAGCAGCGTCTCGCCCGGTCGCTCGGGCGTGGTGGCCGATCCGAACCAGGGAGCCGCGTTCCAGTTCTGGCCGCCCAGGTGCACGGTGTCGCCCACCGCGGTGGTCTGGGCCGACAGCAACAGGACCGGGTTGGCCGGCACGCCCTCGCCGGCGAGGGCGATCGGGCGCTCGAGGGCGCCGGCGCCGTCCTGGCCGAAGGTGAGGGCGCACTGGCCCAGGCCGACGTTGGCCGCGGCCTGGGTCGGCGGGCAGGCGATCTGGTCGTCGTAGCCGCGGTCGCGGGCCGAGCCGAAGGGGCTCATGAGCGTGGCGGGCGCCTCGGTGACGCCGGCGGCATCGGTGACCGGGAAGGCGACGGGGTCGGCGTAGGGCGACGGCCCCACCGGAGCAGGCGGCCCGTTCTCGAGGATGGCGCCGAGCGGGCTGGCCTCGGCCACCACGGCGAACGTGGCGGGCTGGTAGCCGTCGACCGCGGCGACCACGGGGTCGCCGGCGCCGAGGTCGGTGTCGGGGGTGACGGTGAGCGTGGCGTCGGTATAGAGGAACAGAGGGGGGCTGGTGGTCGTGGCGCCGTCGTCGATAACCGTGACGGCCACGAGCGGCTCGCCGGGCGGCGCCGGCGGCGCCACCGCGGTGAGTACCGTCCCGCCCTCGACGACGGCGAAGTCGGGGGCGGGCTCCTCGCCGAAGCGCACCTCGCTGGTGCCCTCGAAGCCCTGACCGGTGATGCGCACCGGGGTGCCACCCGCCACCGGCCCGGCCTGGGGCCAGATTCGCAGCACCGAGGGTGGACCGTCGGCCGCCAAAGGGGCGACGCTCGAGGGCGAGCGGTCGCCGGGTGTGGAGGCCAGGAAACCCAACAAGGCCAGGACCAACGCCAGCCGAAGGCCGACGTTGGCTCTCCGCCGAGCCTGCGTCCCCGGTTGCACCAGTCGCCCCCACCCTGATCGACAAACGAGATCGTTCCGCCCCCCCGCCCAACCCTAGCAATCGACGTCAGGGTCGGCATTGACCAACCAGGAATGCGTCCTACACTGATTCGACCTGGAACTGCTCGTTGATGACCGCGGTATATGTCAGATGCACTGAGTGACCCGGGTGCTGGAGATCTCGGCAGGTTCGTCGGTAATCGGCGCAAATCACTGGGGGAGAGAGCGCGATGAGGTCACGGATCGGTCGCCGCGGGGGAACGCTCGCCGTCGCCGCTCTGGCCGTGCTCGGCGCGCTCGCCGTCGCGCCGACGCCCGCCTCGGGCGAGCATGACGGCGCGCCCGACGGCGGCGGCGACGGTCCGCCGGTGATCGAGGGCTCCCCCATGCCTCAGGCTCATCGGCTCGCGGGCGGCGGCGCCGTCCGCGTCTACGGCACCGGCTTCCTCGGGGTCACCGCGGTCACCTTCGGCGGCGCCCCGGCCCCCGACTTCCGGGTGTTCGACGGCGATCTCATCGTGGCCACGGTGCCGGCCGGCGCGCCCGGGTACGCCCACGTCACGGTCACCGACCCCGAGGGCACGGGCAGCAGCGACCTCGACGGCGACGGCGAGGTCGACGAGCCAAACACTGCGGGGGTGGACGAGGCCGGGCTCGAGCGCAGCGCGATCCTCTACACCGACGCCGCCTTGACGCTCGGCGCGGCCACCGGCCTGGCGGCGGGCGACGCCGTGGAGGTCACGCTGACAGACCACCAGCCCGACGAGGACATCGCCCTCGACCAGGTCAGCCCCTTGGCCGGGTTCCTCGAGCACGGCCCCGGCGATCCCGACAGCTTCCCGCCCGGCTCCCCCTACAGCGACGCCTTGACGCTCACCGGCACCGACGAGAGCGGCGCCAACGACCCCCACGACGTCGTCGTGCGCGCCGGGGCCGGGTTCAACGCCGACGACATCGTCGACTACGACCCCGCGGCCACCTGCCCGGTGACCCCGACCACCGCCGACTTCGGCCTCGACCGGTGCTCGATCGCCGCCTCCCAGCTCGGGATGGGCCGGGTGGAGAGCGTCCTGGGCCTGGCCGGCGACCCGGGGCCGGCGCCGCCGACCCTGGAGTTGTCGGCGACCGATTTCGAGGACGGCAGCCTCGTCGAGGTGAGCGGGCTGCGCTGGAACGCCGCTCCCCATTTCGGTTCCGACACGGTGCCCGACGACCCCGGCGAGACGAAGCTGACCATCGAGATCTGTGACGCCGCCACGCTGTCCCTGTGCACCACCGCGGCCGACCCCGCCGCCGGCGTCGACCTCGTCCGCTATCGCAACGCAGCCGGCGATGCCGGGCTGCCGATCGACGGAATCCTCAGCGGCGCCGAGCTGTCCGGCACCTTCACGGTGGCCGGCGCGCAGGCGTGCGCCGCCGCCGGGTGCTCGGTCCGCGTCACCCAGGAGCGCTACGACATCGCGGCCAACGGGCCCATCCCCGGAGCGGTCCTCGAGCTTGCGGTCCCTCTGGCGGCCGCCCTTCCTGCGACGAGCCTGTCCGTCGAGGTGGCCGCGGCACCGGCGAACCGCCCGGCGCCGGGCGGTGAGTTCGCCTTCACCGTGACCGTCTCCAACACCGGCACCGGGCCCGTCACCGTCACCGAATTGGCGGCCGACGGCGAGAGCCTCGACGGCCAGGGCGACTGTGCCATCGACGACGTCGCCCTCGGCGCCGGCGAGACGTCCGGTTGTACGTACACCGAGGACTTCGCCGGCGTCGGCCACGACACGCTGACCCGCACGGTGACGGCCACGGCGAGGGCCGCGCAGGGCACCGAGATCACGGCCTCGGGCAATGCCACCGTGTCGATCACCGTGGCGCCCGAGCCCGCCATCGAGGTTTCCGCCACCGCCAACCCACCGACGCTCGCCGGCGCGGGCGGGCCGTTCACGGCCATTGTCGAGATCAGGAACACGGGCGACGGCGCGGTGACCATCACCGCCCTGACCGACGAGGTGTACGCCCCGCTCATCGGCCAGGGCGACTGCGGCGCCGCCGTGGGCACCGATCTCGCCCCCGGCGGCCGCTTCACCTGTTCGTTCGAGGCAGAGTTCGTCGGGACCGGGGGCGACAGCCGACTCGACACGGTCGAGGCCACCGCCGTCGACCAGGCCGGCACGACGGTTACGGCCCAGGATGAGCTGACGGTCACCATCGCCGGCCCCGGCCCCGCCGCCCGTCCAGCTCCGAGGACCGCGACCACCACCACCAGCGCCGGTCCCTGAACGCCGCGGCCGCGGCGACCGCTACCGGCCGCGGCGCGCGACCCCCGGCCGCACCGAGCCGAGCACGGCGCTTCCCCGTCTGATCGTCAGGTACCGCGGCCAGATCCAAGCCCCCCGACGACCTCGCTGGGGCGACGGCCGAGGCCCGCTTCGAGCAGCGCTCGGTCGAGCGTCGCCAACGTCGCCCCCCGGTTGTCGGCCACGGCGGCGTAGGCCGCGTCATGGAGGGTGAGGTCGTGAAGGACGGCGAGCTCGGCCCCGAGGCGTAGATCGTCGCCATCAGGACGCACGGCCGGGCAGATCTGGGCGAGAGCCTCGAGAACGATCGCGACCTGGCGCGCCGTGGCCCGGGCGCGACCGCGCAGCAGCGCGTTGCCGACCTCGTAGGCGGTCAGGTCGAGCACCCACAACGCCACCGTCCGCGCCTGGTGGGCGGCGACGAGGGCGCGGGCCTCGGCGACCTCCTCCTCGCCGTCGGCGTGAAACCACTTGAGCGCGACGTTGGCGTCGCTAACGACGTCGATCGCCGGCATCTCGGCCATCCCGGTCGGCTCGGATCAGGCCGGCCGCCTCGAAGGGGCCGGTCTCGGCAAGGGCCGTGCGGCCCCGGTCGAGCGCAGCGTCGATCACGGCCGCGTCGGGCCAACCGAGCTCGTGCCGAGCCGCCTCCTGGAGGAACGCGCTGCGGCTCGTCTGCCGCTCGCGCGCGGCGCGGTCGATCCGCTCGAGAAGGTCATCGGGTAGTGAGATCATCACCTTCGTCGCCCTTCCCATTGGTAGTCAGGGGCGCGCCGCTCGCGGTGCGAGCACGTTTCCCCATCCCCCTTTCAATCCGTGCATGCGGTTCTCCCGCACACGGCTTACCGACGGTCTTCTGGACATGGTTACGCCG
>Ga0187893_10008227_pt1 | contig 16572 bp, 12 predicted proteins | sample MA1701074metaG_FD_139574 | JGI IMG/M metagenome (GOLD analysis project Ga0187893, IMG submission 139574) | White microbial mat communities from a basaltic lava cave in the Kipuka Kanohina Cave System on the Island of Hawaii, USA - MA170107-4 metaG ...
CCAAGCGCCTGCGTCCTCGTTGACGCGCTGGCGCCGGCGTGGTGTAATCGGCGGCTGTTGCTCGAGGCCTGGTAGCTCAGTTGGTAGAGCAGCGGACTGAAAATCCGCGTGTCGGCGGTTCAACTCCGTCCCAGGCCACCAGCCCAAACACGGGCATTCCCATGGCAGCTTAGCGTCTCAGTTGCAGGTGCTGGTGTTCCGCGCCGGCGCAACGGGCGGGTCGGCCCTCTGTTTCGATGGCAGGATCAGCCGCAGGCCGAGCATGCGTATCCGCCGCGCATACAGGTTTCGATGTCCGAACAACTTCAATTTGAGTCGCGTACGAGCGGCAGCGTGGTGCCCAGGCCCGCATAGAGGTAGCGGTCACCGAAGGTTCGCTTCAGGATCTCGAAGGCGAACTCGCCAGTGCAGTGACCCGCCGCGATCCATTCGACTTTCCAGGCGTCGTGCAGCGCGCTCGCGATGCGTCGCGCCTCATCGTCATTTGCCGGCAGCAGGTGCAGCCCGCCGAAGACAAGATGAATCGGCTTGTCGAGCGTCGCCCTCGCCGCCTCGAGGATCTTTTCGATCGTCGGATGGCTGCAACCGACCACCAGCACAATGCCCCGCGGAGTGTCGATGGCCAACGAAAGCTCCATCACGTCGAGGTCGACCCCCCACGAGCCCTTGAGCAGGATCAGCTGGAAGCCGGGCACGACCTCCGTCGTCTGCGCGAGCCAGATGAAGTTGGCCTTTGACCACGGAGAGCCAAAGCGCAGTGCCTCGGGCGGCTTGCCGTCGAAGTAGCGCATCTCGGCCGGCAGCGCTGCGTTGCCCCGGTAGAAGGTCCCCGGAAGCGACGCGCCGAACACGCCGAAGTTCTCCTTCGGCGTGTAGATCGGCACGTTCGGGTTGACGCTCAGCACCTGATCCAGGCCGCCGATGTGATCGCCGTGGCGGTGCGACATCACCACGAAATCCAGCGCGGAGAGGTCGGCCCCTTTGGCCTTCGCGTTATGGGCCAGGGTCACGGAGTTGTTGCCGGTATCGAACAAGACGCGGGTGCCGCCGAACTCGATCAGCGCCGAAAAGCCCCAGTCCTTTTTCAGCGCGGAATCCTGCCCGAAAGCATCGTAGAGCACGGTGATCCGGCTCTGTGAGGCGACGGCCTGCGGAGCGCCGGATCGTGTGGCAGGGCTCGCAGGCTCCGTCGCGCTGGCTTGTCCAGGCGCCGCGTTGGGCGTGAGCGAGGCGGCGGCAACGACGGCGCCCATCAACGAGCAGGATTCGCGCAGGCGCCTCATACGCGGAGTCAGGAGAATAGCCGCTGGACGCGGTCAAGGGCAAGCATTTTGCGGGAGCGAGTCCGCCTCGCTGGATCTTCGATACAACTTCGGATCAGCTCGGAATGCGGCGGCGGGGTCCAGCTTGCGGGCCTGGGCGGCGTGGCAAGTGTGCGCCGCACCAGGAGCGGCGCTGCATATCCCGCATTTGCCCCATACCAACGCCGGTCAAACCCGCCTGACACCGTTCTGGCGGGCCTTCGGGTCCGGCTTAACGGCTCACGGGCAAGCGTTGAGTGGTGTTGACCCGCACTGGAAAGGACGGTAGTCCAGCCCTGAAAATCCGCATGCCGGCGGTTCAACTCCGTCCCAGGCCACCAAACCACATCCACAGCTTAGGGGAGCGCCGCTGGATCGATGGAGCGGGAGCAGACCTGAGGCCGACAGGTCACTTGGCCAAAGCGACTGGACAAAGGACCGTCAACAGGAGCGAGCCGACCGCTTGACAGGGCCGCGCGGAAGCCGGTAATGCTTCCTCCATGCAGAAACGCGGCGGACCCTCCGGTACTGCCGGCGCGTTCGAGGAGCTGACGGCCTCGGTACTCTACTGCCAGCGTTGCGGCGCTCCGCAACCCGTGCGCGAGCGGATGCTGCTGTATCTCCCCGACGGGGAGCTGCACGAGTACCGCTGCGCCGCGTGCGGGGCGTCGGTCGGCTCGCGCAAGGTCACGGCGTCAGCACCGATCGTGCTCGGCTCCTGACCGGGGCAGTCTCGTCAGATGTTGGGTTGTCGCAGGTGCCTTTCGTGCACGCGAGACGGAGCCGTGTGTGCGGCGAGGCCGCGCATCCCGATCCAGTAGACGACGCCGGGGACCAGGCACGAGGCCAATGACGCGGGCAGGACGCGGAACAACGCGTGGTCCTCGGAGGTGAGGGGGTTGTAGAGGAAGAAGTAGACCGCCTGGCCCAGGACGACGCTGCCGAGGGCGATCCAGTTGAAGCCGCGCGAGTAGTGGTAGGCGGCGTCCGGGTGGTCGTCGAAGATGTCCCACAGGCTGAGCCGCTGCCCGCGCAGCAGGAAGAAGTCCGCGAACAGGATGCCGGAGAGCGGCGCGTACATGGTGCCGTTGTAGGCCAGGAAGCTGTCGCCGAGGTCGTAGAGGCGTTGCGGCCAGAAGACGAACGGCAGGCACGGCAAAAGGGCCCAGAGCATGAGGGCCCACCAGGGCACGGCGCGCAGGCGCTTGAGGTGGCGCAGGGCGAGCCCGGAGGCGAACAGCGACACCGCGGACGAAGTCACGTTCGCAAGCGCCACGAACGTCAGCGCCAACACGCCCATGGTGACGCCGCCGAGGGGGACCATCCATTCCGTCGGGTCCCCGGTTCTGACCACCAGGGCCGAGAACAGCGACACGCAACAGACCACGGCCATCGCCAGGCCGAGCTGCAGGATCTCCGGGTACACCGCCTGGCGTCGGCTCCGGGTGTTGCGCGCCAGGAACCCGATTCCACCCCACCAGGAGAAGCCGGACGCCACGCCCAGCTCGAACACGATCAGGTAGTTGAGGATCGGCACGGGGCCGGGGTCGAGTGGCGGCGCGTCCAGGATCGCCTGCCAACCGTACTTGCGGATCAGCATCACGAACATGAAGATCGTCAGCGCGCCGAGGCCCGGCGCGATCAGCGCGTTGGAGACGTTCAGCAGGTGGACGCCCCGCGTCACGACCAGGAACGACAACCCGAGGCCCAGGGCCACGCCCAACCCCACGATCCAGTCGCCTGGCGTTTGGCCGAGCACATGCAGGCTGTTGCGGATGCCGTTGCCGAACATGACCAGGATCAGTCCCGTCCAGCCCAGCATGTTGACGAGGTAGAAGACCAGGACGACCTTCGAGCCGCGTTGCCCGAAGGCCGGCTTGCAGAAGTCGATCTGCTCGAGGCCGTAACGCTGGCAGCCGAGCGACAGCGGCAGCGTGGTCAGGAACACGCCGACCACGTTCCCCGCGATCAGGCACACCATGCCCTGGATCGCGCCCACCCATTGCGCGGCGTAGCCGCCGATCATGAAGCACCAAGTGGCGACGGCGTAGCTGAAGCAGGTGGCGTGTGCACCCCAGGCGCCGTACTCCCGCTCCTCCGGCAGCAGGGGCAGCCGGCCGAAGGTGCTCTCCCGCCGGACCCGTCCCTCGAGCCCCGGGTCGGCCGTCACGAGAACCACCAGAGCAGGACGTGGGGCAGCGCCAGGAACAGGAGCGCACAGAGGATCCAGTCGAGCCGCGTGAACACCCCGAAGCTGGCGTCGTCCAGGTCCTGGATCGTCTCGATCCGCCGCTCCAGCTCGGCCACCAGCGGGTCGCGGCCGGGCGCGGGGCGAGACACCCTCAGCGCCTTCCGCCCCGGCCCAGGTCCCTCAGGATCTCTCGCGCGGCGTTGTGTCCCGGCGCGCCCATCACGCCGCCGCCGGGATGGGTACAAGCGCCACACAGGTAGAGGCCTCGCACCGGCGTGCGGTAGTTCGCCCAGCCCGGCACCGGGCGCATGAAAAACAGCTGGTCGAGCCCCATCTCCCCCTGAAAGATGTTGCCGCGCGTCAGGCCGAAGTCCCGCTCCAGGTCCAGCGGGCTCAGCACCTGCCGGTGCAGGACGGCGCCCGCGAAGTTGGGCGCGTAACGCGTCAGGATCTCGGTCACGCGGTCGGCGAACTTGTCCTTCTCGGTGTCCCAGTCCCCGACCGCGAGCTGGTAGGGGCCGAACTGGCAGAAGGCCGACAAGATGTGCCGGCCCGGCGGCGCGATCGAGTCGTCGTAGACCGTGGGGATGACGGCCTCGATGAACGGCTCGGACGACCAGCGTCCGTACTTCGCCTCGTCGTAGGCGCGCTCCATGTAGTCCATGCTGGGGCAGATGTCCAGGGTGCCCCGGTGCTGGGGCCCCGGCGCGCGTCCCGGCAGCGCGGTGAAGTCCGGCAGCTCCGCCAGCGCATAGTTGATCTTCACCGAGGCGCCCTCGATCCGGAATCGCTCGACCTCGCGGACGAAATCGCCGGGGAGCTCGCGGGCGGCGTCGATCAGCTTCAGGAACGTGCGTTTGGGGTCCAGACCCGACACCACCAGGCGCGCGCGAACCTCCTCGCCCCCCTCCAGCACGACGCCGACCGCGCGCCCGCTCTCGACCAGGATCCGCTCGACCGGCGACGAGCAGCGGATCGTCGCGCCGCGCTCGCGCGCGGCGGCCGCGATGCTCTCGGAGACGCGGCCCATGCCGCCCCGAACGACACCCCAGCAGCCCCGCATTCCCTCCACCTGGCCCATCACGTGATGGAACAACACATAGGCCGTGCCCGGGGTGCGCGGGCCGGCCAGCGTGCCGATCACCGCCTGGCCACACAGCAGCGCCTTCAGCTCCTCCGACTCGAACCACGAGTCGAGGAAGTCCTTGGCGCTGCCGGCCAGGATGTCCACCTCGGCGAACAGGTCCTGCTTGAGACCCCGTGCCAGTCGCGCCACGCGCAGCAGGCCCCAGAGGTCGCTCCACCGGGACGAGGTGGGGTCGGGCGGCGTGGTCAGGAGCAGCGGCTCCACGAAGGCCGCCAGGCGGTTGAGGGTGGCCTCGTACTCCTCGAACACCTCCGCGTCCTTTTTCGAGAACTTCGCGATCTCCTGGCGCGACTTCGCGTGGTCGTTCCAGATCATCAGGCTGCGGCCGTCCGGGTAGGGCTGGAAATAGGGCGGGTCCTGGGGGTAGACGGTCAGGCCGTGCCGCTTCAGCTCCAGGTCCCGCTCGATCTCGGGGCGCAGCAGGCTGATCACGTAGGCGGCGGTGGAGACCTTGTAGCCGGGCCAGGGCTCCTCGGTCACCGAAGCGCCGCCCACGTACGGCCGCCGCTCCAGGACCAGCGGCCGGAGGCCGCGCCGCGCCAGATAGGCGGCGGTCACGAGCCCGTTGTGTCCGCCGCCGACGATCACCACATCGTGGATCTGGGGCATCTGCTCCCGCGCTCGCAGGCCGAAGCTACCAAATCCAGCCCGCTCGCACCATGCGTGGAGGCTGATGGGATCAGCGGGACTCCGTCCTCTGGAGCCGGTAACACAGATACACCCGCTCGCCGGAAGCAAGCTCCTGGTACGAGCCAGAGCCGCGCACGCCGGCCCAGCTCATGAGGAACGGCCGGAAACGCTCCGGCAGGTCGAGCGACTCGACCAGCCGTTGCCGCAGGGCACTGCTGCGCGTCAGGGACGCGGTGACGTTGGCGCTGATGTCAGAACGTTCGACCACGCGGAAGCCGCCAGCCTCGATCGCCTCGCTGGAATCGTGTCCAGACCGCCAGAGACCCGCCAGCAGGAACCAACCCCCCGGGCGAAGCGCGCGCGCGACCTCGGCATACAGCGCCTCCAGATCCTCGAAATGATGGCAAGCCTCCACGCTGAAAGCGGCGTCGAAGCCCGCGTCGCGCACCGGCAAACGCACGGCATCGGCCACGGCGAATTGCGCGCGGGCCTGCGAACCAAAGCGCCTCCGGCAGAGACGGACATGTTCCCGGGAAAGGTCGAGGCCGAGGTAACTCAGGTGGGGCCGGCCCTCGAGCAGGAACGCGGCGCCTCCGCCGCGACCACAACCGATCTCCAGCACCCGCTCGGCGGTCGGAAACGGTGTCAGGGCCACCTCGTAGAGCCGGCGACCCAGCGCCTCCAGCTCGGCCACGTCCACCTCGGTCGCCGGCTGAACCCCTGCCGAGAAGCCGAAGTTGAGGTACGCCAGGTCGTCGTTGCGCCGCGCGATGGCATCATAGAGGCGCTGGAGCGCCTCGATGACGGTGACGCTCATGGCGGGCACGCCGCCGGCCGTTTCGGAGAACCGAACGGGGCGCCCTTGCCGCGCGCGGGGCTTGCCACTCGGGTCACTCAGAGCGTCAATCCACCGTCCACCGGAACGACGGCGCCGTTGATGAAGGCGGCCTCGTCGGAGGCGAGAAACAGGTGCACGCAGGCCACCTCCCCGGAGCGCCCCTGGCGCCCCACCGGTGTCCGCCGGACCACCGCCTGCACCAGCTCCTCGGGCCAGCCGGCGTTCAAGGGCGTGTCGATGAAGCCGGGTGCGACGGCGTTCACCGTGATCCCGTGTGGACCCAACTCCCGCGCCCAGGCGCCCGTCAGGGCGGCCACCGCGGCCTTGGCCGCGGCGTATGCGCCGAGGCCTGGAAGCGGAAAACGCGCCAGGATCGAGCTGGTATTGATGATGCGACCACGCTGCCGACGGACCATGGCCGGACTCAGTGCGCGCACGGCGTTGACCGTTCCCTTCAGGTTCGTGTCCAGGATCAGCTCCCAGGTCGGGTCGCTGATGCCCGTCGCGCTCTGGTCGCCGAAGTTGACACCGGCATTGTTGATCAACACGTCCACCTGGCCGTGCCGCTCCAACACCTGATCGGCCGCGTGACGTAGGCTCTCGACGTCCAGGACGTCCACCTGGCGCCACTCGATGCCGCCCGCGGCCCGCTCGACTCCCCCGGCGTCCTTGTCCCAGACGATCACCGTGGCCGCGGCAGCGGCGAAGGCTTCGGCGGTGGCCAGGCCGATGCCCCGAGCGCCTCCGGTGACCACCACCACCCTGCCGCTGAAGTCAGCCATCGTGTGCCCGATTCGGACTACTCCATGTTCGTGGGCCAGACGTCCAGCTCCACGACGCTGGTGCCCTCGCCGAGGCGGAGCGCCCCGCTCACGAGCTCGGCGAGATCCTCCGGGCTGATGGCCTTTTCGATGCCGCTCACCTGCAACCCGGCGGCGTCGTAGAACTCGGATGCCACGTAGTCCGGATACAGGCTGATCACGCGGACGTTGTGCGCGTGAACCTCCGCCCACAGGCACAACGCGAAGCCCCGCAGGGCGAACTTGGTGGCGACGTACGGCGTGCCGCCGGCCCAGCCTCGTTTGCCCGAGACCGAGTTGATGATGACGACGGCGCCGGTTCGGCGTGCCGTCATGTCCCGCACCATGTGCTTCGTGCAGAGGACGGCCCCCAGGAAGTTGACCCGCATCAGCTCCTCGACCTGCTGCGCGTCGATCTCGGCGCTCTTCGCGAAGTACCCCCTCCCTGCGCTGTTGACCAGGATGTCCACGGCTCCGAATTCGCGCCGCGTGGCCTCCGCCAATCGAACGACCTCCTCCTCCCGCCCGACGTCGGTCGCGACCGGCAGCGCACGACCGCCGGCGGCGGACCGGTTGATCTCGTCGGCCAGCTCGCCCAGGCGGCCCGCGCGACGGGAGGCGAGCACGACGTTCGCCCCCTCGGCGGCGAGACGCCGGGCCGTGGCGCGCCCGATTCCGGCGCTGGCTCCGGTGACGACGGCCGTCTTGCCGCTCAGGAACCGGTCTTGACCCATGACCGCCGTAGGCGCTGACCGCTCAGGAAGGGAAAGGCAGACCCGCGAGGTCGAACCCGATCGGCTCTCCGGCCTCGAAGCGGACCAGCGTCCCGGCCTCGAAGCGCAGCCGCGCCAGGAGCGCCGCGTAGTTCCGGAGCGCCTGCACGAGCTGGAGGCGCGCCCTCGTCAAGTCCTGCTCGGTCAGGAGGGTGTCGACGAGGCTCAGCTCCCCGGCCCGCTGCAGCTCCTGGGCGGCCCGCCAGGTGGCCTCATGTTGGCTCACGGCCGTGCGCAGCTGTTCGACCTCGGCCCGGGCAGCGCGAAGCGAGGCCCCGACCTCGGCCACGTTCTGGCGGATGACACGGGCCAGGTCCGCCGTCCGGATCTTGCTCTGCCGGAGCGTCTGCTCGTTCCTCTCCAGCCGACCCCGGGCGGCGTTGTTCCCGAACGGGATCTCGAAGCTGATCTGTACGCGGATCTCGGGCAGGTACTTGTTCGTGAGCGCCCGACCGAAGCCACGCGGGCTGTAGTAGTCCACGGGGCTCTCGCGCGCCTCGTTCGGGTCGTTCACGAACTCGTCCCTCAGGACCCTGAAGAAGGGGCTCCGGTAGTCGCTGGCCATGCCGATGTTGATGGAGAGATCGAGCTTGCGCCTCAGGTCCGCGCGCGCCGCGTCGAAAGTGATCGAGGAGGCCTGCTCCTCCTGCTCGGCGGCGCGGAGATCCAGCCGCGCGCCCGTCGCATGGCGCTGCAGGGCCTCGACGTCGGGCACCTCGGCCAGGGTGGGCGAAAACGAGCCCCGCGCCAGCGGCCCAACCCCGGTTTTCGCCGCGTCGAGCCCCATCACGCGGGCCAGCTCGGAGCGAGCGGCCAGGACGGACACCCGCGCGCCGACCGCGCCCGATTCAGCGTCCGCGAGACCGGCTTGCGACCGGGTCAACTCGGTGCGCGCGCTCTCGCCGGCCTCGACCAGCTGCTGCATCGCCTCGAAGATGCTGCGTTGCGCCGCGACCGACTGCTCGAACAGGGCCAGCGACTCCTGGGCCGCCAGCAGGTCGATGTGGGCTCGGATGGTGTCCAGCACCCTCTGCGACTTCCCTTGTTCGTTGCGCCGTGCCGCGGCCGCCAGGCTGGCGGCCGCGGCTCGCTCCGCCGCCCGCGCCGACACCCCCCCGCGACCCTTTCCGAGCGGCTGGTTCACGACCAGGAACAGCCCCGCCTTGAACTCGTTCTGCAAGCCGAGGCCGCCGAAAGTCGGATCCAGGGGTTTGCCGCGGAAGTTGACCTCCTGGCCCGAGAGGCGCCCCTCCAGCCCGAAGAGCCTGCCGTTCCTGAGCGGCTTGTCGAACCGGAACTCCAGCGCCAGGGTGTTCCGGAACTCCGTCTCCGGCACCAGCCCCAACCGCTCCAGCGAGAGCACCGACGCGTCCGCGACCAGGTTCGACAGGCGCTGCGACCGCTCCAGCTGCTCCGACCCCAGCTGCTCCAGCTCTTCGATGCGGTCGTCGGGGAGCAGCCCCAGGATCGACCGCAGCTGGGAGTTGAGCCCCGTGATGTCGACGGCGCCGGGCGGGGCGAAGAGGGCCGTGAGCGCCCTGCTGACCAGTCCTTCCGGAGTGTCCGTTCCCAGACCGATCGGGACACAGATCGGCCGATTCAGGCCGAGATCGGTCTCGGACCGGTCCACCAGGCGAAGTGTGGTGAAGCCCGGCGGGCAGATCGGCACCTGGAGTTGGCGTTTCGCGATCCGGTCGGCGACATCTTCGCGCAGCTTGGCGAAGGTCTGCGCCACGGAAAACAGGCCGATCCGCCGCGCCTGCTCCTGTTCGATGGCGTCGGGCTCCAACTCGGTTTCGACGTATCCGGCCGTCGTCTTGAGGCGGAAGCGCAAGTCGAAAGCGCCCGACGCCTCCTGGAGCCTGCCCGCCCGAAGCGCGACCTCGGCCTGGGTGCGCCGGATCTCCGGGGAGAGCTCGAGGGTCAGCCGCACCGCCTGGTCGAGGTCGAGCTCGAGGGCGGGCGGCGCGGCCGGCGCCAGGCGCGGCAGCGCCAGCAGAACGAACCCGAGGGCGCGGGCGCGCGCGAGGCAGGAGGCCCGCATCCTCAGGTCTACCTGGGTGGGGCCGTGCCCCGCAGGGCGGCGGGCAGGCCGAGCAGACTCTCCTCCGTCACTCGGCCCTGGTTGGCGCCCGGCAGGACCAGGAGTCCCGCCTCGAAGCGCAGCTCGGCCAGCAGGCTCGCGTAGTTGCGATGGGCAGCCACGCGAGCCTGCCGCGCGGCGGTCGTCTGCTGCTCGGTGAGGATGGTGTCCACCAGCGTGGAGTCCCCGGCCTTGAGCTTGGCCTGCTCGTCCTCGATCGTCTTGTCGTAGTGGCGGACGGCCTCGGTCGCTCGCTTCAATTGATCCGCGGCCAGCTGCAGCGACTGCGCCAGGCGGAGGACGTTGAGCGTGATGGTCCGGGCCCGGTCCGCGGAGTCGATCTCCGCGAGATCCAGGCTCGACTCGCGCTGGGCCAGGCGGCCCAGCAGCAGGTTGTTGGCGAACGGGACTTCGACCTCGAGGGCGCCGCTGGCGCTCCGGAACACCCAGCGGTCGAGATCCGCGAACTTCGCCTCGGCGGTGGAGGTCCCGAAGAATCGAGCCTGGAGATCCAGACGTGGCCTGGTGTCGCGCCGGGCTCCCTTGGCGAGCGCGCCCGCAGCCTCCTCGAGCAGCCGCGCGGCCTTGCGGTCCATTCGTTCTTCAATCGCCTTGCGCGCCAGGACCTCCATGGCCTCGGCGGTCGTGGCGAGGTCGGCCGGCGGCTCGGGAAAAGGATCGGCGGCCAGCGGCGCGCTCTCCGCGCTTTCGAGGGCGACACCCATGACGCGGGCCAGCTTGATCCGCGCGTCGCTCAAGCGTCTCTCGGCTGCCGACCGCCGAGCCTGGGCATCGGCGTGGCTGGCCTGGACCCGGGCCTCGTCGGAGCGTGGCCTCTCCTTCGCCTCGATCAGGGCCTGGGTGAAGCCGAGCAGATCCGCTTCGAGCTTCTCGGAGCGTCGGGCCACCTCCAGCTCCTCGCTGGCGGCCCTCAGGTCCCAGTACACGCGCACGGTTTCGAGCACGCTGCGCGACTTCTCGTGGAGCAACGTCAGCCGACTCGCCTCGTAGTCCTTGCGGGCGGCTGTCTCCGCTGCGGCCACCGAGGTTTTCCCCAGCCCGCGCAGCAGCGGGAGGCGGACGTCGAAGCCGATCTCGGCCCGATACGTGTCCTTGACCCCCTGCCCGCCCCTCGCGGTATCCGTGGAGTCCTTGCCTTTGAAGTTCTGGGCCTGGTAGGAGAGATCGAAGAAGGGCGAGAGGCTGATGCCGTTGCGAAGCTGCTGGACGAGGTCGAGGTGCGCTCTCGCGTTTCTCTTCCACTCGTCGACCGGGGCCGGGCCCAGGTTCTGTAACGCGTTGCGGAGGTCGAGGCGAATCAGGTTCGCCTCCCTGGCCGCTCGCCCCAGTTGGTCGCGCGCCAGGTCGATGGCCGTCTGGCGCAGGTTGGTGAGGTTCTGCCGAAGCGTGGGACTCACCGCGGCGTTGATCAGCTCGGTGAAGAGGGCCAGGTTGGTCTGCAAGCTCAGGGCCTCGATCCGAGTCCGGGGATCGGTGACCCCCTGAGTCAGGTCCACGCTGTTGGGATCGATGAGGAGCCTCGGGTCGGCCAGGTTCCTGACCACGGCATCCAGGCTGTCGGCCAGCGCCTCGACGCCGGGCAACGTGTCGATCAGGTCCTGCCGGTCCTTGCGTTGCTGGCGCTTCACGCTCTCCGCCAGCTCCTGTTCGATGTATTCGAACCGGCCATCGCCGCGCAGCGTCAGGTCGAACTGGCCCGACAGCTCCCGCGCGCTTCCCGCCCGCCCCAGCGTCTCGGCCTCCTGCAGCAGGATGAAGGGGTCGTGTTGCAGGGTCAGCCGAACCGCTTCGAGGAGGCGCAACCCCTGCTCGTCGGTGCGGAAAACCGGCGGCTGATAGGTCTGGTTTTGTGCGCCTGCGCTGACGCCGAGGAGAAGCCCGATCCATGCCGGCGCCGTCGCCCGGAGACGCACTTTCTTCATGGGCCAGCGGTGGCTAAGTCTATCGGGGTCACTCCGCATGTCAAGCGCGCGACCACCTGCGGCGCGCGCGCCCACATGGCTGCAACGCCGCCAATGATACTGTTCGGCTGGCGCCCTGGAACCGAGCGGACCATCATGTGCGGCTTCGTCGGCATCTTCAGCTACGACCCGGCCCGGCCCGTCGCACGCGAGGAGCTCGAGCCCATGCTGGACACCTTGTGGTACCGGGGTCCCGATGGCACGGGCTACCTGGTGGAGGAGGGCGTCGGCCTGGGCTTCCGCCGCCTGGCCATCATCGACCTGGAGGGCGGCCGGCAGCCGATGCCGAACGAGGACGGCACGCTCTGGGTCGTCAACAACGGCGAGATCTACAACTTCAGGGAACTGGCCGCGGAACTCAAGGACCGGGGCCACCGCTTCGCGACGCGCAGCGATACCGAGGTCATCGTCCACTCCTACGAGGAGTGGGGTGAGAAGTGCGTGGAGCGCTTGCGTGGCATCTTCGCCTTCGCGCTCTGGGACCGCCGGCAGCGGCGGCTGTTCCTGGCACGGGACCGCAGTGGAATCAAGCCCCTGAACGTTGTCTTCCAGCGGGACCGCATCGCCTTCGCCTCCGAGGCCAAGGCCCTGCTGGTTGCCAACGGCGTCGAGCGCCGGCTCGACCTCCTCGGTTACGTGGGCGGCGCGGAGATCGATCCGCCCCTGGCCCGCACCACCTTCGACGGCATCCTCCAGCTCGGCGCGGGATGCGCCCTTACGGCAACGGCGGATGGCCATCGCGTGGAGCGTTACTGGCGATACAGGCCGAGCGAGGCCTTGCGCGGCGCCGGTCCCGAGTCTCCGGTGGAGTCCTTCCGAGGGCTCTTCGAGGAGACGCTACGGGAGCAGCTGGTGGCCGACGTGCCGGTTGGCGCCGCCCTCTCTGGTGGGATCGACTCCGCAGCCGTGGTCGCGGCGATCGTCCGCGCCGGGCGCCGGGACATCAGGACCTACACCGTCGACTTCGGGGACGACGCGACCGAGGACGTGCATCGTGCGCGGCAGGTCGCCGCCTTCCTGGGCGTCGCCAACCAGACGGTCCCCTGTCCCATCGACGCCGGCACCCTGGAAACCCTTCCCTTCGTGGCCTGGGCCGCCGAGGGTGAGTTCGACCTGGGCTACGTCGGGCGCTACGCGCTGGCGCGCGCGGTCTCTGCGGACGGCGCGAAGGTGCTCCTCTCGGGACAAGGCATCGACGAGATGCTGACCGGCTACTGGCCATCCTACGCCCGTTACCAGGAGGCAGCACTCGAGCGGTACCTCGGCGAACGCGTGCGACCCACCTACCGCGGCTGGCCGGCCTTCAGCGAGCGTGTCCTCGAGGAGCTGGCTTCCCGGCTCGCAGCCGACGACGCCGGTGCCGCTCCCGACTTGCCGCCACTCGCCCGCATCGTGGCCGCAGAGCTGCGCGCCGAGCACGCGCGGCTCGGCACCTCCCTCTTGCGCTTCGAGGATCGAATGGGCATGGCGGGCTCCGTCGAGGTGCGCGTGCCCTTCCTCGACCACCGGCTGCTCGAGTTCTGCGCCAGCTTCCCCGAGGCCGAGCGCCGAGAGCTCTTCTCCGGCAAGGCCTTGCTGCGACGGGCCGTGGGGCCCTGGCTGCCCGAGGGGATCGCCGAACGGCCGAAGCTGGCCTTCAACAAGTCCGCGCCCGCCGTCACCAGGTTGCTGCTCGGCCAGCCGGAGGGCTCTCCCCTGCGCGACCTTTTGTCGCGTGACGTCGTCGAGTCGAAGGGGTACTTCACATGGGCCCGCTGCGATGCGCTCCTGCGCGCCCGGAACTTCGCGGCGCTGGACCACGTGTTCATCGTCCACCTGCTCGACGAGTTGTTCGTCCAGCGTTTCGATCCGCTGCGGTTCTCGGGCGCCGCGCCGGGGGTGACGCGGGAGCGCGGGCGGTTCACGCGGGCAGGATAGCCCCGATGGCCTGCTCCCTCGCCAGGCGCACCGGCTAGACAAGTCTTTTCGAAACCCCGTAGGTCTCCGTCAAGGTGCCCTCCCAAGGCGCGCACCGGTCTCTGACGAAACTCACCATCGTTGGGAACTCCACGGGCGTCACGAACAGGCAGTCCGTGCAGCCGGCCTCGTCCAGGCGCTCGAGCGAGGCCGTGTACAGGGGCAGGATCCGACCCCTGCGCCCGAGATCCTTGCGCATGTAGCTGCACGTGAAGCGCACGGTGTTGGGAGAGACCCGGTGGTTGATGACCCACCCCACCACCGCGCCCCGGTACCTGAGCCCAACGCTGGAGACCGGATCGAACGAGTGTTGGTCGTGCCTCCACGGCTCGAGGCCGGGCGGAATCCACGGCGAGGCCAGCTGGGAGCGCCGAAGCTCTTCGCGCTCTGGCGGCGTCAAGTCGGCCCAGGGGAAGATCCGGTACTCGTCGGAGAGCCGCACCCTGCCGAACCACGGGGTCTTGCGTGCCCCCTGGGGCGTGAACCTCAAGGTGACCGTCCGGACGACGGGCGCGCTCCAGCCCCGCTTCGCGAGCACCCGCGCCAGCGCGGCGCTGCCGGGCCTCTCCCCCATGTAGACCGCCTTGACCGTTGGATAGTCCCGCTCGCGCAGGTGTCCTTCCAGGCGCTCCAGCAGGGCGGTAGCGATGCCCTGGTTCCGGCTCTCGGGGCGGACGAAGACAGACAGCAGCTCGGGCGTCGTGTCGGACTGGTCGGCCCCGGCTCCGGGTCCCAAGGGGAGCTCCGCCAGGACGAGGCCCAGCGGGGCGGCCTCGTGGTGCGCGACGAAGCCGACGGGCTGGACGACACGATCGTCCCCTTGCTCGGGATGGCGGGGAGCGGGCTCAAGGCTCAGGAGATGCACGTAGACGGGAAATGTCATCCGGGCGCACTCACCCGCCATCGAAGCATCCAACGCGGCGAGCTCGAACGCCTTCACTTCCCGGCTCATGCCGCCGGTTGGCTCGACGCGAAGCCCAGGATCGACGGCAGCCGCGAAGGCGCCGCGCTGCGCAGCAGCTGGTATCCGATTCCCGACAGGCCCCGGAAGAAGCCGGGGTGAAACGTGCGGTGCTCGAACCCTTCGGTGCGGGCCCCAGCGCTCCCTTCCGCGCAGACCCTCTCGGCCAGGCGCGTGGCGATCGCCGCGGCGGAGGCCAGGCCGCGCGCATCCTGGAGGCGACTTCCCATCATCAGCAGCGTCTCGCTGCGTCCCATGTTGCCGCAGCAGAGGTGGTCGATACGGCTGGACGGGACGGAGGCCGTGGTCTCCATGGCGATCCGGATCTCCTCCAGGATCTCCTCGTCGCGGAACGCCTCCAGGCCCAGCGCCCGCGCCAGGCCGATGCCTGGCGCGCCGTGACACCATGCGGTCATCAGCGCCGCGCCACGCCGGTGGAGTGCCGGCCAGTTGCGCACCGCTGGCGCGAACAGACGACGCTCATGGCGGTGGGCGCGGCGCACCGCCTGCCTGAGCCTTGTATCGCTCGTCACGACGTACACGCGGCTCAGCGCGTAGGCGATTCCGGCGGCGCCGTGCGCGAAGCCGGCGAGCGGTTGGCCGCCGCGACCCGACCAGGCGGCGCCGTCATCGCCGGTGGCCACCTGGGCCTCGAGCAGTCGACGGGCGCAGTCCCGGACACGGTCCCGGAGCTGCGGTGAGGGGGCCTCTTCCTCCAGGAGCAGCAGCGCCAACAGCGCGCCAGCCGTGCCTCCCGCCACGTCGAGCTGAAGGTCGCCCTGGATCCGGGCCGGGGAGATCCCCTGCGCCCACCGGATCGCCAGCTCCGTCCAGCGGGTATCCGCGAGCAGTCGCGCCGCAGACACGAGCGTGTAGACCACCGAACCCACGCCGCTGCACGCTCCGATGGAGGGCCAGCTCTCGGGGCCCGCCGGGCCCCGCTCCTCGAGCAGCGTCTCCAGCGGCTGGAGCAGGGAGGAAGCGGCTCGGGCAAAGTGCGCGCGTCCAGTCACCGCGGCCAAGGCCGCGAGGAAGAGGGCGATGCCCGACTGGCCGCGGTACAGGTCGTAACGTCCCAGTGGACCTCGGCTGTCACAATCACGCCAGGAGAGCGCTCCGCCACGCTGGCCGCTGTCCAGGACCGCTTCTCCGAGGAACTCGGCGGCGCGGATCCAAGTCGCCTCGGGCTCGAGCCGCGAGACCGCGTTGCTTGCGGGTTCGGTGCCGTTCGGCGGCAGGTCGACTTGGGGGGCGAGCGCGTCCAGCGCGGAGTCGAGGAGCTGGATCTGCTCCTCGAGATCCCCCGCGCTCATGTGATGCAGCCCGGCGACGACCGCGTCGAGCCCGGCGTCGACGAGGTAGCCGCCCACGCGTTCGCCGTTGGCGGCCGTGAGGACCCGCGCCTCGACCGGGAGTAGGTAACGAGGGACGTCCAGCTGCTCGAGCGCCCGCCTCTCGTCGGCCACGAGCGGCCAGAGTAGCGGCCGCTCCCGCTCGTGCCGAAACACCTGATTGAGGCTCTCCAGGGCGACGCTCCGGTCCATGCCGCTTTTCTGGTACCGCGGGGCGGCCAAGGCATGGAGGTAGACGCCGTACTGGTCGCTGGGCCGAAACAGGATGCGGCTCCGCTGTGCGGCGAAGACCGAGAGCGGCCCCTGCGGATCCAGGATCTGCGGGCGCTGGGCGAGGACGAACCGGTAGGCATCGGCGAAGCCGGAGCGCAGGTCAGCGGCGAACCACTCCGGTCGCTGAGGCACGCCGTCCCAGACCACCTGGTTGCGCGCGGTGGCGTCAAGCCTTCGCTCCGCGACGTAGTGGAGCTCGTCGGAGCGCAGTGACCGCCAGGATCGCTGGCCGACCGCCAGCGTGCGCGGCGCCGCAGGCATGAGGCCGCCGACGTCGTAGGAGGC
>Ga0187893_10008228_pt1 | contig 16569 bp, 20 predicted proteins | sample MA1701074metaG_FD_139574 | JGI IMG/M metagenome (GOLD analysis project Ga0187893, IMG submission 139574) | White microbial mat communities from a basaltic lava cave in the Kipuka Kanohina Cave System on the Island of Hawaii, USA - MA170107-4 metaG ...
CTGAATTATGTAATGGCCGCTGACGCACCGACACTGATTGCGTCGTTTTACTTGTTGATGGCACGGCTTGTCGATTTCGACCATTCGACGCAGAAATTCGTGCCCGGCCTGGCCGAGTCGTGGACGACGACAGACGGCAAAACCGTGGATCTAAAACTGCGCGAAGGGCTGAAATTCTCAGACGGACAACCGCTCACCACCGACGACGTAATATTCACACTCACCTCGATGACCGACGAAAAAGTAAAGTCGCCCGCCCTGCACGACGCGATGATGGTGGACGGCAAACCTATCGAGACAAAAAAAATTAGCGACACCGAGATGCAATTCATCTTTCCAAAGCCTGTCGCGTCGGTCGAAAATTATTTTGTCAATCTCGGCGTGATGCCGCGTCACGTGCTCGAAACCGATCTCAAAGCCGTCAAGTTCGGCGAAGCGTGGAAGATCGATTCGCCGGCAGCGAATATCGTCACGAGCGGGCCGTTTGTTGTCACCGCCGCGACGCCGGGCGAGAAGATCGAATACGCACGCAACAATCACTACTACAAAAAAGACTCGGCCGGAACGCAACTGCCGTATCTTGACGCGTTGACGATCGAGATCGTGCCCGATGCGAATAATGCTTTTGCGCGTTTGTCGCAAGGCTCGCTCGATGTCGCCGACCGGATTCGGCCGAGTGATTTTGCCGAATTTGCAAAAGGTCAGGGCGACGTTCGCGGCTTTGACGCCGGGCCGGGACTGGGCGTAGATCAAATTATTTTTAACCAGAACGTGAACGCACCCGACGGCACGCCGCTGAATAATCAAACAAAACGCGCGTGGTTCGCCGACAAGCGATTTCGCGTAGCCATAGCGACGGCGATCGATCGCGGCTCGATCGCAAACGTCACGCTGCAAGGCCTGGCGTCGCCGCTTTACGGATTTGTATCGCCGGGAAATCGCGTTTGGCTCAGCGTAAATCTACCGAAGATAAATTACGACACAAAGTCCGCCGCGCAGATGCTCGAACAAGCTGGTTTTAAAAAGAGCGGCACCGCGGACGCGCCGATTCTGACCGATGCGCAAAATAATCCGGTCGAATTTACCTTGCTTGTCCCGGCGGAAAATGAGCCGCGAAAATTAATGGCCGCCGTCGTGCAGGAAGATCTCGCAAAGCTCGGCATAAAAATGCAGGTCGTGCCGCTCGAAAACGCTGCGGTGCAGGAACGGCTCAATAAAACTTACGATTACGACGCGATAGTGTTCGGCTCGACGCAGACTGACATTGAGCCTTCGTCGTACGCGAGCTTTTTGATGAGCGCGGGTGCGAATCACCAATGGCAGCCAAAACAAAAATCGCCCGCGACCGAGTGGGAAGCGCGTATCGACGAACTCTTTGACCAGCAGGCCATCGAGCGCGATCCGCAAAAACGTATGGCGCTATTCAGCGAGATTCAGACGATAATGAGCGGCGAGTTGCCGGTGATTCCGCTAGTATCGCAACACGTCGTTACCGCGTCGCACAAAAAGATCGGCAACTACGCACCGAGCGGTGTCATTCCATATTCATTGTGGAATGTCGATGATCTTTTTGTCAGATAATGATCGCCGTTTGTAGGACGGAATACACTGCGGCCGAGGCTGCGAGAGATAATTAAGTTAGTCCCTGAGCTTCGGGATTCGGCACGCGAATATTGCCGAAATGCCCTTTTCCTCAGACCTAACATTTCGGCAATCGAGATGCCCGGCTTTTGCAAAAACGCCGGGCGTCTCTTTGTTAATTAAACGCAGAGACCGCTGAGCACGCAGAGAATTTAAATTTATCAACGGATTACGCGATGGAAGTTTTTATCCTATTTTCTTCCCTTGCGTTCTTTGCGGCTTTGCGTGAAAAAAATTCTTTTATCTAACGCAAAGACGCAAAGAACGCGAAGAAATCACAAAGAAGAAATCAAAAGAGAAATCTTTACTTTTCTAATATTTAATCTGTGTTTATATCTCTCTTGATCTTTGCGATCTCTGCGATAAAAATTTTTTTCTTATTTACGTATTCCTCAATACACAACCGCGCTTGCCGCACTCTTATTCTGAACATGCTCAAGATGGCTTTTTCGCTGGCGTCATTGAGACGCGATCTGGGGTGCCTTATTCGGGGGAAAGGGCACCCCCTTTTGCATCCCGACTTTCTTCGACGGCAAAATGCCATATACTCAAACTTATGGCGAAGAAATTGCGCATCGTGCTCGCCGAAGACCATCACACGGTTCGTGAAGGGATAAAGCTGCTCGTAAATTCGCAGCCCGACATGGAGGTCGTTGGCGAGGCCGACGACGGTGAAAAGGTCGTAGCGTTGGTTGCCGATCTCGCCCCTGACATCATCCTCATGGACATCGCCATGCCGAACGTCAACGGTCTCAGAGCCACGAAACGACTGCGTTCGACAAACCCACACGTAAAAATTCTCATGCTCACGCGACACACCGACGACGGTTATCTGCAGCAGTTGATCGGCGCCGGTGCAAACGGTTACATCCTGAAACAGAGCGCGCCTAACGAACTGGTTAAGGCGATCAAGTGCGTTGCAAATGGCGACGCGTACCTTGATTCGACTCTAACGGAAAAGGTGTTGGGCGTTTACGGCGGTGCAAATCTTCGCGGTGAAAATAAAAACGAACTTACCACTCGCGAATCCGAAGTGCTGCGCCTCATCGCCTTCGGCTACACTAACAAAGACATTGCAAGCACCCTCGATCTGAGCGTCAAAACAATCGAAGCTCACAAAGCCCACGCGATGGCCAAACTCGGCATCACGAATCGCATCGGCATCGTCCGCTACGCGATTCTTCAAGATTGGCTACACGAAACTTGACCGATTACGAATCATTCGACGGTCTTCTTTACGTTCTTTGCGGCTTGCGGGGAAAAATTTATCTCACGCAAAGACGCAAAGAACGCAAAAGGAAGAATGCAAAGCCCTTGGGTAGTTTTTTTGAGTCAACGGTTTTCTTTGCGCTCTTTGCGTGAAACCCTCTTTTCCCATCAAAGACGCCAAGAGAAATCGTATAAGGGTTTTCCCCTATAAAGTTTGTCCGTTTTCCCGATTTCGCTAAAAAACGAGTTGCGCGATTATTGCGATATTGGGCAACAGCGGTCGAACTTGAAATTCGTAAGTAGAGATTTCAAGTTTGATTTTCAAGGGGGATGGCAAGGGGCCTGAAAGCGAGGCCCCTTGCTGGCAACAACCGCTAATTCATTTTATTCATAACAAACTGCCCATTTGAAAAATTAACGATCTTGCAAAACTCCCACACCTCGCTTCTTACCGAAGCCTGGATGTAAGTAGATAACCAAACTATGGAAAGGGGGAGGAATCATGGATAGTACAGGCATTATTACTTATAACGAAATAGCTGGAACCGATAGCTGGAGCACGCCGGGCAAAACTCGACGAAAATCGGAGCCGGTCACAACGACCACGAATAAATTACTGCGGTCATTACCGCGAGAGTTGTTCGAGAGAATCCGCACCTCGCTGCGTTCGGTCTTTTTGTCGAAAGATCAAATGCTCTTTATGCAGGACGATCGGATGGATTATGTTTACTTTCCGGAAACTGCGGTTATATCCGAGATTCGCACGCTCGATGACGGGCGCACGGTCGAGGTTGCACTCGAAGGCAATGAAAGCGCCGTAGGTCTTTCGGGAATGTTGAGCGCCAAGCGCTCGGCAAACTATTCGCAAGTCGCACAAGCCGGCTCGGCCGTTCGCATCGAACGCGAGGTGCTGGAAAAAATGGCGCGGCTCAATCCCGAACTCACGACACACCTTTTGCCGGACATGGAAAACTATGTTCGCCAGATCTCGCAACGCGCGATCTGCAACATGTATCACTCGGTAAAGGAACGTTTCTGCGGCTGGCTGCTAATGATGAATGAGCGCTGCGGGAAGGATAACCTCAAGCTGACCCACGAACAGATTGCACGCTCGCTCGGCGTTTACCGACCAAGTGTGACGTGTATCGCGCTCGAACTTCGCGACGAAGGCCTGATCGATTATGCGCGAGGACGTGTCGCGATCAAGGACGCCGACGGTTTGGCTCGCGAGGCATGTAATTGTTATTTAGAAGTCAGCAATAGCAACTAATCCGTAAAGATCAGCGGATCAAGATGCTCTCTTACGCCGCGGTTATTGGGGACCTTGGTGCAAGAGATGCTGGGCGCCGGTGGGGGTGTAGAGCCCCGTCCGGCGCTCTTTTTTTGTGTATTCCGGCGTGCAGAAAATTACACTAACAAACTTAATACTCGAACGTCATGGAAAATAAATTGCCAAAGAGTGACGAGGGCAAGACCCTCTCGTACTGGGAAGTATCCGAACGCCTGATCGAAGCAAACAAGGCGAGCCGCAATGTCGAAACCGACATCTGCGTGATCGGTGCCGGCATCGCCGGTTTAACGACGGCATATCTGCTGGCGAAAGAAGACCGCGAGGTCGTCGTCATCGACGACGGGCTGATCGCCGGCGGCGAAACCTGCCGCACGACCGCGCATCTCACGTCCGCGATCGACGACCGGCTTTACCGAATCGAAAAATGGCACGGCACGGAAAGAGCAAAACTCGCCGTCGAGGCGCACGTGGCCGCGATCGATAAGATCGAAACGATCGTCGATGAAGAAGAGATCGCCTGCGATTTCGAGCGGCTCGACGGTTATCTCATTGAGGCTGACGAAAGCGACGACGATCTTGAAGAAGAGCTCATTGCCGCGCACCGATTGGGTATGTCGGATGTCGAGTTTGTAAAGCGTGCACCGATTCGCGATCACGATACGGGCAAGTGCATTCGCTTTCCAAATCAAGGGCAATTTCACGTACTGAAATATCTTCACGGATTGGTAAACGCGATCGAACGCGGCGGCGGCAAACTTTTTTCCTTTACTCGTGCCGTCGAGTGGACCGGCGGCGATAAGCCAATTGTAAAAACCGAAAACGGTAAAATTATCAACTGCAATTCGCTTGTGCTCGCTACAAATTATCCGTTGATGAGCAAAATGTTTGCGATGCTCCCGGCGTATCGAACTTATGCCGTTGGTTTCGAAGTGCCGCCGGATTCCATCGAGCCGGCGCTGATCTGGGACACAGGCGAGCCTTATATTTACGTGCGAACTCAAAAGGAAAACGACCGCGATGTTTTGATCGTTGGCGGCGAAGATCATCGCACGGGTCAAGCCGACGACGCGGAAGATCGATTCGAACGGCTGGTGCAGTGGACGAAAAAACGTTTTCCTCAAGTCGATAAACCGAAATACAAATGGTCGGGACAGTTTTTAGAAACGCACGACGGGCTCGGCTTTCTCGGTCGCTATTCCGACGGCGAGCCAAACGTTTATCTGATCACCGGCGACTCGGGAATGGGCATGACTCACGGCACGATCGGTGCGATGATCGTCAGCGATTTGATTTGCGAAAGAGAGAATCGTTGGGAGCAAGTTTTCGATCCGTCACGACTCGCAACCCAATCGCTTAAAGAGGCGATTCCCGAAATCGTCAGCTCGACGACGCCATACGTCGATTGGTTAAAAGGCGGCGACGTTGCGAGCGAGGACGATGTAAAAAAAGGCGAAGGTGCTCTTCTCACCGAAGGCACATCGAAGTTCGCCGTTTATCGCGACGACAAAGGTAAACTGCACAAACGTGTCGCCGTCTGCACGCACATGGGCTGTCTCGTCAGATTTAATTCGATTGAAAAGACGTGGGACTGTCCGTGTCACGGCTCGCGATTTTCCGTGGACGGCGAACCGATAAATTCGCCGGCGATGACACCGCTCGAAAAAGCGTAACTCGAATTATGCGCGAAAGAAATATCTGAAAAACCAAAACATCGATCGCTGCATTCGCGTCGGCAAATAAAGATTAACTCGCATCGTCGTTAGCCTCCTTGTTTAGTAAAGCCATCATAATGCGCGCTTTCATCTCTTTATCGTATGGCAACATACTTAATATGAAATAAAAACTCCGCTTTACGCGGAGTCTTTATTTCCCTAACTTGTCTCGGCCGCTTACGGCGTCTTTTTCGGCATCATGTTTGAATTCATATTCGAATTCATCGGCCGGTTCATGTTGGAATTCATATTCGAATTCATGTTCGAGTTCGGGCTGCTTGTCGGCGACATCATCGGCGATGTCGTCGGCGTCGGCGTTCCGGTTCTCGCGTTCGTATTCATGTTATTTGCATTGTTAGCTGTCGATCCGCATCCGGCAAAACCGACCGGGACAACCGTTAGCAATGCTGCTAAAGCTATTGATTTCATATATTTCCCTCTTTCTAATTTTATTTTTTGGCAGCAAGGTCGACCGTCCATAAGACATGAGTCAGTCAAAAAGCGAACGATCGGCCTAAATCAGAAACCTCCGATTTTCAGAACATCATACGATCGCGTCTTCGAGAGAATTGTATCCTGACAGACATTTGAGAAATCGTGATAAAACTTCTCGACAAGCGTATTACGCCATACGCAACCGAACGTACTTTTCGCTGCATAATTTAACAATGAGGTTAAAAAAAATAGACGAGCAAGTAATCGTGTTAACCGGCGCAACGAGCGGAATCGGACTGGTCACCGCGCGCGAGATGGCAAAGCGCGGAGCGAAATTGATGCTGACGGCACGTAACGGCGACGCACTGCGCGCATTGGTCAATGAACTCAAGGTCGATGGCTGCGAGGCGCGTTGGAAACAAGCAGACGTTGCAAGCGAAAAAGATCTGCACGCAGTCGCAGACAAGGCCATAGAGAATTTCGGTCGTATCGATACATGGATCAATAATGCCGGCGTTTCGATCTACGGCAAGCTGGAGGAAATTACCGACGAAGATTCACGTCGATTGTTTGATACCAATTTTTGGGGAGTGGTCAACGGTTCACGGGCGGCGCTTGAAAAAATGCGTGCCCGCGGCGGTGCGCTCATTAATGTCGGCAGCACGCTGTCGGACAGAGCGATTCCACTACAAGGTATGTATTGCGCGTCAAAACACGCGGTAAAAGGTTTTACCGAGGCACTGCGGATGGAGATCGAGGCTGATGATTTGCCGATCTCCGTCACGCTGATCAAACCCGCAGCGATCGATACGCCCTACAAAGATCATGCGAAAAATTACCTGAACGTTCAGCCGGAGAATCCGCCGCCGGTTTATTCACCCGAGACCGTCGCTCATGCCATCATGCATGCGGCCGAGCATCAGGTGCGGGATATTTTCGTCGGCGCCGGCGCCAAGGCGATCTCACTTCTCGGCGAAGTCGTGCCACGTATCACAGACCGTCTGATGGAAGCGACGATGGTCGACCTTCAAACAACCGACGAACCGTCTAACGGCCGCGACAAGGAAGGGCTTTATAAGAGCAATGATTCGAGTTTGAGCGAGCGCGGAGGCTATCCGGGGCATGTAGCGGAATCAAGTTTCTACACTCGAGCGTCACTTCACCCGGTAGCGACGGGAACGGTGGCAGCATTAGCGATCGGCGGTGTCGCGTATGCTCTCGTTAAGGTGACAGGAGTCGGCTCTCCTGGTGCTTCACGAGACGTTAGCAAAAATTAACGCTCAAGTTTGTTCACCGAAAAAAAAGCTCCGTGCGTTTTACTGCACGGAGCGTTTCAAATTACGAACAATAGTACTGCTATTTTTTCTTAGCTGCGGTTTTTTTCTTTGCCGGAGCTTTTTTCTTTGCTGCTGGCTTTTTAGCGGTAGTTTTTTTAGCTACTTTCTTTTTAGCTGCAGGTTTCTTAGCGGCTGCTTTTTTCTTAGCTGGCGCTTTTTTCTTTGCTGCTGGCTTCTTAGCAGTAGTCTTTTTCGCTACCTTCTTTTTAGCTGCAGGTTTCTTTTTGGCGACTGCCTTTTTCTTGGCAGCCGGTTTCTTTGCTTTAGTTGGCATTAGTTAATAGTTAACCCTCCTGCGAAACACTTTACATTTTTTTGCGCGTCGTCGCAACAACTTTTTCAAGTTTTTGAATAAAAAAATAAAATTATTTTCTTGACGTTTTGTGTAGTTTGATGAATGACGAGAAAAAGTTTTTCTGCTTTTTCGTTCTCAACTATAAAAAGAAATTTCAATGTTCACATTTTTGCCTTCTACTTTTTCGCCGACATCTCGTTCGGATCTTCGTCATCTGCCTCGAGAATTTTTTCAAACGTTCTGTCCATGTCCATCGGTTCTAAAAATGCGCGCGTCCCGTCGTCCGCGCAATCGACACCAACATTTTCGCCGATCAGTTTTAGCATCAAAAGAATTTTTGTCGATTCTTCTTCGGCGAGCACGTCTATTTGGAGATCGAGTTGATTTCGTCGCTAACGTAAGGCGTGTTTCGCAATTCTGGCTTCAGGATAAATGTTGAAATAAAATGGCTTTCGGCAATATAATGTGGGTTAAAAGATGAATGGAAACGGATCAAAAAGGCTAAGAAGACAAGGCTGAATTATAGATTATCCAGCCGCTGAATCATGCGATATGAACGTAACCCAAAATCATTTTGCCGCTGAATCGAGTGACGACTCGGGGAGTTTTCTCCAGATGTTCTATTTTCTTTTTGCACCCTTTCGATCTGTTCGACGCGCAGGATATTGTGTTCGATCTTTGCATCTATCTTGTTGGGGTTCCGAAGTAAAGAAATCTTTTTTGCGCTAGTTTCTTTTTTCTTTGTCATGATTTTGAGCGTGTGAATTTTTGTCACCGATCTAAAAAAATCACCCATCTCGCGAAAGACAAGCAGCTTTCTTAGGAATAAATTAAAAAAATTATTTTGCGGATGCAGCCGTCGATTTTTGAAATTTCGCTTTTTCCGCTTCCAGCCCCGCACCTAACTCTTTCAGAACTTCCTCGCTGAACTGCTTTTCGACGAGGGAAACATTTCCTCTTTTTCCTCGTCCTTATGATGCTCGACTGTCCTCGACAACCACCTTGAGCTTGGCATTAAACTTTTCACTCTCGTAAGAAAGTCTAGCGAGCTCCTTTAAAAACATTTTTACCTGACGATGTTCTTCGATGCCTTCGAGCACGATCTTTTTGAGTTCATCTTCACCTTCATTTTTTTTTAATTTCGGATAAAATATCGCTTCTTCGATATGAGTGTGAGTATCCAGCCCGGCTTTTATCTTCTCGAAAGCGCCGAGTCGTTTGCTTTGAATTTTTCAAATAGTTCGACGACCTTTTTCGTGATCTGCTTTTTAGTAATTGTTCCCCTCTCTATAACCGAACTAATTGGTGCGAACATGCGATAACTGTTAGCTGGCTTACAGTTCAATAGGAGTTTTGATGTTCTACTTATCTCACTGTCTAAAAAAAGATAGTCATTATTTATAAGGAGGAATATAGAAATGCCAGAAAACAATCAACCAAATAAGTCCCAACAAGGACAAAATCCGGGTAATCAGGGTCAGAATCCGCAGAGCGGTCAGCAAAATGACCCAAATAACCCTGAAAAACAGGCTCCCGGCTATAACGAAGGTCAGGGACGCGGCGGCCAGGGAAAAGGCGGCGATGTGAACCAGCAGGATCCTGCTTGGCGTCCCGGTGACGCGCCATCGTCTCAAACAGACAAGGGCGACGGCACGACAAACGAAGAGTCCGGACACCCGCAGTCGCAGGGTCAACGCGCCGGCAGCTAGTGAGCTGACTTAATCGAATAACCAACATAAAAAAACTCCGCCGTAATTGGCGGAGTTTTTTTGCAAGTAAAGCTGAAACGACAATTAGCGTTTATCGCTTTTACCTCCCTGCTGGCCACCCGTTTTCGAACCTCCACCCTGCGAACCGCCGCTCTTTGAACTGCCGCTCGAACCTTGTCCTGATTTATTACCTTGCTTATTATCGTTGTCCTTTTTGTCTGGCATTATTCCAAACCTCCTTGTTTATTTATTTGTCGACAAATTTCTTTGTCGCAAGATAAATTTAATCGAATCTCGGCAGAAATTTTGTCAGCTCGCTTACACAGGACGAATAAAAATTCCGTCAGATGATGTCGTAATGTTTTCTGACAGACATACGCCGCCGGCGATCTGCACGAAAATTTATCTAAGAACGCACGAAGGAGATTTTATGCCACGAGGTGACAAAGACAAATATACCGATAAACAAAAACGTCAGGCCGAACACATCGAAGAGAGCTATGAGAAAAAAGGCGTGTCGAGCGACGAGGCAGAAGAGCGCGCTTGGGCAACAGTAAATAAGCAAGACGGCGGTGGCAAATTGAGCGGCTCAGGCCGGAAGAAAAAATCTTCGACAAGCAAAAAAAAGAAATGAAACAACAAACTGCATTAATAAAAGAAGACGATCAGCAAACCGGGGCACGACCGAGCAATCCGTTACCTGAGCAGGAACAGCCGCGACCGGGCATCGAAAGTAAGATCAATCCTCGTCCGCAATTCCTTGCTCCGAATTACAAAGCCGCGGGCAAACTCGAGGGCAAAGCCGCCTTGATCACTGGCGGCGACTCTGGCATCGGTCGAGCCGTAGCAATTCTTTTCGCTCGCGAAGGCGCTGATGTCGCGATCGTTTACCTTCGCGAAGAGCGTTCCGATGCTCGCGAAACCGCCGAGTATGTTGAGGCTGAAGGCGGTCGTGCATTGCTTATCGAAGGCGATGTTACGGATGCAAAATTTTGCGACGCGGCTGTGAAAAAGACGGTGAAGGATCTCGGCGGTTTAAATATTCTCGTAAATAACGCAGCTTATCAGCATCATCAAAATTCTATTTTGGACATATCAAATGAACAGTTCGAGAAAACTTTTCGCACGAATATCTTTGGATATTTTTATATGGCGAAAGCGGCGGTCGAACATCTGCCGGCGGGCGGGGCGATCATAAACTGCGGCTCGATCACCGGGCTTGAGGGTTCAAAAGACCTCATCGATTATTCAGCGACAAAAGGAGCGATCCACTCATTTACAAAATCGCTGGCACAGAGTCTGGTTGAAAAGAACATTCGCGTAAATTGCGTTTCGCCGGGACCGGTTTGGACACCGCTGAACGTCTCTGACAAAGATGCGGAAGACGTTGCCGAGCACGGTGCCGACACGCCGATGCAACGTCCGGCCCAACCGGAAGAGATCGCACCTGCGTTCGTGTTCTTTGCTTCGAACGCAGATTCGAGCTACATCACGGGCGAAGTTTTGACGTTGCTCGGCGGCGAGACACGGGCTAGCTAGAACCATCGATTTATAACAAAAAAGGGTGATGCAATAATTTACGCCACCCTTTTTTTATTTGTCGTATTAATTAAAGTGCCCGTCTGCCGCGCACGAGATCGACGATCAATACTATCACGGCGACGACCAGCAGAATGTGAACGAGACTGCCGAGCGTATTGCCGGCAAAACCAAATCCCAGTGCCCACAAAACCAACAGAATAATGATTATTGTCCAAATCATTTTATTTTCTCCTCATTGACCAAGATTCGTAATTTTTCTAATTCCTAATTACTTTGCCAGTATCGACGACCGATCAAAGCGCGACTGTCTGTTAGATTACATTGCGTGCAAGTGCCCTCGCCGTTAACCAAACTTGCGAAGAAGTTTTAGTAGCGATTTCTCTTCGGGCATAAGCTCGGTTTCGATCTTCTTAGCAGATTTTCGTCTGCCATTTGACATTGGTTTACTTGTTTCACCGTGGTTATACGCCTTGATGATCGCCGGATGAATATACGACGCTCTGCAAACTGCGACCGTGTTGCCAAGCTTCCCGGCCACGCGACGAACCATCTTTAGAATATTTTTTTGCTGCTGTTTTTCATCGGTTTCCGGGCCAATTTCAGCAAGTTCTTCGGTGGCAAGAAGAGTTGCTCCCCACGTGCGAAAATCTTTTGATGTAAATTCGTCGGACGTTATTGATTTGATATAAGTATTTATCTGCGCCGGCGTAACGGCTCGCGGTTTCCCTTCGTCGTCGATGTATTGAAATAGTTTGCGACCGCGTCCGATAGTCGTGAGCTCTTTTATGAGCGCCGCAAGATCTTCATCGACCAAAATCTTGCGATGCTTGATGCGGCTCTTTCCGACAAACTCGAACGTCGCTCTGCCGTTACGCACAGTCACATGTCTGTTGCTCAAAGTCGTGATGCCGAACGTTCTGAATCACCGAACGCTTTCGTCCGTTCCGACGCGAATGTAGAGCGAATTCATAAGCCGCGTCATTATCGCCAGCACCTTTTCACGAGGAAAACCGTCGAGCGAAATATGTTCGTTCGTCACTTTGCGAAGCTGCGGCATAAAGTCGCCAAACTTCTCGATCCGTGCAAATTTTTTTCGCTGCTGCGCCTCGGCAAATTTTGGATGGTAAATATATTGAAGCCGTCCGCTCGTGTCCACTCCGACAGCTTGCACGCGCCCCGACGCTGCGGGAGAGATGCGAACGTGTCGCCAAGCCGGCGGTATAACGAGCGATTTAATTTTCTCGAGCGTTCGTTTATCGGTAATTTTTTTTCGTCGTGAGTTGAGTATGTAAAACCTTTTTTCATCGAACCGGAACGTCGCCACCATCTGGCGCGTCGGCCCTTTTCGACGAGCGCTTTTAAGTTTTTCCTGCTGTCGGTCAGATGCGTGTCGGGATGTTCTTAAACCTTTGTGCAGCGTTTGTCGGGTTGGCGAAATAGCTGTTCAAAACTCAAACGGCTCTCCGCCTCAGTCCGGGTTTTTAGATCCGTAACCCATTTCTCGACGGCTCGATAGATCTTTCGTCGCGGAGAAACGGATTTTGATGAGTTCTCTTCCGGTTTGATGTCGTCCCGCTTGATAATCTTTATCTTCATAATTCTTGCCTCAATTGCGAGTTGAATTTTCGATCTTACCCGGTGTGTCGATGTCGCCATCGGCACTCGCCGAAAGTAAACCTGTAAGAAAAGCCACCAGGACAATCAGAACCATTAATGCAAGCACAATGCCCGCCCAACGAACTCCTCGATGTGCCTTAAAAGTGTCTTCTCTCACGACGATCTCATTACCGTCAACCTCTATTGGTTTATCGGACATTTTTACTCCCAATGAATCTGCAAAAGTTAATTCAGCCCTGACACAGTCTAAGAACATTATTCGATCGTGTGTGTTCGCTGGATTACAGACCTTCACCTGAATTTCGTGCAAATGTTGTTGCATATTCCCGATTTACGAAAAAGGAAGGTGGAGACGCCGTGAATTATTCAGAAATGCCTAAGATACTTTACGCAGACAGCGACGAATCGTCGAGAAACTTTGTAAAAATCTGGATGCGGACAAACGCAGCAGGCTGTACGTTAACATCGGTGAAGAACGGCATGGAAGCCCTGACGCTCGCCAAGGGTATCAATTACAGTCTTTACCTTTTTGACTATTGTCTGGGCGACATGACGGCGCCGGAGCTTTGTCGGTTTATCAGATCAACCGATACTCGCTCGCGCGTCGTCGTATGTAGTCCGTTCGATCGCGAGATTGACCGCAAAACAGCGATCGACGCGGGAGCCACCGACTTCATTATTAAACCGGAGGGTTTCGAGGTCCTGCGGAAAATAATTCGGAGCCTGCCGAGAGCTGAGTCGGCCCTTCGCATCAAGCGACGTTTGTTTCACTCGATGCGCCGCTCGGCCGCGATAATCTAGCCTCGACGATTTTTAAGTATTTTGACGAATGACGCCGAACGCAGCTCATCGAGCGTGATGCCGATTCGCCTGATCGCTTCGTCCTCGGTGATCGCACCGCAATTAATAGCACGCAGAAAATAATTGAGCAGGCCTTGACCCGTTGCAGCGTCGTCGAAAACGTCTCCGACGAGCGTGGCCTGCGCCGCCTTATCGACAAAATTTGACAAACGCTCGGTTGCCGCGTCGAGTCCCTCTAGAAAAAATGTATAAACCGCAGCATATCTCGTCGGCAACTGTGCCGGGTGAAGGTCCCAGCCCTGGTAAAATGCGTTGGCAAGTGAATTGCGACAATGATCGTAATGTAGCTTCCACGCTCGGTGAACTACATTTTTATTCTCGTCGATTTGCTTAGGCGTCAGATTCTCACCGCGGTGCGGTGCGACGGGCATAATGTTCGTTGCCCCGTCGGATAGCCAAACTCCCGTTCCGCCAAACGCAACCTGCATCACGTTCCGTGCAAAATCGCATGCCGGATGAAGCATGTCCTGATACGCGGCAGTTATCGAACAACTCGCCGTATAGTCGTAGGTTCCGAAATGCGCTCCCGTGCAGCGGTCGTTTGCGGCTTCCAGAAAAGATGGTAATGCGATTTTTCCGTTCAGGCCGATAATCGATTGCGTCGTCTCGATCATCATCTCCATTTTTAGCGAACCGGGAGGCAAATTAAGCTTTTCTTCCAATTTTTCACATATTTTGACAAACGCATGTATCTGATCCGGCGTGACGATTTTGGGCAAGGTGATCACAAAATTGTTCGGTAGTTTGCCATTCGTCCGGCCCAAAAGCGAAGTCAGAAATATATCCAGCGTGCGAATGCTCCGGCTCATCAATTCATCGGAGAATGTTTTTATGCGGACTCCAATATATGGTGATAAAGTTCTTATTTCTAGCCCTTTAGCTACCTCTTCCGCCGCTTTTTGTGCGTGATGATCTTCCTCATCATCGGACCGATTCCCGTAACCGTCCTCAAAATCTATCCGAAAATCTTCCACAGCCTCATCAAAGAGCTTTTTCGTCACTCTTTCATATACACTTTTGCGAATGTGTAATGATACGCCGAGAACGCTCCCAAATTCATCTGCATCTCCAGCAAACGTGCCAAAAGCCTTCGAAGCTAACTCTCCTAACCTTTTAGCCGTGTCAAATTTGAAAAGATGTGCACCGCCATAGACAGTGTGAACCGGCTGTCGCCTGCCGACCTCGCCCGGATATTTATTGGCAAATCTTTTCATCGATTCTCGAAGCGGGTCGGTAATTTGGTTTATCGATTTTTCAGAAAGCGAAGTGTTCATAACTAGCGAGTCAGCCGGGCTTCGATCAGCCCGTGCGGTTCATTCGTAGGAATAAAAATTCGGTTATCGTTTTCCAGCCCCAACTTTTTCATATCGACCGGAAGATAGTGGATGTTCGGCAGCGAAAACGCAATTTCGTCGATATCGTTGAAGGCTTCGAGCACTGCCTCACCCATTGCATAAAGAGTGTGCTGCACCGAAAGACTGTCATGTTCAGCGAACACGCTCAGCATTTTTTCTCTAATTGCCGCAAAGGCTTCATCACTCGCTGTCTCAAAGTCTTTGTAACGCCACACTGCCTTTAACGTAGTTGAGAATACACGCTCGATGGCTTCGGGCAATGTCGTGTACTCGTCCTTTAAGAAGCCCGCGAAACCCGATTTCGTGGTTTTCATAACAATGAGGTCTTCAACACCCGATTCGATCGTGAGTCGATCTCGCCGGGCATCGATCATTGTGATTCGCTTTTCATCACTGCCTTTGATAAACGAATGGTCATGTTCGCCCGCATCGAACTTCATACGCTTCCAGGCGTGTTGCTTTATGCCGATTCGAGCTCGCGATACCTGCGGACAATTGTCGAGAAAATGCGTTGCCAGCCTCTGTCCAAAAATTTCGATTTGTTCGATCTTTTCCGTCATGTTGGCAAGCGCATGCACTGTATTCTTCATCGTGTCCGTCGGCAGGCAGAGGCTGTTATCGCCCTCTTTGTGAATCGCGTCGAAATCGCCTTCCAGGGCAATATCCAAGGTCAGATTTTGAATACTGTGGTGGTCGCCATTGCGCTCGACCTTTAGCAAACGAACCTTGGATTTACCATAATTGTCCTGAAGTATTCGAATTGCCATATCTTTAACTTCCTCGATAAGTGCTGTAAACAAAAGGGCTTAATAGTAAGGGAACGTGATAGTGCTGCTGCATGTCGCTGATCGTGAAAACAATGACGATCTCAGGAAAGAAACATGCGATCTCACGCATACGAAAGTATGATTCGGTTTTAAAGATCAGTCGGTAATCGCCTGCCACAAATTCAGTTTCGGGCGACATCAGGTTTTTTACACGTCCGTCATCGTCGGTCACAGCCGACGCAATGAGTTCCCAGTCGCTACCCTTTCGTTCGAGCATCACCGCAATCCCCGCAGCCGGCTTGCCGATGGAGGTGTCGAGTACATGTGTCGTAATTGGACTCATTTTTCTAAAAGCTTTGCCAATCTTATCTCGGTAATTTTCTGCTGCTCAACGGCCGCGATCTGCAACTCAGTTTGAACGGAGTTGCCTAGTCGAGCACGGCAGATTGCCAGCATCTCTTCCGCATCCTTTTCGGCTGCGCAGACGATAAATATAAACCCGAATTTATTCTCATACAAACGGTTGGCTTCGGCGAGCGCATCGTGGACGGTCGCGGCGGCGGTCGTCATGCCGGACTGTTCGTTCTCTGACCATTTTCTAGAGCGATGCGATTGCTCACTTTTCTTTGCGCCTATCTTCGGGTGGGCGGCGAATGCTTCGAGGTGATCTGTAGCGGGCAATGCGAACCATATTTTTTCGGCGGTTTCAAATATATTATCGAGCATCGGGAAAGGGCGTGATGCCGTCATTGCCTTCGCCCACGCTTGCGAGCCGCAGCAGTCGAGGAATGCCGATTC
>Ga0187893_10008229_pt1 | contig 16569 bp, 15 predicted proteins | sample MA1701074metaG_FD_139574 | JGI IMG/M metagenome (GOLD analysis project Ga0187893, IMG submission 139574) | White microbial mat communities from a basaltic lava cave in the Kipuka Kanohina Cave System on the Island of Hawaii, USA - MA170107-4 metaG ...
ACCCGCGCGCTGCGCGGTTTCGCGAGGCGATGGACGACGACTTCAACACCCCGGAAGCCGTTGTGCATCCAGTAATTGACAAAGGGCTTGCCCGTGGCGGCCTCGCTTTGCGCGATCTCGTTTTCGTGGTGTGGAAACTGCAGGTCCATACCACCACCGTGGATGTCGAAGTGCTCCCCCAGGATGGCACAGGCCATCGCGGAGCATTCGATGTGCCAGCCTGGGCGGCCCTTGCCGAACGGCGCCTCCCACCTGGCGTCTTCGGGTTCGCTCTCCTTCGCGCTCTTCCAAAGCACGAAGTCCAGTGGATCGGCCTTGCCATCATGCACGGCCACGCGTTCGCCGGCGCGTAACTGGTCGATCGACTTGCCGGACAGGCTTCCATAGCCGGGGAATTTGCGAACCGAATAGTTCACGTCACCATCGGGTGTACGGTACGCGTAACCCTTGCGCTCGAGCGTCGTGATCATCGCGATCATCTGCGGCACATGCTGGGTCGCTCGCGGCTCGTGCGTCGGCGGCAATATTCCGAGCGCCGCCACGTCCTCATGCATCGCCCGCGTCATTTCCTCGGTCAACTGATGTATCGGAATGTTGCGCTCCAGCGCCCGCTTGATGATCTTGTCGTCGATGTCGGTGATGTTGCGAACGTAGGTGACCTTGTAGCCCGCCGTTTGGAGCCAGCGATAGACCACGTCGTACGCCATCATGAAGCGCGCGTGGCCGACGTGGCACAGGTCGTATACGGTCATCCCGCACACGTACATTCCCACCTTTCCAGCGGAAATCGGGGTAAAAGTCTCCTTGGCACGCGTGCGCGAGTTATAAATCTTCAGCATCGGGAATCATTCTGGATCGGCCGTAGCGCGCCGCCAAAGTGGGTGGACAGGCCTGGGCGCTCTTCGATTGTCGAACAGGGCGCGCTCCTGATAGAATCTACTATAATTTACAATAACCTACCGTTTCTTATTGAGGTAAAGTTTAGCACATGGACCGATTGCAGACCGCAGCGCTGGGCGCCACGCTTCTCGCACTAACTTCGCAGTGCGGCTGGGCCGTGGCCGACGCCTACGATGACGCCAGCCGCCTTTTCAAGCAGGGCAGCCATACGGCCGCAATGGAAAAGATTGAGACCGCGATCGCCGCCAATCCTCGCGACGCACGCGCGCGCTTCCTCAAGGGACTGATCCTCACAGAGCAGAACAAACCGAACGACGCGATCAAGGTTTTCACGGCCCTGACCGACGATTATCCGGAGTTGCCTGAACCGTACAACAATCTTGCCGTTCTTTATGCGTCGCAGGGACAGTACGACAAGGCGCGCAAGTCTCTCGAGATGGCGATTCGTACACATCCGAGTTACGCGATCGCGCACGAAAATCTCGGCGACGTTTACGCCAAGATGGCGAGCGAGGCGTACGACAAAGCGTTGCAGCTCGATCGTGCCAACGCCGCCGCGCAAACGAAGCTGGCGATGATCAAGGACCTGTTCTCCGGCAGCGTGGTGCCGGGCAAGGGAACGTCCCGTGCGGGAGTGACTGAAACCACCGTTGCCACCGTTGCAACGCCCGATGCGAAGGACAAGAAGCTGCCACCCCCAAAGCCCCCTGCTCCGGGCAAGGCGGAAACCGAGACGGTGCTCGCTACGGTGACAGACTGGGCCAGGGCCTGGTCTGCCAGGGATGCCGATGCGTACCTCGCGCATTACGCGCCCGGCTTTCAGGTACCTGGTGGCGAATCGCGAGCGGCCTGGGAAGTCACCCGGCGCGATCGGATCACCAGACCGAAATCAATCGAAGTCACGGTGGGTTCACCGAAAGTCTCCTTCGATTCCAATGGCGCGGCCATCGTAAGCTTTCGCCAGGGTTACAAATCCGACACCCTTAACACGTTCGGCTCGAAGACGCTGACGCTCATGAAGAGCAACGACCGCTGGCTGATCGTCCAGGAAAGAATGAACTAAGTGTCCTGTTCCGCCAATGCACTGGTGATGAACGGACCAGAATCGACGCCGTGCCATGTTGCGGGTCCTTGCCTGACGCCGATTTCGCGGGTTTTCCGGTCAATGATGAAATGTCGAAACAGGTATCGCAGCAGTTCCGACTTACAGAGTTCCACGCCCCGGGAATTCGCGGAACGGGAAACCAAGTGATCGTCCAGTCACGCCGATATCAGGCAGGCTCGAAACAGACGCTGGCGCAGGCGCTGGTGGCGATCGCCGCGGCCGGCGCATCCTATGCCTGGGCAATCGGGCTGAGCCCGCCGGCGGTAGCGCGGCAGCTCGCCGCGCCCGAGGCCATGCTGGTACGGGCACTCATAGACATAGGCGAGAGCAGATTCTCCTCCGCGCTCGACCAGATAGAAAAATTGCTGGTGTCTAACCCCAATTTCCGGCTTGCGCAGCTGGTGAAAGGAGATCTGCTGCTCGCCCGTTCCCGCCCCATCAGCAGCATTGGCAACGCGTCAGGCGCCCCAACCGAACAGGTCGACGGACTGCGTGAGGAAGCGCGCGCGCGGCTGGCGCGCTATCAGATCTCGACTCCGGGAAATTTTGCCCCGCGATACCTGCTGCAAATGCCGCAGAAACAGAAGTACGCGCTGGTCCTCGACTCGGCCAAATCAACGCTGTACGTGTTCGAAAATAGCGCAGGCGCGGCGCGTTACGTGGCCGACTACTACGTGACCATCGGAAAGAACGGCCTGGAAAAGCGCCGCGAAGGCGACAAGCGCACGCCAATCGGCGTTTACCACGTGGTCAGCCAATTGCCGAAGGAAAAACTGACTGATTTTTACGGCAATGGCGCGTTCCCGATCAACTACCCTAACGAGTGGGATCGCGTACGCGGCCGCGAGGGTTTCGGTATATGGCTGCACGGCACGCCGCGTGACACTTACAGCCGGCCGCCGCGCGCGAGCGACGGCTGCATCGTGCTCGCCAACGCGGATCTGGATGCACTCGCCCGCATACTGCAAATCGGGTCCACGCCGGTAGTGATCGCGGCTTCGCTCCATTGGGTCAGACCCGGCGAAGTCGAGGCAATGCGATCCGATCTGCTGGACTCCATCGAAAGCTGGCGGCGCGACTGGGAAAGCCGCAATACGGAATCCTACCTGCGTCACTACGCCGGGAATTTTTCATCGAACGGCATGACACTGGCGCAGTGGTCCACACAGAAGCGCCAGGTGAACGCCTCCAAGGCCTGGATCAAGGTGCAGTTGTCCGAGCTATCCCTGTTCCTCTACCCGGGCAAAGAAGAAATTGCCGTTGCCACCTTCGAACAGGATTATGCCAGCAGCAATCTCTCAAACAGGATGATCAAGCGGCAGTACTGGTTCAAGGAAGCTGGCAGGTGGCGGATCGTATACGAAGGGGCGGCATAAGAAGCAGTCCCAGGGGCCAAGATTAAAGGGCCGGGAGCATTCAACCTCGAATTGAAGGATACGAAATGAACAAGTTATTGGGCGCAGTCTGCGCCCTTTTGTTGAGCACGACGGCCATCGCCGCGAATCCGAACGTGGAGTTGAAGACCAATCTCGGCACCATCACGATCGAGCTTTATTCTGACAGGGCGCCGCAGACCGTGAAAAACTTCCTCGAATACGTGAAAAATGATTTCTACAAAGGTACGATTTTCCATCGAGTCATACCCGGATTCATGATCCAGGGCGGCGGCTTCATGCAGGACTTTTCGCAGAAACCCACCCGCGATCCGGTGCAGAACGAAGCGGCCAACGGGCTGAAGAACGAACCCGGAACCCTCGCGATGGCACGAACGGCGAATCCGCACTCCGCGACCGCACAATTTTTCATCAACGTCACCGACAATGGATTCCTGAATCACACGGCTCCGACAGCTGGCGGATATGGCTACGCAGTTTTCGGAAAAGTGGTGAAAGGAATGGACGTGGTCAGCAGGATCGCCCAGCTGGCGACCGGACCGGGCGGCCCTTTTCCCAAGGATGTGCCACAGCAGGAAGTGGTCATTCAGAGCGTCAGACTGCTGGAAGTGAAATGAGCCGCGTGAAACTGCAAACCACTCTGGGCAACATCGTTATCGAACTCGATGCCGAAAAGGCGCCCGGCACAGTTGAAAACTTCCTGCAGTACGTTACTGACGGTTTTTATGACAGCACCGTATTCCATCGCGTGATCGACGGTTTCATGGTCCAGGGTGGCGGATTCGAGTCCGGCATGAAACAGAAGACCACGAGGGCTCCGATTAGGAACGAGGCCGAAAACGGGAAAAAGAACGATGCCTACACCGTTGCCATGGCGCGCACCCCGAATCCACACTCGGCGACTGCGCAATTCTTCATCAACGTCGCCGACAACGATTTCCTCAACTTCCGTGATGCCTCTACGGAGGCGTATGGCTACTGCGTGTTCGGGCGCGTCGTCGAAGGCCGTGACGTGGTCGACAAGATCAAAGCCGTTGCCACGAGCGGCAACGGGATGCACCAGGACGTCCCGAAGGAGGACGTTGTGATCAAGAAGGCCGAAGTCGTTTAGAAGTGCATTGTGGATTGAGGAACGGGACTTCCCGGAACCCCTCGATCCCCAATCCCCGATCCCGAGTGTCTTTTTCTCTCTTCATTTCCGATCTGCATCTGTCGCCCGACCGACCATCGGCGAGCGATGCGCTGAAACGCTTTCTGCGCAACACGGCACCAGGTGCCGAGGCCCTGTACGTGCTTGGTGATTTGTTCGAGTACTGGGCCGGCGACGATGGTCTCGATCAGCCCTTCAACGGTGAGGTAGCACGCGAATTCGACACCCTGGCCCGTCGCGGCGTGCGCCTCCGTTTCATGCACGGCAATCGTGACTTTCTGATAGGCGCCCGGTTCGCGCGCGAAAGCGGCATGCAACTGTTGTCCGACCCGACCCTGATCGACCTGTACGGATCGTCCACCTTGCTTATGCATGGGGACACGCTGTGCACCGACGACGTCGAATATCAGAGATTCCGCGCCATGGTGCGCAATCCCGCAATACAGCAGGCCTTCCTTGCCAAGCCGCTTGCCGAGCGCGTGACTACGGCACAGGGATTTCGCGGCGAGAGCGAGCGTGCCAAACAATTGAAGGAAATGGCGATCATGGACGTTGCGCAGGCAACGGTCGAAGAGGTGCTGAGGAACCACGGGTACCCTCGTCTGATCCACGGCCACACCCACAGACCGGCGCGACACGAACATTCAGTCGATGGCCGCCGTTGCGAACGCTGGGTATTGGCCGACTGGTACGAACAGGGGTCGTACCTGCGATGTGACGCGGGAGGTTGCCACGCCGTAACGATCGAGTAACCGTATCAAGCCTTCGACAGACCGCGCGCCAAGTCGGCCTTGATGTCCGATACGGCTTCCAGGCCCACAGCGATGCGCAACAAACCCTCGCCAATTCCAGCCGCCTTGCGCGCCTCGGGCGCAATGCGCCCGTGCGTCGTGCTGGCTGGATGGGTAATCGTGGTCTTGGTGTCCCCGAGGTTCGCGGTAATCGAGATCAACTGGGTCGAATCCACCACTTTCCATGCCGCTTCGCGCCCGCCCTTCACGTCAAAAGACACGATCCCCCCACCGCTCTTCTGCTGCCGCATCGCCAAGTCATGCTGCGGGTGTGAAGTCAGTCCGGGGTGGTAGACGCGTTCGACTTTTGGGTGCTGCTCCAGCCACTGTGCCAGAGCCAGCGCGCCCGTCGAGTGCGCCTGCATCCGCAAGCCCAGCGTTTCGAGGCCTTTCAGAACCACCCAGGCATTGAACGGCGACAACGTCGGCCCGCAACTGCGCAGGAAGGCGGTCATGCCGTCGAGAATCAGTTCGCGCTTGCCCAGCACCGCGCCGCCTAGCACGCGGCCCTGGCCGTCAAGATACTTGGTCGCGGAATGCACCACGATGTCGGCACCGAGTTGCAACGGGCGCTGAAGCGCCGGGCTGCAGAAGCAGTTGTCGACCACCAGCAGGGCGCCATGCCTGCGCGCCACGTCGGCCAAGGCCGCCACGTCGGAAATCTCGGTCAGCGGGTTGGAAGGCGTTTCCACGAAAAGCAACCGCGTGTTCGGCCGCATCGCTTTTTCCCATGCGCCAGGGTCGGTCGCCGGCACGAACGTGGTGTCGACGCCGAAGCGCTGCATCATGTTTCCGAACAACTGCACAGTAGCTCCGAAAATACTGCGCGATGAGACGATATGCGCGCCGGCCTTCATCAGCGCCATCACGCAGCCCAGGATGGCCGACATGCCCGATGCAGTGGCAATGCAGCACTCCGCGCCTTCGAGCGCGGCGAGGCGCTCCTGTAACGCGCTCACCGTGGGGTTCGTGTAGCGCGAGTACACCATTCCGGGATCTTCGCCGGAAAATCGTGCCGCCGCTTCTGCCGCGTTCTTGAAAACGAAGCTCGACGTCAGATAAAGAGCCTCTGAATGCTCGTTGAACTGGCTGCGGTGAATGCCTGCGCGCACCGCCAGCGTTTCGATTTCCAGTTCGTCCCACCTCATCGCATTGTCCCGTTCATGTCGCATACCGCATTCGCGGCAGCCAATAAAAAACCCGCTTGAGCTTTCGCTAAGCGGGTCCGGAAATCGACACACGCTTTAGCAGTATTTGTTACGCGCCCGCAAGCTGTTCGTCAAATCGGCGCGAAATCACACGCTACTCCTGGCGCTCCGGGCTGTCAATCACCGGTGCCCGCGCAGGAAGGAAAAGTCTATTCGGCAGTCGCCAGGTTCAGGTCCAGCTGGGTTACGTCGGCCTCGCGGCGTGACAATTCGCCGTCGATGCGCTGCGCCTCGACATCGGCGAGGTATTCCGCAGTGATGTCGCCGGTGACGTAGACGCCATTGAAGCACGAGGTCTCGAAATGCTCGATCTTCGGATTGACCGAACGCACGTCGTTGATCAACGCATCCAGGTCCTGGTAAATCAGGCGGTCGGCGCCGATTTCGCGCGCGATCTCCTCGTCCGTGCGGCCGGTGGCGATGAGCTCGCGCGATGTCGGCATGTCGATTCCGTACACATTGGGATAGCGAACCGGCGGAGCCGCGGACGCGAAATAGACCTTGCGCGCACCGGCGTCGCGTGCCATCTGCACGATCTCACGGCTGGTGGTCCCGCGCACGATCGAATCGTCCACCAGCATCACGTTCCTGCCTTTGAATTCCATGCCTATGGCGTTCAGTTTCTGGCGCACCGACTTCTTGCGCACTTCCTGACCCGGCATGATGAAGGTGCGCCCTATGTAGCGGTTCTTGATGAACCCTTCGCGGTAAGGCAACCCGAGATTCTCGGCAAGTTCCATCGCCGAAGGTCGGCTGGAATCCGGGATCGGTATCACCACGTCGACGACGAGATCCCGATTCTCGCGTTTGATTTTTTCGGCCAGACTCGCCCCCATGTGCATGCGCGTCTCGTAAACTGAAATACCGTCTATGACGGAGTCCGGGCGGGCCAGGTACACGAACTCGAAAATGCAGGGATTGTGCTGCGGATTGGCGGCGCACTGGCGGCTGTAGAAGTTGCCGTCGTAATCGATGAATATCGCCTCACCGGGCGCCACATCGCGCACGCGCCCGAAACCCAGAGTATCGAGCGCCACGCTCTCGGAGGCCACCAGGTATTCCGCGCCTTTGTCCTTTTTTGCCACGCCCACCACGAGCGGGCGGATACCGAAAGGATCGCGGAATGCCAGCAAACCATAACCGGCAATCATCGCCACCACCGCGTATGCGCCTCGACAACGGCGGTGCACCCCGGACACCGCCTGGAAGATGGTCGGCGGATCGAGCTGGTAGCCGCTGGCAGCCTCCTGAAGCTCGTGCGCGAGCACGTTAAGCAGTACTTCCGAGTCCGAATTCGTATTGACGTGGCGCAGGTCCTGGCGGAACAGATCGCGCTTGAGTTGCTCCGAGTTGGTAAGGTTGCCGTTGTGACCGAGCACGATGCCAAACGGGGAATTCACGTAAAGCGGCTGGGCTTCGGCGAACGAAGAGGCGGATCCGGCGGTGGGATAACGGCAATGGGCGATGCCGATATTGCCGACCAGATGGCGCATGTCGCGGGTTCGGAAAACATCGCGAACCAGTCCGCCGCCCTTGTGCATCTGAAACTTGCTGCCTTCGGCGGTGACGATTCCGGCGGCGTCCTGACCCCGATGCTGCAGCACTTGCAGCCCGTCGTAGAGCAGCTGGTTTACCGGCGACTTGGCGACAACGCCGAGAATTCCACACATCGTTCAGGCCTCCACACCCACTGAGTACGGCCGGGCAGCCGGCTCAATGCAGGCGCAAGTATAGTCCAATCCACTCATTCGAAACTGATCCTGCGGGCCACGTCTCGCGGCAGCCAGGGCTTTACCCAAAGTGCCGCTGCCTCCAGCGGCCCTGACAACAACGCATCGCGCCAATAGGGCTCGCGCGGTGCCGAGGTCATCCCGCCCAGCAGCACGACGGTTACCGCAATCAACAGACCGCGCAGCAGTCCGAACGCCGCGCCCAGCATCCGATCCGAAGCGGTAAGGCCCGCAACTCTCACCAGGTGCACGATCAACATCCCGGCGAGGCTGAACACCAGCAGACTGGCGAGCATCACCGCGATGAAACCGAGCATCAGCCGCATTCCGGGATTGGTCACCGAATCCGGCAACCAGGTAGCGGTAAATCCCGCTAATTCCTTGGCAATCCAGAATGCCCCGATCCACGAGGCAAGCGCCAGCACTTCACGCACCATGCCGCGCCAGATACTTATCCCCACCGATACCACGACGATCGCGATGACGATAAGGTCGAAAACCGTCATCGGGAGCGGTACGTTACCCGGCGAACCGGGTAGAGAGTCATCGCGGGACGGGGATTCGATGGCGACATTCGCATGATCCCGGAAATGCGTGCTCAGTCACTCTGTCGCACGACAGTGGCATCACCGATTACCAGTTTCAGTGACCGCATCCGCTGGCGCGCTTTTTCCGCCGCCTCGCGCGATTCATAGGGACCGACGCGCACGCGTGTCCTCTCACCCCCGGCACTCTTGACGACCTCCGTGTAAGCTTTGAATTTGCTTTCCTGCAGCTTGCGCTGCAGCGCCCTGGCGTTGGCGGTGTTGGAGAACGCACCGAGTTGCACTACAAAGTTCTCGCTGGCCTTGGCAGGCTTCACTGGTGCCGGTTTTGGTTCGGGCTTGGACGTCGCGGCCTTCGGTGCCACCGCCGGCGTCGGCCGGACAGTCGGCGCAATATCCATCCCGGCGGAGGGATTTGCGGGACTGGAGGGAGCAACGGTAACCGGCGCGGTCGTTGCACGCGTGGTGGATGTATCGGGAACGGGTAGCGGCGGAATGGTGATCGCTATGTCCTGGTTCAGCGGTTTCGGCTCGCTGTCGAGGAACATCGGCAGAAACACGACGACCAAGAGCACGAGTGCTATGGCCCCCACAAGTCGCCGCCGGGCACGCTTCTTCAGTTGCAGTTCTTCGTCGCTAATCGCTTTCGCCATATCGTTGTGAGTCGGCGCCGGATTCACCTGCGCGCTGCCAGCACCGCACCCACCGTGTAAAAGGAGCCAAACACCAAAATTTTATCATTTTGTCCCGCCGCACTGATCGCATGTTGATAGGCTGCGACTGCGGTATCGAACTTGGCCACGGGAGCGGCGACCCCCGCCGTTGCCAAAGCCTGCCTGATTCGTTCCGCATCAACCCCGCGAGGACCGGAAAGGCCGGCAACAAACCATTCATCCACTTCCGCACGCATTGCAGCCGCCGTGCCTTCAATATCCTTGTCTTTCAGCATCGCGAACACCGCGAGGGTTCTGCCGCGGGGCAGTCGTCGCAGACTCGATGCCAAAGCACGCGCGGCGTGCGGGTTGTGGCCGACATCGAGGATAACCATGGGCCGCCCGGGCAATACCTGAAATCGGCCCGGTAAGCGCACGTCCAGCAAACCGCTTCGGATCGCGCCCATGTCGACCGGCGAGCGGTCCTTTATCTGCTCCAACGCGGCCAGAGCCGTGGCGGCGTTGCCAAGTTGATATTCGCCTCGCAGCGCGGGGTGCGGCAGACCAGATCGCTTTCCCAGTGCACTCCAGTACTGCCATTGTTTCGGATCCGTTTTGTAGCCGTAATCGCGCCCGACCAGTTGCAGCCTTGCGCCGATTTCCTGCGCGCGCCCGATTAGTCCGGCGGGCGCATCCATTTCGCCGCAGATCGCCGGCCGGCCGGGGCGAAAGATCCCGGCTTTCTCGCGTCCGATGCTGTCGCGGTCGTTACCGAGGAATTCCATGTGGTCGAGATCCACGCTGGTAACGACGGCACAATCTGAATCGAAAGCGTTCACGGCGTCCAGCCGGCCGCCCAGGCCGACTTCCAGGACGGCAATGTCCACGCTCGCGCGAAGGAAAACGTCCATTGCCGCCAGTGTGCCGAACTCGAAGTAAGTGAGCGAAACATCGTCGCGCACCTGCTCTATACGAGTAAACGCACGCACGAGTTCGTCATCTGCCGTTTCCTGTCCCTGCACCCGCACCCGCTCGTTGTAACGCAGCAGATGCGGTGAGGTGTATAGACCGACCTTGTAACCGGCGCTGGAAAGTATGCTCTCCAGCATCGCGGATACCGAGCCTTTGCCATTGGTGCCTCCCACCGCAAGGATCGGGAAAGTGGGGAGCAGACCAAGACGATCGCGCACGCGCGCGACGCGCTCCAGTCCCATGTCGATTTCGGAGGGATGGATGCGCTCGAGATAGGCAAGCCAACTGGAGAGCGACTGCGGCGCGTTGGCGCGTTCGATGGGCACGTCAGGTGCCGGCCCGCAGGAGCCGGCAAGGGAAAGAAAGTGTTAAGCCGCGGGAGCGCGCATCAGCAGCGTAATCAGGCTGACGAGCTTGTCCCGCATCTGCCGGCGGTCGACGATCATGTCGATAGCGCCATGTTCGAGCAGGAACTCGGAGCGCTGAAAGCCTTCCGGCAGTGTCTGGCGTACTGTCTGTTCGATCACCCTTGGGCCGGCGAAACCGATCAACGCACCAGGTTCGGCGATCACCACGTCGCCGATCATGGCGAAGCTCGCTGACACGCCACCCATGGTCGGATCTGTCAGGACGGAGATGAAGGGCAATCGCGCCCTGGATAGCTGTGTAAGCGCAGCCGTGCTCTTGGCCATCTGCATGAGCGACATGAGGCCTTCCTGCATACGCGCACCACCGCTCGCGCAAAAGCAGACGAAAGGCAGATTCTGTTCGCAACAACTCTGGACGCCACGCACGAATCGTTCGCCCACCACCGAGCCCATCGAACCGCCGAGGAAGCGGAACTCGAAGGCCGCAACCACCAGCGGCACGTTCCTGATCGAGCCCTGTACCACCACCAGAGCGTCATCCTCTTCGGTTTCAATCCTGGCCTGCTCGAGGCGTTCGGTATAGCGTTTGCTGTCGACGAACTTGAGAAAGTCGATGGGGCCGACCTCCGCACCTATTTCGAACTGGCCTTCGGGGTCGAGCGTGAGGTCGATGCGTTCGCGAGCCGTAAGACGGTTATGGTGCCCGCACTTGGGACATACATTGAGGTTCTTGTCCAGATCGGCGCGATAGAGCACCGTCTCACAGACTTCGCATTTGCTCCACAACCCTTCCGGCACAGCCTTCTTGGTGGCACCGGCGCTGCGCTTGATCTTCGGCGGAAGCAGCTTCTGCAGCCAGCTCATCCACGTACCTCCGTGACTTTGTCAACCTGAATGCGCGGGTGCGATTCAGCCGTGCGATTCAACATCTGACTCACAGACCATCCATCGCGCGCCGGATGCCACCGAGCAGTGTCGAGACATTGCCAATCACTTGCTCGGGGCTCGAAGATTCGATTTCCTCCACCAGGCGGCTGCCGATCACCACGGCGTCGGAAATCGCGGCGATCGCCTTGGCGGTCTGCGCGTCGCGAATGCCAAAGCCTACGCCGATGGGTAAGCTGATATGCGAACGGATCTGCGGGATCTTGGCGGTGACCTGCCGCAGATCAAGGTGCGCGGCGCCAGTCACGCCCTTGAGCGATACGTAGTAAATGTAGCCTGTCGCCATGCGTCCGACCTGCTCCATGCGGCTGTCTTCCGACGTTGGCGCCAGAAGGAAAATGGAATCAATACCGTGTGTCTTGAGCAGTTCGGCAAGCGGCCGGCTTTCCTCGGGCGGGTAGTCGACGACGAGGACCCCGTCCACGCCAGCCGCTTTGGCGGCCCCGGCGACGTCAGCATAACCCATTGCCTCGATCGGATTGGCGTATCCCATCAACACGACCGGGGTTGCCTGGTTCGTGGTGCGGAAATCGCGCACCATGCCGAGCACGTGTCTCAGTCCCACGCCGTGCTTGAGCGCGCGTTCGCTGGAGCGCTGGATGGTTGGCCCGTCAGCCATCGGATCTGAAAAGGGCACGCCCAGTTCGACGAGGTCGGCACCTGCGCCTGCCAGTGCATGCATGATCGGCACGGTCATCTTCGGATTCGGATCGCCGGCGGTGATGAAGGGGATCAACGCCTTTTTCCCCTGCGCCTGGATTTTTTTGAACGTGCCTGCGATGCGCGACATATTATTTGGTGGGGCGAGCTGACATCAGGCGACGAAAACAAAAGACAGAAAGCACGGAAAGTGGGTTTCGCTTCTCGCCTCACGCCTCACGATTCAGCTCTCCCGTCGTCAGAGTTTCAGACCTGATCGCTCGGCGACCGTGTTCATGTCTTTGTCGCCGCGGCCAGAAAGATTCACCAGCAACACCTGCTCCCCGGGCAGCGTCGGCGCAAGTTTCATCGCGTATGCCACAGCGTGCGCAGATTCCAGCGCCGGCATGATTCCCTCCATCCTGGTCAGCGTGTGAAATGCATTGAGCGCCTCGTCGTCGGTGATCGAGACGTACTCGGCGCGGCCACTGTCCTTGAGCCACGCGTGTTCAGGGCCCACACCCGGATAATCAAGACCCGCGGAAATCGAATGGGTCTCGATGATCTGGCCGTTTTCGTCCTGAATCAGATAAGTGCGGTTGCCGTGCAAAACGCCGGGTTTGCCTGCGCACAGCGTCGCGGCATGCTTGCCGGACGCGAGGCCCAGTCCCCCGGCTTCGACGCCGATCAGTCGAACCGATCTGTCCTCGATGTAGGGATAGAACGCGCCCATAGCGTTCGAGCCGCCGCCGACGCATGCCAGGATTGCATCCGGCTGGCGACCAATGGCTTCCGGCATCTGTGTGCGCAGTTCCCGGCCTACCACCGAATTGAAATCGCGCACCATCATGGGGTATGGATGCGGGCCAGCGACGGTGCCGATGATGTAGAAAGTGCTTTCGACATTGGTGACCCAGTCGCGCATCGCTTCGTTGAGCGCATCTTTCAGCGTTTTTGAGCCGCTTTCCACCGGCACCACCGTGGCACCGAGCAACTTCATCCGGAACACGTTCATGGACTGGCGCTTGATGTCTTCGGAGCCCATGTACACCACGCACTCCATGCCATACCTTGCCGCGACGGTGGCGGCGGCCACGCCATGCTGACCGGCGCCGGTTTCGGCGATCACCCGTTTCTTGCCCATCTGCTTGGCGAGCAGCGCCTGGCCGACGGTATTGTTGATCTTGTGCGCGCCGGTGTGGTTGAGGTCTTCGCGCTTTAACCAGATCTGCGCGCCGCCCGCGTGCTGCGAAAGTCGCCTTGCGTAATACACAGGGCTCGGACGGCCGACGTAATGCTTGAGTTCGGACTCGAACTCGGTGACGAATCCGGCGTCCTTACGCATACGTTCGTACTGCGTGCGCAATTCATCGAGGGCGTGCATCAGCGTCTCGGCGACGAACACTCCGCCGTAAGGTCCGAAATGGCCAGCGGCATCGGGGAGGTTGTAAGCCTTCAAGGCCTCATACATCTGCATCTCGCACTCCTCGAATGAAGGCGGCTATTTTCGCCGCGTCCTTTTTTCCAATTGCCGCCTCGACACCGCTGCTTACATCGACCGCCCACGGACGCACGCGCCGCACGGCGTCACCCACGTTGCAGGGGTCGAGCCCGCCGGCAAGAATAAGTGGCAGGGGAAGCTTCGCCGGGATCAGCGACCAGTCGAATGTGGATCCGGTGCCGCCACGGCTGCCCTCCACGAACGCGTCGAGCAGAAGGCCTTTGGCGGCGCGATGACGGCCCGCGCATTGTAGCAAATCCACGCCCTGCCCGACCCTGGCCGCCTTTATGTATGGCACGCCGAATCGCACGCAGAAATCCGGCGTCTCGTCTCCGTGAAACTGCAGCAGTCGAGGTCCGATTTCCTCGAGCACCTGTTCGACCTCCGCCGGCCGCGGATCGACGAACAGCGCCACTGGTGTAACGAATGGCGGCAGCGCCGCGACAATATTGCGCGCAATCGCGATCGATACTCTGCGTGGGCTCTCGGCTGCGAAGATGAGGCCGATTGCGTGCGCCCCAGCGTGCGCGGCTGCGAGCGCGTCCTCGACACGGGTAATGCCGCAAATCTTTACCGCCGTAGCCATTCCGGCTCGAAACCCCCAGAAAAATTATTCTGCCGCGAGCAATGTCTCTTCGAGACTGGCAACGTCCGGTTGCATGGGCAGCGCCCAGGACGCATCGTATTCTACTGCTGCGAGGTAAAGGCCCGCGGCTGAAAATGTGGGCGCGGCAAGCTTGCGATCGCGGCTTTCCAGTACTTCGCCAACCCAGGCGGCAGGCTTACTGCCGCTGCCTACGCAGACCAGCGAGCCGACGATGTTGCGCACCATGTGCTGGAGGAAGGCGTCGGCGGTGATTTCGAAACGAATCAGGTTGCCGCGGCGGCAGATTTCGAGCTGGCGCAGCGTCCTCACCGGCGTTTTCGCCTGGCAATCGGCAGCGCGGAAGGCGCTGAAATCGTGCACGCCGAGCAGGAACTGCGCCGCCTGCTGCATTGCCCGTTCATCAAGATGCCGGTAAAACCATCCCACGCGCCGTTGCAGGAGCCCCGGGCGCTGAGCCCGGTTGAGCAACCAGTACACGTAGCGTCTGCCGGTGGCGGAAAAGCGTGCGTGGAATTCCGGGCTCACCGCGCGCGCCCAGTTTACCGCGATGGTGTCGGGCAGCAGCGCGTTGCCGCCCCGGATCCATGCATTCGGCGGACGCTCGACATCAATGTCGAAGTGCACAACCTGCGCAAGCGCGTGCACTCCAGCGTCAGTGCGCCCGGCGCACACCGTTTCGACGTTCTTGCCCGCCACCTCCGACAGGGCGCGCTCGAGCGCATCCTGAACCGCGCAGCCACCCGCCTGGGTCTGCCAACCGCAGAAAGCTGCGCCGTCGTATTCGAGTCCGAGTGCAATCCTCATTGCGGGGGGTTACCAAACGGTCGCCGGGCGCAGCAAAAAAACTGCGAATCAATCGACGGTTGGGGTGTGAGGCAAGGCGGCGCCGCGGAAAAACGGCGCCGCGGTACGACGGGCTTCAGGAATCGATGTTGACGAGCACTGCCTGCGCGGCGGCTTTCTGTTCGGCATCACCTTCCTGGAGCACTTCCTTGAGGATCTCGCGCGCACCGTCCTTGTCACCCATTTCCTGATACGCCTTGGCAAGATCGAATTTGGTCTGCACGTCATACCAATGATCGTCCTTGCCCCCGGCGGAAACCTGCTGCGAAGTGCTGGTGCCCAAGTCCAGATTGATACCGGATAAATCGATTTCCTGCACGGCGCTGGCGACGTCGGGCTCGCCCGGCGCATGAAATGATGTCTCGCTCATGTCGTAATCCAGTCCGCTGCCGGCTGGCTTGGGTTCCTCGGCCGCGGGTACCGAAGTCGAAGGCGCGGCAAGGGTGTTCAGATCAAAATCGAAATCGATGGACTTGCCTTCCGTATTTTTCACTGCCTCGATATCTGCATCCGCATTTCCTGCCGGTGGCAGCTCGACGTTGAAATTAACCGTCGACGCAGCGCCGGGATGCAGAATGGTCGTGTCCTCCTGTGATCCGAAACCCGACGGTTCGATGACCTGGGTTCTTTCCAGTTGCCCTCCATCATCGCCAAGATCGATATCGGTCGACGTGGTTGCGTTCGGGTCGTCGAAGCCTATGTTGAAGTCGACGTTATCTGCCGCACTCGCGGCAACGGCGCCGGCGGCGGCGGCTTCGCCGCCAATGGGGCGGCCGGCTGCGTACCGCGGGTTATCCGGGTCGACCTGGTATCCGAGTCTGACGGCCTGGTCCCACAAATCTCCGCTGCCGCCGGTTGCCTTCTGAAGTTCGCGCGCCGTCTGCTCGAACGCCTTGGTGTCCTTGCGATTGGCAAAAATCTGCAGCAACTTGAGATGGATTTCGTGGCGCGCGGGGGAAGACGCGAGCGCTTCCTTCAGCAGATCTTCGGCCTGGGCATCGCGACCGTATGCAAGGAAAATCTCCGCCTCGGCGACCGGATCGACTTCCTCCGCGACCTCGCCAGCAGCGCGCGCACTGGCCGCGCTGAGGTCCGTATCCGTGCTGTTATAAGCGGGCGGCGCAAACGTCACGCCGATTTCCGGCTCAGGGCCAATTTCTTCGGTTTGTGCTTTCGATTCCCGGCGGCGTTTCACGGCACGCGCGGCGAGCGCACCGA
>Ga0187893_10008230_pt1 | contig 16567 bp, 12 predicted proteins | sample MA1701074metaG_FD_139574 | JGI IMG/M metagenome (GOLD analysis project Ga0187893, IMG submission 139574) | White microbial mat communities from a basaltic lava cave in the Kipuka Kanohina Cave System on the Island of Hawaii, USA - MA170107-4 metaG ...
CCGAAGGCATTGCGGCGGACGGTGCTCGCGGCGCGGACGCGGAGCCCGACTCGCCGAACACGCCTTCGTAGCTCACACCCTGCGGCATCTCGACCGGTTGCGGCACCAGCATCGGGGTGCCGTCTGACGACACGACTTGGTTGTCCACCGCTACGAACGACGTGTAGTTCGACACCAGACGGAACTCGAGCGCGGTGTCGGTGACTCGGCGGACGAGTTCCTCGCGTTCGCCGCGCACCATCTGGCGCATGAGGCCTTCGATGTGGCGTCGTGCCCACAGCGTGCCGATCTCGGCGCGGTCGGTGGCGCGTTCCGGCAGCACGACGCGCAGCCGGCGCTCGAACACACGCCGCCCGAGCTGGCCGCGAATCACGATCTCGCCGCGCCCACCCTGGCGATATCTGCCCGCCAGCGTCAGCGGCTGGCCCGCGAACAAGTCGGGCAAGCGCTCGGGATCCACGTCCTGTACTTGCAGCGAGCCCCAATCGATGCTGAGATCGGTGAGGTAAGGCTTCGCGATCTGATCATAGAAGCGCTCGACGGCTTCACGCGTGTCGGCATCGAGTGCCACGTAATCGACGATGCCGCGTCCTTGCTCCGCCAAACCATCCAGCAGGTAGCGGTTGACGCTGCTGCCGATGCCGAACGAGAACAACCGCGCGTTGCCGATGCGTTCGCGCACCGCGGCGAAGATCTCGGCTTCGTTGCCGATGTAGCCGTCGGTCATGAAGCACACCAGACGCAACCGATCCGGGTCGGCGGGGAAGTCGAGCGCGGCGCGAATGCCGGAGAGCATCTCGGTGCCGCCCATGCCTTCGAGTTCCTCGACATAAGCCAGCGCACGCTCGATGTTGGCCGGCGTGTTGGCAACCGGCCGCGGTCCCAACGGCGACGCCGTGTTCGAGAAGCGAATGATCTGGAAGGAATCATCGGGTCCGAGATGCTGCAGCGCCCACCGCATCGCCGCCTTGCACTTCGCGATCGGCTCGCCGCTCATCGATCCCGACGTATCGAGGACGAAAACCATTTCCTTGGGACGCGCTTCCGCCGCCGTGACGTCGGCCTCGGGCTGCAACTGCAAGCTGAAGAAGCCGAGTCCGCCGTGCGCACCGGGATCGCGATGGGACAGCACGCCGAACTCGGGGCCCGTGCCCGCGACCCGGTAGCGCAACACGAAATCCTTGTTGGGAACGGTGTCGCTGGCACGCAGGCGGACGTGGGCGGCGTTGCGCCCGCGACGCACGACGTCCACGACGTGATTGACCGAGTTGAGTTCCTGCAGCGGCACGCCCGCTTCGAGATCGACGTCGATCATGAGGTCGTGGCCGCTGCGCATGCCGGGCGGCAGGACCGGCGGCGTGATGCGCGATGCATCCGGAACCCGATCGGTATCGGGCGACCAGCCAGTGCCCGATTGCGCGCCGCTCACGGTCTCGCGCGTCACCGGATCGAAATGCGCCGGCGCCACCCCGCTCGCGAGCGGCCGGCCCGGGATGTAGCGCGGCCCGACGACGGCCGGGAACACCATCTGGTAGGCGCCGTCCGCGTACTTCAAGCTCTCGATGTAGTGAATACGCACGACGATTTCATGCCCGGGTTGGATGTTGGCGACCTGTTGCGTGAAGATGTTGGGACGTTCTTGATCGAGCAGCGCCGCCACGCGCCCCTGTGCCTTGGCGGTTTCGTAGATGTCGCGCGCCGCCTGCCGCGTATGGATGTCACCGCGCACGATGCGCTCGCCGATCCGAATCTCGAGATCGTCCACCGCGGATTCGTGCGGCAACGGAAACACGTACACGGCTTCGATGCCGCGGTCGTAGGGGTTTTGAAACGTCTGCTCGACGGTGACGCTCGCGGTGCCGCCCGAGACCGATGCGCGCACGTCGGTGTGGCGCAACGGGAAGGCGGCGGTCGCCTTGCCGCTGGCGTCCACGGTGTGCAGCCCGCCGCTGCGGATCTGCCCTTCGGCGGCTGCGGGCGGCGCGAACAACGTCAAGGCGCACGCGAGTGCGAGAATTGGTTTCATGACCCCGATCGGCCCACGCCCGGAGCGGGTCTCCGGGGGTCGTGAAACGGCTTCCGGTCGTTTCGAGAAGGCGATTGGATGACGGCCGCGATGGGAAGACTTCGCCATCGCGCCGGGAATGGCGCAGCGCATCGGTTCCTCCGAGTGAGAGGTGCTGGGTCATGCGATCCACGGCGACCTGTCGCGGATCGCACGCCGCATCTACCGGGATGGGGGCACCGGCATTCCATGTCGCGCCGGGTGGGGCCGGACTCGGGTGGATACCGCAAGATAGTCAGTGGGGCCGGAAGAGCAACTCGCTGGTAGGATGAGGCCCGAGTCCACCTGGAACCGGGACGGGAGTCCTCGATGTTCATCCGGAAACTGCTGGGGTTGCAAGATGCAGACGCCTCGAAGCCCGACCGCGACACCGAGACGGTGCGCCGCATCGTGCAGGAACTCGGCGCCATGGAACCGGAGCGGGCGCGCTACTTGGCGGCGTTCGCGTTCATCTTGAGCCGCGTTGCGCACGCGGACCTGCACGTCAGCCCGGAGGAAACTCGTGCCATGGAGGCTGCGGTCGCGCGGTGGGGCGGATTGTCGTCGGCGCAAAGCGTGCTGGTGGTGAAGATCGCGCAGTCGCAGTCGAGTCTGTTCGGTCCGACCCAGGACTTCGTCGTCACGCGTCAGTTCGGTGCCCTGTCGACGCCGGCGCAGCGGGAGGAACTCCTGCATTGCCTGTTCGCGGTGACGGCGTCCGACGATTCCATCTCCAGCCAGGAGGAGGCCGTGCTGCGCCAGATCGCCTCCGAACTCGGCCTCACCGATCGGGACTTCCTCGCGATTCGCTCCACCTACAACCACAAGCGCGCGGTGATGAAGGATTTCCCGGGCGAGACGTGAGATTGCGGCCTCGCACGCGGCTCGGGATCACGGACCGGGGGCGCAGAAACCTAGGGAGCCTGGAGCCGGTAGCGTTCCGCCCCGCTGAGATTCACCGGTTCCTTGCGAGCGAACGCGTTCTGCTCGAGCCAAAGGAGGGCTTGGCGCACTTCGTCGGGCTCGCGGCCGAGATGCTGTGCGATCTCTTTCATCGCGAGCCCCTCGGAGCGTCTCTGGTAGAGGAAGTGCACGAGATCGAGGGTCAGCCGGCCTCCCCCGTCGATAGGCGTGCCGCCGAGCAACTCGGAGATCCACGACACCGCGAGCCGAACGATGAGCGGTGCCAACGAGGGGTCGGGGCATTCAACGAAGATGTCGAACCGCTGCGCCGAATCCCTGCGAGCACCCGTGATGCCCGACAACAGAGGCGAGGACGTGATGAAGGCGAGCGTGTCGATCAAGACGTGCTCGAGAAGGTGCGCGAGTGCGAGCGAGGCTTCGATGGGCTCCTTTTCATCTTCCGGCTGCTCGCCGCTCCGGAGGATGTGATAGCGGAGGTGGCCTCTGCACTGGTGTTGGCGCAGGCCCGGGCAGAGTTCCACGAGCCGTTCCTCGAGGCAAGAGAGAGCTCGCAGGGGATGGCGCGGGTCCCAGTCGATGTCGACCTGCAGCTTCAGAAGTGGAACGTCCGGGCGGAATCTCGAGTTGAGGGGGAGGACTTCGGTATGAGGGCCGACCTCGCAGCCGGCGATCTGGATTCGCACCTCCCCACCCATAGAGCCAGTCTCCTGTAGCACCTTTGCGTCCGGGCCGTATGTTCGAGCGCGACCCCCGGGTCGGGGTCGCGCCCTTTCAAGTGCCACTCCCATGCAAAACAGAACTTCTCGCGCGGCTACTTGATCGCCTCCTTGGTGAGCGTGCCCTGCAGCACGAGCCGGTACTCGCCGGTATCGGCGTTCACGGACTCCACCTTGGCGGTGATGTTCTTGCTGCTGAGAATCATTTCCCCGACCTTCGTGCTCAGGTTGGCCGGGATCGTGGGCGAAGCCTCGAGAGTGCGGATGTCCTGGATCTTGAAGTGGGCCATGAGAGAACCTCCAATGAATCGAAACATAACGACAGACCCGGCCCTCGAGGGGCCGGAGGGTTTCGATGCGCGCTGAGCCCGACTGCAGGCCCAGCGACGTACGCCATCACCTCCTTCCGCTCGATCGCGGCGCCAGGTTCTCACTCGGAGGAACCGGATTCCCTCCGCTCGAAGTCGCAGCTGATGACGACGCGATAGGCCGCGCTGCCCGTTCCCAGGCTGCCGTCACTCAACTGAGGTGGTTCCTCGTACGCCCAGCCGATTGCGGCTGGTTCTTGAGCGTCCAAACCTGGCTGCACAACTTCGCAGGGGGCCGACGCACCTGAACCGCCCTCCACGTCGCCGGTCACGTCTGATCGAGGACGCGTCGTGGCAGGCGACACTTCCTTCGTGCGCTTCCCAGGTCGAGGCGTGGTGTGGTCTCGGTTCGATGCTTGTCTTGCCATAACAACCGAACCTCCAATTCGTCTCCCCGCGGCGTCGATTTGACTACACGACCCACCGAACCTCGACCCGCACCGGGGAACGTCCACCAGTCAGGCCGTTCGAATCGGGGGCTCGCGGGTTGGCATCGCCTTGAAAATAATGAACTCTGGATCGGGGAATCCCCGGCGCTCGGGTGGCGCCGAGGCGACAGGACGGACGAGGAGGGGCCGTGAATCAGGGTGGAAACTGCTTGCGCCCCAGCCCGTGCGATATCGGCTGCCGTCGCAATCATGAACCGTGCAGTGCCACGCACCACCGTCACACCTCCCCCCCACGTAGGATCTCCTTACACCTCCAGGCGTGGGTTTGCAACAGTTATATAGCTTCCAACCGAACACGCCCATGAAGCGACGACTCCATCGAGAGGGTGAAGAGCGCCCTACGATGCTTGCGATCATGCTGGCACCGCGATTCGTCGACGTCTCGCCGGCGGAGATCTACGCGACCATGCTCGATGAATCGCCGTCCCTGTGCTCGGAGCGGCCGATGCCGATTCACGGAGAGGTTCCTTCAACAAGACCTTGCAAAGCGAAGTGGCGGCAGCAGGGCATAGCCCGGCAAGGAGACTCCATGTCCGCTACCGGTGAGATTTCGTTCCTCGAGGGTGTCAACCGAATGTTCGACCGGGCCGCAGCGACTCTGTCGCTCCCCGACGGGCTGCCAGAACAGATTCGGGCGGGAAACAACGTCTATCAGGTTCGTTTTCCCATACGCGTCAACGGAAGTACGAAGTCTTCGTCGGGTGGCGTGCCACGCATACCGACCATCGACTGCCGGCGAAGGGTGGGATTCGCTACGCGCCTATCGTTGACCAGGATGAGGTTGAGGCGCTCGCCGCGTTGATGAGCTACAAATGCGCGATCGTCAACGTACCGTTTGGCGGGTCCAAAGGCGGAGTCGTGATTGACCCGCGCAAGTACGACGAAGAGACGCTGGAGCGCATCACACGACGTTACGCGACAGAGCTGATCCGGCTTCTTGAGCCCGGCTCTGAACGTTCCCGCACCGGACCTGGGCACCGGCGCAAGAGAGATGGCGTGGATTGCGGACACCTACCGGACACTGCACCCGGAGGATATCAATGCGATGGCGTGCGTCACCGGGAAACCTGTGTCGCAGGGCGGTATTGCGGGGAGAACCGAAGCCACGGGTCGCGGCTTACAGTTCGTGTTGCGTGAGTACTTCCGGTACCGGGCGCACGTCGCGGAGTGTGGGCTCGAGGGCTCACTCGACGGAAAACGTGTCGTCGTCCAAGGACTCGGAAACGTGGGCTACCACGCCGCGAAGTTTCTTTCCGAGGAGGACGAGGTCCGCATCGTGGCCATCATCGAGCGCGATGGTGCAATCATCGATGACGGCGGCTTGCACGTCGAGAGCGTAAAGGAGTATCTCGCGGCACATGGTGGTGTGACGGGATTCCCCGGCGCGACGTTCATCCAGAATGGCCCCAGCGTGCTCGAGAAGGAGTGCGACATTGTGCTCCCAGCGGCAATGGAAGCCCAAATCACCACGGCAAACGCGGGGCGGATTCAGGCGAAACTGATCTGCGAAGCCGCAAACGGACCTACCACCTTTGGAGCCGATGCGATTCTTCGTCAGCGGGGGATCGTCTGCATCCCGGATTGCTTTGCGAATGCCGGCGGCGTCGTGGTCTCCTATTTCGAATGGATCAAGAACATCTCGCACATCCGTTTTGGAAGAATGGAACGCCGACTTGACGAAGAACGGGGTCGTGTACTTGCAGCGGCCATGAAACACGTCACGGGTCAACCGCTTCCGCTACCTCTCAAGACTGAAATGGAACGTGGCGCGAGCGAAATCGACTTGGTCAATTCCGGCCTCGACGACACCATGCGGGCCGCCTACCAGGAAATCCGCAGCACCTTCGAAAGCCGTGACCAAGTGGAAGACCTCCGAACGGCCGCCTATGTCGTGGCGATCGAGAAAATCGCCTGCTCCCACCAACTCATGGGTGTCTAAGAGAGCGGATCTCCGCCGGCGACGGGTCCTCGAAGCGTGGGGTGTTCATGATCGCGAGTGTCGCCTTGCGCTCCTCTTCACTCAGCGCTCGTGCTGGCCGCGGTCGGCCGCGTCGCTGCCGCGGCTTGCAGCTGCGGTCGTACGTCGCACGCGAGACGCCGAGCGCCTCACACGGCGGCGCGGACTGGGTCTCCGAGGCGCTCCGCCAGAGTCATGCAGACGAAAAGGAGCACCACGACTCGACGATCGCGCGGCTGCAGGACGAGTACACGCCGCCAGAATCAGCTCGACGTCATGCACGTAGACAAGCTCGACGGTCGAATCAGTGTGGAGTCTTTCGAGGTTAAATCTCACGAATGGTGGACGGTGCAAGAGCGCCTGGCACGATCCCTCGAAGCGCATCAGAACGCGAACAAGGCGTAATTCGAAGAGGGCGTCCAACTCTTGGGCCTCGCTCGCCACGCCGGGGAACTGTCTCGCAAGCAGGACGGGCGTTCGAAGCGTCGACTTCTCGACGGCGTACTTTCGAACTGCACGTGGAAGGACGGCGACCTACAGCCTACATTCCGCCAACCCTTTGACATGCTTTCGGCTGCGGCCTCGACCTACCGCGAACAAAAGGCCGCCGGGATCGCTCCCGGCGGCCTTTCCGAAATCTGGGGTGAGCGACGGGAATCGAACCCGCGACCCCTTGGACCACAACCAAGTGCTCTACCAATTGAGCTACGCCCACCAGAAGGCATGCGGAGCGCGACCGATGTTCGAGATCGAAACGCGCGCGGGCGAAGTCTAACCGAAGCGGCGGGCGTGACGGAACCGGCGGATCGGCGCGCGCCACACCGGCACGCGGCGCAGACTTCGCGCGCAGGCCCTGCGGCGACCGCATGATCTGCGGCGGCTGCGCGCCCGAGTGGTGCCGGTGGAATCTTCCAAGTCAAGGCACAGCAACGCTTTAAAAAACCTCTGCGAACCGGCCCCGAGCCTGCATGGAATCGGATTCAACGAAGCGAGCGCGGCACCCTAGGACGGCGCACCCTCTCCGCCCGTGCGCCGTCCCCGGGTGTCGGAACGAAGCGAGACGAGAGACTCCTCCAAGGGATCGCCGCCGGGGTCGTGCTCACACGACGGGACGAGGCAGCGTTCGATCGTGAGTCGCGCGACCCCGCGGCGAGATCCCGAAACCCCACTGCGAACGCCATCCCGTCGGACTTGCTAGGCTGCCCGGGCCCGCGCCGCCCGTGCTCGGATTTTCGATCGGGAGCCGATGCTCGAAATCCTCCACGAGGACAACCACGTCATCGCCATCAACAAACCGGCGGGTGCGCTCGTCCAACCCGATCGCACCGGCGATCGCAGTCTCGTGGACGACGTCGCCGACGACCTCCGCGCACGACACGGCAAACCCGGCAACGTGTTCGTGGGTATCGTGCACCGGCTCGATCGCCCGGTCTCGGGCGTGCTCCTGTTCGCGCGCACCAGCAAAGGCGCAGCGCGCCTCGCGGCGCAATTCCGCGACGGGAGCATCGAGAAAACCTATTGGGCCGTGGTCGAGCAGGCGCCGCCCGACGCCGCGGCGACCCTCGAACATTTCCTGCTCAAGGACGAAACGCACAACCGCGTGCGCATTGCGGACGCGAACGAACCCGGCGCGCGCCACGCCCGACTCCACTACCGCGTGGTGCGTTCAGTGATCGCCGGCACCTTGCTCGAGATTCGTCTCGAAACCGGTCGGGCGCATCAGATCCGCGTCCAACTGTCGGCGATCGGATGCACGGTGGTGGGGGATCTGCGCTACGGAGCCCGCCAGGGCTTGGGTTCGAGGATCGCGCTGCATGCGCGCGCGATCGCCTTCGATCATCCGACCCGTGGCGAGCGTATACGACTCGAAGCGCCGATTCCGGCCGCATGGGCCGCGCTCCTGGACGGTTGAGCGAACCCGGTGGGTTCCACTAGTCTCGCGACGGCACCAAGCTGCAGCACCCGCATTCGGCCGTGGAGAAGCGCGACGCCAGCCGCAGCGGCGCCTGCATCCGACGTTGGAGGAGCGACGGCATGGTGAAATTGGATCGCATCTACACGCGCGGCGGGGATCGCGGCATGACCTCGCTCGGCGACGGCACCCGCGTATCGAAGACCGATCCGCACATTCTGGCGTTCGGCACGGTGGACGAACTGAACGCGGTGCTCGGCGTCGTGCTGCTGCAGCGCGGTTTGAACGCGGCCCTGAAGCGCGACCTGCGTGCGATCCAGAACGAGCTTTTCGACGTGGGAGCGGATCTCTGCGTGCCGCGAGTCGCGGGCGAGGCCCCGGGAGCTCGGCTGCGCATCGACGCCGCGTGCGTTCAGCGACTCGAAACGGCGATCGACGCGGCGACGGCGAAGCTGGCGCCACTCACGAGCTTCATCCTGCCCGGTGGCAGTGCCGCCGCCGCCTGGTTGCACGTGGCGCGCGTCGTGTGCCGCCGCGCCGAAATCGAGGTGGCGAGGTTGCTCGAACGCGACGCAGGATCGGTCAACGATCAGGTCCTGAAGTACCTCAACCGGCTTTCCGACTTGCTCTTCGTCCTCGCGCGTCGTGCGAACCGTGACGGTCGCGACGACGTCTCGTGGGTGCCGGGCGGCACGCGCAACGCACGCGCGGCTGCGCGACCACGCAGCCGCGCGCGCCCAGCTTCGCGGCCGGCTCCGCGCCGGCGCTGATTCACGGAGCGACCGGCAGCGTGCGCGCGCGCCGGCGTCCCACCGTCGCGCGACGTCGCCGAACTCTAGGCGCGTTTTCGTGTCCCCCCAACGCACGAGGGGAGGAAGGTTCCTCCCCTCGTGGTTGGACACGATCACCGCACGCTCGGCGTTCTGTGCGGCGTCGCGTTGCGGACGCTGACAGGCGGATGGCCATCGTGCGCGAGTGCACCACCCGACCGCGCGCATTCTCCAAAGCGCGTGCAGCGCAGTCAAGCGTCGGGGCTCGATGAGCGCGTGCAGACGCATGCATGTGCGTCCACGCTGATCAAATCCCGGGCGCATCGGCGCGCGAACGCGCGGAGGCCGGACGCACGGACGCATGCGAACTCGTCCGCACGACGCGTGCACGCGTGGAGTTGCGTGCGTTCGCAGACCTCCAGGCGTGCGGAGGTGCGTATCATTCGAAGCGATTGAATCGCCTCGACAGAAATACTCGCATGCGACCACACAGTGGGGCAGTGCCCGGCGGGGTCAGGCCCGGCGCGGGCCCCGGCTTGTCGAACGTGGACGGAAGCGGCACAATGGGCAGCGACCTCAGACACGGAGCCGGCGCATGGCGCTCGATGACCCGATCGACAGGCTTCTCGACGACATCGAGGACGCGCTCGAGGAAGACGACCTCGATCGCGCGCTCGCGTTGGTCGAGCGCGCCCGTCGCGAGTATCCGCATGATCCCGAAGTGCTGTGTGCATACGGCGATGTGTTGTGGGATTGCGGCGAATTGCAGCCGGCGCTCGCGGCCTACCGGGACGCGGAGCGACAAGCGCCCGAAGATGCCGACATCGTCATGGCCCTGGCTGATTGCCTCTTCGCTCTGTGCGAATTCGACGAGGCCCGCGCGGTGGCCGTCCGCGTCAACAAGATGGAAGAGCACGCGGGCGCGCATGCGCTCTTGGGTCGTCTCGCGGAACGCGCCAACTTGATCGAGGAGGCGGACCGTCTCTTCCAGCGCGCGCAGCAGCTGGATCCCGACGCGTATCCGATGCCGTACCGGGTTTCGGAAGACGAGTTCCGCGGGCTGGCGCGTGCGGCGCTGGATCGACTTCCGGATCGCTTCCGGGAGGCGATGGAAGGTCAGGTGGCGCTCGTCGTCGAGCCGGTGCCCTCACAGGAATTGCTCACCGGCTCCGAGCCGCCGCTCGATCCCGAGTTGCTCGGACTGTACGTCGGCATTCCGTTGCCGGAGCGGACGCACGACACCACGAAGTTGCCGGACGTCATTTATCTGTTCCAGCGCAACCTCGAGCACGAAGCCGTCGATCACGAAGAACTGACCGAGCAGATCGCGATCACCGTCTATCACGAGATCGGGCATTACTTCGGGTTCAGCGACGAAGAGCTGGAAGCGCGCGACTTCGGTTGAACACGGCGGAGGCATCCATGGCGGAGAAGCTGCCGGACATCGTCGAAGAAATCCGTGATCAGGCGCCGGAAGTCTGGGAGCGCTACACGGCGCTGGAAGCGGCGCTGGCGCAAGCCGGGCCTCTCGATGCGCGCACCCAGCGACTGGTGAAGCTCGCGCTGGCGCTGGGCGCCCGACACGAAGGCGCGGTGCACTCGCATGCGCGGCGCGGGTTGCGCGAGGGTCTGACGCGCGCAGAACTTCTGCACGTGGCTCTCCTGGGAGTCACGACGCTGGGTTGGCCGCACGCGACCATGGGTCGGGCCTGGATCGAGGACGTTGCGCGCGATACCGAACCGCGCTGATCACCCTCGGCCGCGTGCTGTCTGCGCCGCGGCCGCCAATGCCGCCGCAAAGCGATCGGCGTAATCGCCCGCCGGAAGAATCGCCGCCAAGACGTCCGCCAGCATCGGCAGGGCCCGATCGGGTTCCAAGCAATAGCGCAGGGTCGGGAAGCGGGAGCGTTCGCGCACCACGGCGGCGGCGACGTCACGATCCTTTCGCACGATGTCGGCGATGAATCCCGCGAGCGCCTCGAAGTCACGCTCCTCCATGCCGAAGCGCGTCATCTCCTGCACGCCCAAGCGCACGCCGCTCGTGTTCGCGAAACTCTCGTCGTCGGGCAGCGCCTGGTAATTGGTGACGATGTGGTTGCGCTCCAAGCGCCTCGCGATGTCTTCGCCGGTTCCGTGCTCCCGAACTCGAATCACGACTTGGTGCGTGTGGGTGAAGCCATCGCGCCGGTCGCCTTCGACTTGGATGCCGGCGGCATCCAGCGCTTGTGCGAACGCACGCGCGTTGCGCACCACGGCCGCTTGGTACGCCTCCTTGAACGCGTTCATCTCGACGGTCGCGACCAGCAATCCCAGCAGCGTTCCGAGATGATGATTACTGGTCGAGCCCGGGAAGGCGCGGCTCTTGATCTCGAGCCACAATTTGCGCAGCGGCGCGTCCTTGTCGAGGTTCGACACCACGACACCGCGCTGCGGCCCGAAGAACGTCTTGTGCGTGCTGCCGGTGACCAGGTCGGCGCCTTCCGCCAGCGGCGCTTGGAAGGTCCCGTACAAACCCAAGACATGCGCCATGTCGAACAACAGCACGGGGCGCGCGTTCAGGTCGCGCACCGCGGCGGCGACCTCGCGCACCGGCTCCGGGTACAGGAACATGCTCTTGCCGAAGATCACCAACTCGGGACGGTGCTCCTGAACGAGTTGCACCAAACGCGTGGCATCGGGGCGATAGGGATTGTCGGGATGCAGCGGGAAGTGGACGACGCTTTCCTTGCCTGTCTTCGCATCGTGGTCCACGTAGTTGTAGAGCGCTCCCATCGGCTGCGCGCTCAAGTGTCCGCCCTTGGTGAGGTCGTTGTTGACGACGCAGCGCAGCCGCCGCGGCGATCGTCCCGAGGTGTCGCCGGCGTTCACGTGCTTGATGAGCGCCTTGAACACGACTTCGTTGGCCATCTGGCCGCTGATCGGGCGCAGCTCGGCTTCCTGGCAGTCGAAGAAGCGCGCGATTTCGCGCCGCGCGTCGTCTTCGACCTCGCGAATGAAATCGGTGCCCTGGTAGTAGTAGATCTCCTGGCCCTTGAGCGTCCGATGCTCGGCGTAGCGACCGGCCGGATCGGCGATCTCGCAGAACTTCACCAGCAGACTCGGCGTCGTCTCGGAAGGGATCAGGTTGAAACATTGCCGTTGCCGCCAGCGCGAGTTCGCCGCCGTGCGTGCGAGGATGTCGCCCAGACGCGCCTCGAGTTCGGACATGGGACCTCCGCTGCGGTTGGAGCATTCGAGATTCGGGGTGCGATGTTGGCGGATCCACTCGCGCGGGGTCAACCGCCGCCGCGGCGTGCCTCGAAAGCCTCCACGTCCTCGCTCGCCGCGACGACGATGAGACGATCGCCGCCGCGCAGCCGGTAGTCGGGCCGTGGCGGCTCGCGCCGTTCGTTGCCGTCGCGATCGACGCAACGAACGGCGATGACGTTGAGACCGTGCCGCGCCCGCAAAGCGGCCTCTTCGAGCGTCCGCCCCCAGAGTTCGGCGGGCACATCGAGGGCTTCCAGGCGATAGCCTTCCGGCAATTCGAGATAGTCGATGCCGGTGTCGAGCCCGTCGCGCCAACGCACTTCGGCCATGAGCTGGTTGCGTTTGAGAATCTCACGGTCGAGGAAGCCGAGCAGATCGCGCTGAGTGACGATGCCGAGAAAGCGCGAGCCGGGACCATCTTCCACCACCGCGACCTCGCCGACGTCGTGGAACCACAGCTTCTCGTTGACCTCGTCGAGAGACGCCGCCGCCGGCACCGAGCGCGGTGGGGTCGCGAGATCCTGTGCGATGAGCACCTGCGACAACTCCCGAGCGCTCAAGATTTCCTTCACCGCATGCAGCTCGATGATGCCGGTCAAATTGCCGTCGGCGTCGCCCACGTACAGACACGGGGTCCGCGTCGTGGTGAACAGGCGCATCAACTCGTCGAAGCCGGTTTCCGGCCGCAGGAGCGGAACCTCGGTCCGCATGATGTCGCGGGCATGCGTCGAGCGCACGATCTTTTGCTCCAGGGTCCCCGACCAGCTGATGCCGCGGCGGCGCAGTTCGCGCGTGTAGACGGAATCCATGCGATGGGTGAAGACGGCGGCGCACCCGCACGCGAGCAGCAAAGGCAACACGACGACGTAATCGCCGGTCAGCTCCGCCACCAGCACGGTGGCGGTCATCGGCGCGTGGGTGGTCGCGGCGAGCAGCGCTCCCATGCCGACGAGCGCGTACATCCCCGTGGTCCCGGTCGCATCCGGGAAAGCGAAATGCACCGCGTTGCCGACGACCCCACCCAACGCCGCGCCCAAGAACAAGGTCGGCGTGAAGACGCCGCCCGGCGCGCCCGAAGTCACCGAAGCCGTCGTGGCGATCAATTTGCCCGCGAGGATCAACCCCAACGCCGTCAAGCCGACCCGCTCGTTGAGCATGTCCACGACCGTGTCGTAACCGTTGCCGCACACCTCCGGCAAGCGCAGCGCCAGCGCGCCGACCGCGAGTCCACCGAGTGCGGCCGCCGCCCAGCGCGGCCACTGAAGGCGACGAAACAAAGTTTCGCCTGCACGCAACGAACTCAAGAACACGGCCGCGGTTGCTCCAGCGGCGATGCCGAGCGCGGCGTACGCCAACAATTCTTGCGGCGAGCGCAGGACGAAATCCGGCACGTCGTAGATGGGCCCGTGCCAGAGATAGATGCGCGCGACCAAGGTTCCCACCACCGCAGCGACCACCGTGGGCCCCACCAGCTCGGTGGCGAAGCTGCCGGCCACGACTTCGAGAACGAAGAGCGTGCCCGCGATCGGCGTGTTGTAGGCGGCGGCGATGCCGGCGCCGGCGCCGGCGGCGACCAGGAGCCGCACGCGCGCTTCGGTGAGATGGAACGAACGTCCGAGTCGCGATCCGAACGCGCACGCGACCTGGGTGATCGGACCTTCGCGGCCGATCGAGCTGCCGGTCGCGAGCGCGATGGTGGAACCGAACCCGAACCACAACGTGCGGCGCAAGCTCAAGAAGCCCTGCCGCAACGTCACCGCTTCCATGATGCCCGACATGCCGGAAGCGCCGCCGCGCCGCAGCCCCCGTTGGACCAAGAGTCCGGCGATGAGTGCGCCCAATGCCGGGACGGCGAGGCGCAGCGGCCACGGCGCCGCGCGCACCGTCTCGACGACGTTTCCGGCCCAATCGCCGTAGGAAAGGCGCGTGAACAGCGCCCCCACCCAGCGCACGCTGAGCGCCACGGCACCGGCACCGACGCCCACGACCGCGCTGAGGAGAAAGAAATGCGTTTGCTCGTCGCGCAGGAACGCGACGAACCCGCGCGCCGTTCCTTCCGGAAACCGGCGCGCTTCGGCCAGCATCGCCAACCCGGGAAGGCGCCCGGGAGACGCGCGTCTCATGGTCCTCCCGCCGGCGCTCAGCGCGCCCGCGACATCGACTTCGCCTGCATGAAGAGCAGCAGGTAGTCGCGCCCGCCGGCCTTCGAATCGGTACCGCTCATGTTGAAGCCGCCGAACGGATGCGCGCCGACCATGGCGCCGGTGCACTTGCGGTTGAAGTACAGGTTGCCGACGTGGAAGCGGCGCTTGGCGTCGGCGATCTTCTGCTCGTCGCGCGTGTAGACGGCCCCGGTGAGCCCGTACTCCGTATTGTTGGCGATGGCGAGCGCGTCTTCCCAGTCGCGCGCCTTGATCACCGCGAGCACCGGGCCGAAGATTTCCTCTTGCGAGATCTTCGCTTGCGGACCCACATCGGCGATCACGGTCGGTTGCACGAAGTGACCTTCTCCCGGTGCCGTGCCGCCGCCGGCCACGACTCGGCCCTCGCGCTTTCCGGCCTCGATGTACTCGAGGATTTTCGCGCGCGCCTTCTCGTTGACGACCGGACCCATGAAGTTGGTGCGCTCGGCCGTCGGCCCGACGGTCAGGCGCCGGGTGCGCTCGACGATCTTGTCCAGCATCGCGTCGTACACGGCGGCATCGACGATGGCGCGCGAGCAGGCCGAACACTTCTGCCCCTGGTATCCGAACGCCGCCGCGACGATGCCATCGGCCGCCTTGTCGAGATCGGCGTCGCCGGCCACCACGATCGAATCCTTGCCGCCCATTTCGGCGACCACACGCTTGATCCAGATCTGCCCGGGCTGCGCGCGCGCCGCCCGTTCGTTGATGCCCAGGCCGACTTCCTTCGAGCCGGTGAACGAAATGAAGCGCGTCTGCGGATGCTCGACCAGTCGATTCCCGATGCGCCCGCCGGCGCCGGTGACGAAGTTCAAGACGCCGGCCGGCACGCCGGCCTCGCGCAGCAGCGCCACGACCTGCGCCGCGGTTCCGGGCGCGTCGCTCGACGGCTTCAGCACCACCGTGTTACCGCTGACGAGGGCGGCGGTCGTCATGCCCACCAGGATCGCGTTGGGGAAATTCCACGGCGGGATGACGACGCCGACGCCCAGCGGCACGTAGACGAGCTCGTTGTCCTCGTTCGGCATCGGTGTGACCGGCTGCTTGGCCGCGTAGCGCAGCATCTCGCGCCCGTAGAACTCCATGAAGTCGATGGCTTCGGCGGTATCGCAATCGGCTTCGACCCAACTCTTGCCGACTTCATAGACGAGATACGCCGAGAAGAAGTGCTTGCGCTCGCGCATGCGCGCCGCGGCCGCGAACAAGATGTTCGCTCGGTCCTCGGGGCGCGTGTGTTTCCAAGTTTCGAAGGCGCGTGCCGCCGCCGCCACCGCGGCGTCGGCGTGTTCCACCGTCGCGGCGGCGAATTGTCCCAGCACTTGTTCCGGATCAGCCGGATTCCGACTCGGGAACGTGTCCGCGGTCGTGACCTCGCGGCCGTCGATCCACAGCGGGTAACGGCGCCCGAAAGTGCCGCGCACTTCGGCGAGCGCCTTCTCGAAGGCTGCTTGCTCGTCGGGCCGGTCGAAGTCGGTGAAAGGCTCGTTCCGGAACTCGGATGGCATGGGGCATTCCTTCGTTTGGCGCTGACCGCCGGCGACGGCCGCGCGCGGGTCCGCCGCGATTCTTCGGGTCGCGGGGAGCTGCGTCAAGCAGGCGTCGGGCTTTACTTCGCGAGCACGATGCGCCGCGTTTGACGGACGGCGCCCGAATCGAGTCGAGCAAGATAGACGCCGGAAGCCACGCGGCGCCCGGCGGCGTCACGACCATCCCAAGTCACGTGATGACGCCCCGGCTCGAACCCGCGGTCGGCCAGAGTCGCGATCCGCCGCCCGCGAGCGTCGTGCACGGTCACGCGCGCGCGCCGCGGCTGGGCCACGATCAGTTCGAATCGCGTGGATGGATTGAACGGATTCGGCGTTGCGGGGCCGAGCGCGACGACCGGCCGCGGCGGCGCTCCCGTCTCGGTGACGTCGGTCACGATCGAGTCGGCGAAAAAGACCCGCGCGCGATCGGCGTTCGCTTGCAGGTCGGCGAGATCGCTTCCAGCCACCA
>Ga0187893_10008231_pt1:0-15000 | contig 16564 bp, 11 predicted proteins | sample MA1701074metaG_FD_139574 | JGI IMG/M metagenome (GOLD analysis project Ga0187893, IMG submission 139574) | White microbial mat communities from a basaltic lava cave in the Kipuka Kanohina Cave System on the Island of Hawaii, USA - MA170107-4 metaG ...
GAACAGCTGACCCTGCGCCCTGAGAACACTGCCGGAGTCGCCCGCGCGCTCATCTCCGAGGGCCTGTCGCAGCATCTGCCGCTGAAGTATTTCTATGCGGGCCCCATGTTCCGCTATGAGCGCCCACAGAAGGGCCGCATGCGCCAGTTCCACCAGACGGGCGTGGAGTTGCTGGGCGTCCCGCAGCCGCAGGGCGACGTGGAGATCATCGCCGTCGGTGCCGCGATCCTGCGCGAGCTTGGCGCTCTCGACCGCACGGTGCTGGAGGTCAACACGCTCGGCGACAGCGAAAGCCGCACCACCTACCGCAAGATCCTCGTCGAGTATCTGCAGGCGCACAAATCGAACCTGTCGAAAGAGAGCATCGACCGACTCGAACGCAATCCGCTGCGCATTCTCGACTCGAAGGACGAGGGCGATCAGGCGATCATCGCCAGGGCGCCGATCTACACCGACCATCTCAACGCCGCGAGCCGCTCATTCTTCGATGCGGTGAAGCAAGGGCTGGACGCATCCGGCATCGCCTTTGAGATCAATCCGAGACTCGTGCGCGGCCTCGATTACTACTGCCACACCTGTTTCGAATTCACCGCGGCCGAGCTTGGCGCGCAGAAGACCGTGATGGCGGGCGGCCGCTACGACGGCCTCGTCGAGACGATGGGCGGCCCGCCGACCCCCGGCGTCGGCTGGGCCTCGGGCATCGAGCGCGTGGCCATGATGTTGCGGGAGGTGCTGCCGGAACCGCGGCCGATCGCGGTTGTGCCGATCGGCGAAGCGGCCGGCATCCCCGCGCTGAAGCTGACCGAGGACCTGCGCCGCGCCGGCTTCGCCGTCGACATCGGCTTCAGCGGCAACATCAAGAAGCGCATGGCCCGCGCCGACAAGATCAAGGCCGTGGCCGCCGTCATCCTCGGCGACGACGAGCTGGCGAAGGGCGTCGCCACCGTGCGCGACCTGCAGTCCGGCGCACAGGAGCAGGTGCCGCTCGCGCAACTGCGAGAACGCCTGGGCGCGTATCGGCGCTCGTGAGTACTTTTCACCCTGTCCCTTGCTGACCGAGACTGTGGGCCTTGAACCACAGAGGCACAGAGACACAGAGATCCACAGGGGGTCGTAGGGGCGACCCCATGTGGTCACCCACTGTCCGCCTGCGTGGACGCGGCCGGCCCCATGCAGCCGCCGCTGCCCATACCATCCGTCTTTTCTTCTCTGTGCAACCTCTGTGCCTCTGTGCTTCTGTGGTTCAAGGCCAGCGACTCGGTCCCTAAAAAGAACGGACCAATCCGTGGCTGGATCGCCAGAGCTTCGCCTCGAATACCTCATCGTCGGCGTCAGCCATCGCACCGGCACCGCGGCGCTGCGCGAGCGCCTCTTCGCCGACGAAGCCGGCCATACCGGACTGCTGGAGTCGTTGCGCGCCGCCGGTCTGATGGAAGCGCTGGTGCTGTCGACCTGCGATCGCACCGAACTCCATGCGGTCACCGGTGATCCCGCCCGTGCCACGTCATCGATGCGCGACATCCTCGCCAGACAAGGCCGCGTGACGGCCGGCGAGATCGCCTCGCAGGGCTACCACCTGCAGGGCGCCGACGCCCTGCGCCATCTCTGCGCCGTCGCGTCCTCGCTCGATAGCGTTGTCCTTGGCGAGCCGCAAGTGCTGGGGCAGGTGAAGGACAGCCACCGTTTGTCGGCCGCGGCCGGCATGGTCGGCGCGCAGCTGGAGTCCGTGCTGCGCGTCGCCTATGGCGCGGCCAAGCGCGTGCGCACTGAAACGGTGATCGGCGAGCGGCCGGTGTCGATCGCCGCGGCGGCCATCCAGATGGCCCGCGGCGTGCACGGCGACCTCGCCCGCTGCACCGCCCTGTTGCTCGGCGGCGGGGAGATGGGCGAGCTGCTGGCCGAGCAGCTGCGCCAGTGCGGCGTCTCCCGCACGATCGTCGTGCACCGTTCGCCGGCCCGTGCCGCCCTGATTGCCCACCGCCTCGGCGGTCACGTCCGCCCGTTCGAGGAGCTTGCGGGCACCCTGGCCGATGCCGATATCGTCATCGGCGCCCTTGGCGACGAGCGCCAGACGGTCACGGCGGCGGCGATCCGTCGGGCGCTCAGGACGCGTCGGCAGCGGCCGATGACCTGCATCGACAGCGCTGTCCCCGGCGACATCGAGGAGTCCGTGCACGACCTCGACGGCGCTTTCCGCTTCGACCTCGGCGACCTCGAAAAGCTGGCGTTGGAGGGGCAATCCCTGCGCGTCGGTGCCGCAGATCCAGCCTGGACCATCATCGATGCCGAAGTGGCTGCGTTCGCCGCCGGCGAGGCCGGTCGGCAGGCGACGCCTGCGGTCGTCGCCCTGCGCCGCCATTTCGAGGCCGTGCGCGATCAGGTGACGGCGGAGAATCCGGGCGCCGACGCCGCGACGGTCGCCCGCCTGCTGGTCAACCGCCTCCTGCACGTCCCCTCCGCCGCGCTGCGCGACCTCGGCGCCAACGCCGCAGTGGACGGGGGCACCGAGCTGATGGCAATAGAGCGCCTGCTGTCGCGCCTGTTCGGGCTGCCGGAAGGTGCAAGCAATGACACGGAGAAGGACGAGTGATACGTCACATGGCGGTTCCGCAAGTTTCCTGGTGTGTCACCCCCGCGAAGGCGGGGGTCCAGGGCATGTGACGTGCTATAGCCCTGGATTCCCGCTTTCGCGGGAATGACACGCAAAGTAGAGCCCTGAGCGAAGAGACCACCAAGTATGATCCCGACCGAAAAACTGAACCGCGTGGTCCAGCGGCATGACGAGCTGGCGCGGTCGATGGTGGGCGAGGGCCCGATCGACCCGGAATCCTTCGCCCGCGTGTCCAAGGAATATTCGGACCTCACGCCCGTCGTCGACAGCATCAAGGAGCTGCTGAAGGCGGAGCAGGAGGCGAGGAACCTCTCCGGCCTCGTCGCCGAGGCCGGCACCGACGGCGAGATGAAGGCCCTCGCCGAGGACGAGCTGCGTACGCTCAAGGCCCGCCTGCCGGAGCTGGAGCGGCACGTCAAGGTGCTGCTCCTCCCGAAGGACGAGAACGACGAACGCAACGCCATCCTGGAAGTGCGCGCCGGCACCGGCGGCGACGAGGCCGCCCTCTTCGCCGCCGAGCTGTTCGGCATGTATCTGCGCTACGCCGAGCTGCGCAAATGGAAGACCGAGGTCCTCAGCATCAGCGAGACCGGCCTCGGCGGCTACAAGGAGGCCAGCATGGGCGTTTCCGGCCGCGGCGTCTTTGCCCGCCTGAAGTTCGAATCCGGCGTTCACCGCGTGCAGCGCGTGCCGGCGACCGAAACCAGCGGCCGCATCCATACCTCCGCCGCCACCGTCGCCGTGCTGCCGGAAGTCGAAGACGTCGACATCCATATCGATGACAAGGATCTGCGCATCGACGTCTACCGCGCCAGCGGCCCGGGCGGGCAGGGCGTCAACACCACCGACAGCGCCGTGCGTATCACCCACCTGCCGAGCGGCATCGTCGTGCAGCAGCAGGATGATCGCTCGCAGATCAAGAACAAGGCGAAGGCCCTGAAGATCCTCCGCGCCCGCCTCTACGAGGCCGAGCGGGCCAAGCGCGAGGCCGAACGCGCGGCGACCAGGAAGAGCCAGGTCGGCACCGGCGACCGTTCCGACAAGATCCGCACCTACAACTTCCCGCAGAACCGCGTCACCGACCACCGGATCAATCTGACCCTCTACAAGATCGAACGCGTCCTTGCCGGCGAGCTCGACGAGATGATCGAAGCCCTCATCGCCGACGATCAGGCGACGCGTCTGGCGGAGCTGGAGTGAGTCGTGGCTGCTTTGATTAGGCTAACCAACGTTCCAGCTCGCCTCCGTCGATTTGCCCGTATTCTGGACGAGATCTACGGCAGCGTCTCGCGATAGCGGCAGTCGATCATTCCTGCCCGCCGTTCTTTGTGTGATCTATGTTCCCGTTCGCGAAGGTGCACTGGCTCCGGTTCACGCATTCGACGATCTTCGCATTGACGATCTTCAGCGCGGCGATGAGGTCCGGATGCAGCACGGCCGACTGGAAGGCCGCCTGATACACGCGGCTAAGGGCGTCCAGTTCGGTCATGGGCGCGGCCGTGGGATCGCAGCTGCGGGTTCGTCTGTCCGTCATCGCGTTCGATGTCCTGGTCATCGCCTGTGACCGACCGCCGCCGCGAGAGGGCATGCAAGGGAGGCTGCCGTAGGAAATCTGGTCATGATCATCCGCATCCTATGGACCATTCGTGAATAAGCCGCCAACGGACACACCGGCAGCGCAGGTCGCGCCGGCCGCGCAAACACACCTCAGGGCGATCGATCGCGGGATCGATCGTCCAATGGAAATCAAGGTCCTTTGTGGTCAACGCCCTGTGCCGTCGCGCGTTCCGCGCTTTCGGGCGATCACTCATCGGGAAATCCCAGGTCCGATTTCCCGGCTGCAGGTATGTGGTGTGGTAACCCTGCGTTAGCTACATCGCGGCCGCATACCTGACTTGCGTGCCCCTCAGGGCCGTCGTGACCCACCCAACCAAGCCGGCTTGACAGGGATCGATCGAATCCATACACTAGAACAATTAAGGAACTATTGGACAACCATGATCAATCTCTTTAGGGCCTGTGTCGGCCGGAAGGCAAACCGCTCCGCGGCCGTCCATCGCGCCGCCAACCGCCCCTACGGCCCCGGCGCCCGCGCCCTGGTGGCGTCGATGCGCAGCCGCTCCGCTGGGCATGGGGTCCATCGTGCATTTCCCACACCGGGTCTTCGCCGCGCCCTCCGCGCCCATCTGCGTTCATCTGCCGCGTCCATACCTCTCTCCGCTGGGCATGGGGTCGATCGCTCATTTCTCGAGTCTCGCGCTCCATCCAGCGGTGCATCCCCCGGATGAGCACGACCGTCATGGCCTTGCAGGGTGCCGCGCGCCGCCTGCAGGCCGCGGGCATCGACAGCGCCCGGCTCGACGCCCGCCTCCTCCTCGGTGCCGTGCTGAGCCTCACGGCGCCGCGGCTCATCGCCCATCCCGACCGGACCCTGACGACGAACGAGCAGGAGCGCTTTCGCGAACTGGTCGATCGGCGGTCCCGTCGCCAGCCGATGGCCCAGTTGCTCGGCCGGCGCGAGTTCTGGGGTCTCGCCTTCCGTGTCACGCCGGATACCCTCGATCCGCGTCCCGACACCGAGACCTTGATCGAGGGCGCGCTGGCCGGCGTCCCGGATCGATCGGCGCCCCTGCGGATCCTCGACCTCGGCACCGGCACGGGATGCCTCCTCCTGTCCCTTCTGCACGAGTTGCCGCAGGCGACCGGGACGGGCGTCGATTGCAGCGAGGCCGCCCTGGCCGTCGCTCGCGCCAATGCCGCCGACCTTAGCTTCGCCGATCGGGCCACTTTCAGCCGCGGCAACTGGACCGACGGCATGGACGCGACCTTCGATCTCGTTGTCAGCAACCCACCCTACATCCCGCAGGCGGAGATCGACGGCTTGATGCCGGAGGTGGCGCGTCACGAGCCGCGCCTCGCTCTCGACGGGGGCGCCGACGGTCTTGACGCCTATCGCGCGATCGCCGAAGGAATGCGTGGAGTGTTGTCGCCGGATGCCCACCTCCTGCTTGAGGTCGGAGACGGCCAAGGCGATTCGGTGGCGGCGATCTTCGCCGCTGCGGGGTTGTCCTGCATGGATCGGCGCAGTGATTTGACGGGGCGAATCCGCTGTCTGACATTGCAATGGAATCGTTGAGGATTTTCGTCAACAGTCGAAGCAGTCCCGAGACCGAAAAAAACGGTTGGAAAGCGCGGCATTCCCGTTTAGGGTGATTGGGACAGAACGGGCCGCGTTAAGGCCCTGGCGCCAGCGGGCGCACCCGGTTGACCCCCAATAGTCGCCACCGTCGGTCGCTTGAGTGACCGAAGAGGAGCGGCGTAACAGCCTCAAGCAGGGGCATCGGGCCGGTTACCTGAAGCGATGGAACGATGAGACAAGGACCCAATAACAGGCGCTCGCGTGGCCGCGGCCCACGCCGTCAACACGGCAATCCGCGCTCACAGACCTTCGACAGCAACGGCCCGGATGTCCGCATCCGGGGCAATGCGTATCAGGTGCTGGAGAAGTACTTGGCCATGGCCCGCGATGCCACTTCGGCCGGCGATCGCATTGCTGCCGAGAACTACTATCAGCACGCCGAGCACTATTTCCGCATCATCAACGCCAACGGCGGCGATCAGGGCAACAACGGCCGGTTCCGTCACGGCCAGCGGCCAGACGGGCAGGACGGCCAGCCCGACGTGCCGGCCGATGGGGCCGGCGGTGAGCAGCCGCAACCGGGCGACCGCCACCGCGATGTCGCCGGTCCTGGCGAGGAACCGTACGATCCGGCCGATGACCCGGCGGAGGCCTGATCTCCCACACGTCCCAGCGTTTCGTGCGTCGCCGCGCCGCCCTTGCGTCCGCGCCTGCGCGCCCCATATCCAGGCCAAGTTGACGGGCATCAATGCATCGCCCTGGCGTGCTGGCATGATCGGGCGCCGGGGGCAGAGGGCAGCGCATGGATTACGAGAAATACACCGAACGGTCGCGCGGCTTCGTTCAGGCCGCCCAGAGTCTGGCGCAGCGAAGCGGGCATCAGCGGCTCACCCCTGAACATATTCTCAAGGTCCTGCTCGACGACCGCGAAGGCCTCGCGGCCAACCTGATTCGCGCGTCCGGCGGCGACCCCGCCCGTGCGTTGACCGCCGTCGAAGCGGCGCTCGCCAAGCAGCCGAAGGTCGAGGGTGGCGGTGCCGGCCAGCTCTATCTGGCGCCCGAAACGGCGCGCCTGTTCGAATCGGCCGAGAAGATCGCGGAGAAGGCCGGCGACAGCTTCGTCACTTCGGAGCGCCTGTTGCTCGCCCTCGCCATGGCCAGCGGTACTCCGGCGGCCGAAGCCTTGGCCAAGGCGGGTGTCAATGCCCAGGGCCTCAACGCCGCCATCAACGATCTGCGCAAGGGTCGCACAGCCGATAGCGCCAGCGCCGAAGACAGCTACGACGCGCTCAAGAAGTACGCCCGCGACCTCACCGCCGCGGCGCAGGAGGGTAAGCTCGATCCGGTCATCGGCCGCGACGAGGAGATCCGCCGCACCATCCAGGTGCTGTCGCGGCGGACCAAGAACAATCCCGTGCTGATCGGCGAGCCCGGCGTCGGCAAGACCGCCATCGTCGAAGGCCTGGCCCAGCGCATAATCAACGGCGACGTGCCGGAAGGCCTACGCAACAAGAAGCTGCTCGCCCTCGACATGGGCGCGCTCGTCGCCGGCGCCAAATACCGCGGCGAGTTCGAGGAGCGCCTGAAGGCCGTTCTGCAGGAAGTTTCCGCCGCGTCCGGAGACATCATCCTGTTCATCGACGAGATGCACACGCTGGTCGGCGCCGGCAAGGCCGAAGGCGCCATGGACGCCTCGAACATGCTGAAGCCGGCGCTCGCGCGCGGCGAACTGCATTGCGTCGGCGCCACCACGCTCGACGAGTACCGCAAGCATGTCGAGAAGGACGCCGCCCTGGCCCGCCGCTTCCAGCCGGTCTTCGTCAGCGAGCCGACGGTCGCCGACACGATCTCGATCCTGCGCGGCCTGAAGGAGAAGTACGAGCTGCATCACGGCGTGCGCATCACGGACGGCGCCATCGTCGCCGCGGCCACGCTCTCCAACCGCTACATCACCGACCGCTTCCTCCCGGACAAGGCGATCGACCTCGTCGACGAGGCCGCGAGCCGCCTGCGCATGGAAGTCGATTCGAAGCCGGAGGAGATCGACGAACTCGACCGCCGCCTGATCCAGCTGAAGATCGAGCGCGAGGCGCTCAAGAAGGAGTCCGACCCCGCTTCCCGAGAACGCCTGAAGACATTGCTCGATGAGATCGCCGAGCTGGAAGCCAAGTCGGCCAAGCTGACGAAGCAGTGGCAGAGCGAGAAGGACAAGCTCAACGAGGCGCAGAAGCTGAAGGAGCGGCTCGACCACGCCAGGAGCGAGCTGGAACAGGTGCAGCGGCGCGGCGACTGGACGCGGGCCGGCGAGATCACCTATGCCATCATTCCGGACCTCGAGCGCAAGTTGAAGGAGGCCGATGCCGCCGCCGAGCACCGCATGCTGAACGAGGTGGTGACCGACCAGGACATCGCCGCCGTGGTGTCGCGGTGGACCGGCATCCCCGTGGACAAGATGCTGGAGGGCGAGCGCGAGAAGCTGCTGCACATGGAAGATGCGCTACGCGCCCGCGTCATCGGCCAGGACGAAGCGATCGTCGCCGTGTCCGATGCCGTGCGCCGCGCCCGCGCCGGCCTGCAGGACCCGAACCGTCCCATCGGCTCGTTCCTGTTCCTCGGGCCCACCGGCGTCGGCAAGACCGAGCTGACCAAGGCGCTCGCCGCCTTCCTGTTCGACGACGAGCAGGCGATGGTCCGCATCGACATGTCCGAATACATGGAGAAGCATGCGGTCGCACGCCTGATCGGCGCGCCCCCCGGCTATGTCGGCTACGAGGAGGGCGGCGCCCTCACGGAAGCCGTGCGTCGCCGCCCCTATCAGGTGATCCTCTTCGACGAGGTCGAGAAGGCGCACCCGGACGTCTTCAACGTGCTGCTGCAGGTGCTCGACGACGGTCGCCTCACCGACGGCCAGGGCCGCACCGTCGACTTCAAGAACACGCTGATCATCCTCACCTCCAATCTCGGCAGCGAAATACTCGCCAGTCAGCCCGAGGGACAGGATTCCTCGGCTGTGCGCGAGCAGGTGATGGAGGTGGTGCGCGCCAGTTTCCGGCCGGAGTTCCTCAACCGACTCGACGAGATCCTGCTGTTCCACCGCCTCACGCGCGCGCAGATGAGCGGCATCGTCGACATCCAGCTGACGCGCCTGGAGGCGTTGCTGGCCGAGCGCAAGATCGCGCTCAGCCTCGACGAACGCGCCCGCAGCTGGCTCGCCGACAAGGGCTACGATCCGGTCTATGGCGCGCGTCCGCTGAAGCGCGTGATCCAGCGCGAGCTGCAGAACCCGCTCGCCGGCCACATCCTCGCCGGCCGCATCAAGGACGGCGACATCGTCCGCGTCAGCGCCAGCAAGCTTGGTCTTCTGATCAACGGCGCCGTGGCGGCGGCCGCAGCGTAGTCAGGACCGCAAACCTGTCGGTAACGCTGATTTCGATTGACTTCGCGTGCCGACGCGCGTAGAAGCTCGGCCCCATGTTGATCGTGATGCACATTCCATCGTCCGCCGGTAACCGCTGCCGCCATTGGCCGCGGAGCGGAGATTTTTGTGCCTTCACGGGTGGCGAGGTGCGCTTGTCGATGTCTTGAAACGACTGACGACAAGCCCCAGATCGGCAAGCCGCCCGGGATCGACCGAGGCGGCTTTTTGTTTTGGAGGCTTGCGGAAGAGGTGTAGCTCAGCGGCAGAGCGGCGGTCTCCAAATCCGCGTCCGCGGGGGTTCGAGTCCCTCCACCTCTGCCAGGGTGCAGTGGCGAAACGGGAACGCGGCGGTCTGCAAAATCGCTAGGAGCGGGATCGACACCCGCCTGCACCTCCAACGATGGATGAACGCGTGATGTTGAAACGGATGCAACCAATCGAACCGGCCCACAACGCGCCGAGTCTCTCGGACGCGAACGGCCGCGGCCATGTCCGGCGATCCTTCTGGATTCCGCCGTATCCGGCCAAGGACTCGAAGGGTGAGGATGCGAAGTAGCGCCTCCGATCATCGGTGACTTGCCACCGAACCCTTCCGAGCTCAGCGCCGGAAGGGTTTTTTCATGCCCGCTTCAAGCGGGACGGACACCCGGGTCCGTGGATCGACGCGATCCGAAGCGCGGGGACTGCCCGAGGGAACAAGCCGCCGGCAACGGCGGCGGCAACCGACGGCAGGACGGGAACGGTGCAGCCCGTCAGCAATCCTATTTTCGCATCGGCAAGGGCAATGGCGAGCTCAACGCGCTGTAAACGCGCCGCCCTTCATGGGCTTTGTTGGTTCGACTCCAACCCGGTGCACCAATCGATGGTGTCGGTAGTTCAGTCGGTCAGAACGCCAGACTGTGACTCTGGAGGCCGCGGGTTCGAATCCCGCCCGTCACCCCAAGTTCCGTCGCCGGCTCGGTTTCGAGACCCCCGTTTTCCCTGGCGGGTGGGCTCCCGGGCCGGCGGGGGAGCAGATCGATCACGCGCTCATAGCTCAACTGAAGAGAGCACCGGAATACGACTCCGGAGGTTCGAGGTTTGACTCCTCGTGAGCGCGCCAGCCACGCGCGGGCGTCGCCAAGCGGCCGAAGGCACCGGCTTGTCGAGCCGGCATCCACGGGTTCGAATCCCGTCGTCCGCGCCAATATTGCGTCCATCGTCTAGCGGCGAGGACACGGGCCCCTCAAGCCTGGAACGCGGGTTCGAGTCCCGCAGGACGCACCACGATTCCGGATGGATGGCCGAGCGGCTTAAGGCACCGCGATGCTAACGCGGAGGACGCATGCGTTCCGCAGGTTCGAATCCTGCTCCATCCGCCATCCCCCTTCGCGCTGATGGGCTTCGCATGATCGATCGGCCTCATGGCGCATAGCTCAGTGGCAGAGCGGCCGGCCTACACCCGGCCCGCGGCGGTTCGATTCCGTCTGCGCCGACCAGCTTTACGGAGAGGTGGCCGAGCGGCTGAAGGCGCCGGTCCCGAAAACCGGAGGGCACATCGTGGCTCCGTGGGTTCGAATCCCACCCTCTCCGCCAGATTGCGGCCGTGGTGAAACGGTAGACACAGCACGCTCAGAACGTGCCCGCTGCAGGTTCGACTCCTGCCGGCCGCACCAGCCTTCGTTGCTGCGTAGCTCAGTGGTAGAGCAGGGTCCCGATAAGGCTCAGGCCGCTGGTTCGAGTCCAGCCGCAGCAACCAAATCATCGCCGCCGTAGCTCAGCCGGCAGAGCAGCGCCCTCGTAACGCGAAGGTCGGGAGTTCGATTCTCTCCGGCGGCCCCAGTCATACTGCGATGTAGCGCAATCGGCAGAGCGCCTCACTGTTAATGAGGAGGGTGCAGGTTCGAGTCCTGCCGTCGCAGCCATCCTGCTTCGCGCTGACGCGCTTCGCATCTGAATGGACCGGTAGCTCAGCGGCCAGAGCGGCGGGCCCTTAACCCGCGCGTCGCAGGTTCGAGTCCTGCCCGGTCTGCCAATTCGCCAAGGTAACTCAGCGGTAGAGCGGCGGGCCGAAGCCCCGCGCCGGCGGTTCGATCCCGTCCCTTGGCACCATTGTTCCGGAGCGTAGCTCAGCCAGGCCAGAGTGCCCGCCTCGGACGCGGGAGGTCGGTGGTTCGACTCCACCCGCTCCGACCAGTTCCGTGGCGATCTCACAAAAATCTTCCCCGCGGCAGATGAAGGAGGCTGCCATGTCGATCGATGATTGTCGTACTCTCGTGCTCAACGCCGATTGTCGGCCGCTGAGCTATTTCCCGCTATCGCTGTGGTCGTGGCAGGAGGCGGTGCAGGCCGCCTTTGCCGATCGCGTGAGCGTCCTGGCGGAGTATCAGCGTCAGGCCCGTTCGCCGACGGTCGCGATCAACATCCCGAGCGTGGTGGCGCTGCGCTCGTACGTTCAGGTTCCGCGGCAGCCGGCTTTCAGCCGGGCGAACTTGTTCCTGCGCGATCGGTTTCGTTGCCAGTACTGCGGTCAACGGTTTCGGACCGAGGATCTGACGTTCGACCACCTGGTGCCGCGTTCGCGTGGCGGGCGTGCGACCTGGACGAATATCGTCACCGCCTGCGTGCCGTGCAATTCGGCAAAGGGTGATCGCTCGGCGGCCGACTTCGGTCGACATCCGGTGCGCATGCCGGCCGCTCCCACCGCGCGTCAGTTGTACGAGAACAGCAGGGCATGCGGAGGTGCGCCGGTCCATGCCACTTGGAGGGATTACCTCTACTGGACCGTCGAACTGGATCCGTCCTGACTCATGCGGCGGTCGCGATCGCGCGTCGATCGAGGCCGTTGCATCCTTGCGTGCGCGGGTGGCGCCTCCTGCGTCACTCATCGCTGATGATGAACATCGGTGGAGCCTTGCAACCGGTCTGATCGCTACTGCGACAGACCATGGCGAAAGGCGCCGGCGTCGTCATCGGGACATCCACGGCGGCCGCCGTATCGCCGACCATGACGAAATCGGGGTCGATGTCGCTCGCCGCAGGTCGATCGTTCCTATTGCCTGCGGAGGGGCTGCCGGGCTCGACGTCCTTGATGCCACGCGCGTTGCCGAGATCGTCGGCAAGACTGACGGTGGCGCTTGCCGACGGCCCGGACCGGCCGTCAGTCGAAACCGACCCTGGTGCCCGAGCCGCATTGCCGGCGACTTCAGCGTTGCCAGCTCCCTCGGCAGAGATTCCGGCCGCACTCGTCGACACGGCGACCCCGACGGATGTCGAGGTGACCGCGCCTCCGACGGTCGAAAGGGCGGGGGTCGGATTGCTCGAGATGGCCGGTGCCGGAGTGCGTCCAAATGCCGGTGTAACATTGCCCGTCGCGGCCGGTGTACCGGACGCGCGACCAAATCCGCCGCTTGCGACCGGATTCGTCACTCCTGTCATCACTCCTGTCATCGCGGCGCTGCCCTGGAGCCGGCCGCTGCCCGTGGCCGTGGGGGTTCCGGCCCCAGCGGGCATCGTGGGCGATTGGGCAAAAGCCCCTGCGACTCCCGTGCCCATCTTCGTCCCGTCCAATGCAATGGGAACCGCGACCAGTGTCGCCGACATCCCGATGATGGATACCACGGGCGTGAGCCTCGGCAGATGAAACGATCTCATGGGCGTTCTCCTGGGAATGGTTCGAACGCGCGCCGGAACGATGTCGCTGGCCGATGCGAGTCACCGGCCGCGCCCGTTCGGCGGGACTGTTCCTACGGTCGACCAACGCATCAAACGAAGCGGGGGTTCCTGCCGAAAACAGGATGATTCGGGGAGTCCACCCCGGTGATGATTGTTGTGATGCTGCTGATGCCGGTGCGGCGGTCAATGCAGCGACGCTGACCGCTCCCGATGTCGCCCGATCCAGCCTAGCCCACGATCGGATCTGCGCCGGTCAAGCGCGCCCGGCGCTCAGCGATCTTGATTGCGTGCGACCAGGGTCTGATCGGCGAGGGTTCGGCGCAGTTTTTTCATCTCCGCCTTGAGCGCCTCGAAATGCCGCAGGTCCTTGCCCTGCAGCTTTCGGCCGGCGAGTTTCACGCTCATCGGGTTGATCTGCGTGCCGTCGACCAGGATTTCATAGTGCAGGTGCGCCCCGGTCACCATGCCTGTGCTGCCGACATAGCCGATGACGTCGCCCTGCCGCACCTTGCTGCCCCGCTTGAGGCCTTGGGCAAACCGGCTCATATGGGCATAGGCAGTGGCATACTGCGAGTCATGCTTGATGCGGATGTAGTTGCCGTAGCCGCGCTGCTTTTCGATCCTACTGATGACGCCGTCGCCGGCGGCAAAAATCGGCGTCCCCGTCGAACCCGCGAAGTCGACGCCCTTGTGCATCTTGCTGTAGCCGAGAACAGGATGCTTGCGCATGCCGAACTTCGAAGTGATGCGGACGATGTCAAGCGGCGTGCGCAACAGGTCCTTGCGGGCGCTTTCGCCGCGCGCATTGTAGAAACCGGCGGTGCCGTCGAACGGCTCGAAGCGATAGATCTCCTTGGCGATTCCATTCTGAATCAAAGCCGCGTAGAGCACGTTGCCTGTCCGCGCCAGCCGGCCGCGCTCGTCCTCGTAGCGCTCATAGACGACCTCGAACCGGTCACCCGGCTGGATCTCGCGTTCGAAGTCGATGTCGTAACTGAATGCCTTGATCACCTGCGTCATCATCTCGACCGGTACGGCCGCATCCTTGCCGGCCTCGAACAGGCTGGAATCGATGGTGCCGGCGCCGATGGCCAGTTGGAGCTCGAGCGGTCGTTCGATTTCCTCGGCGATGAATTCGCCATTGCCGCCGCGGTTGACGACGACATCCCGCTCGATGCTGGGCTGCAGGCTGAGACTGGCCAGCTGCAGGGTGGCGTCGGCGACCGGATGCTCGTCCAGCGTGTTGAAGCTCAGGATGATCTCATGGCCCGGCCGCAGATCCTTCGGGCGGAACACGCCATCGAGCGCGTCGATCGCACCAACCGCCTCGGTCCGGCCAACGCCCGATGCCAACAGGATGTCGAGCAGCGTGTCTCCCTTCTCCACCGCAACGACCTTGACGAGGGGCGCCTCCGGTTCCGCCGGGAAGACAGCTTCCCGAACTGGCGCGACGATCGCTTTGTCCGCGGCCGGCAAGATGGGCTCGCGCGCCGCCACCGGGACAAAGACCGGATGGTCTCCGGCATCGTCGGATCGCACCGTGGCTATCGGGGTGGGCGCCGGCGGCGACATGGCGGCCGGCGTCTCCGCGGCTTGGCTCGTACTGATAGGCTGTCCGGCAATAAAGCCAGCAACCGTTTCGGGGGTCGTATGCCAGGCCAACCCGAGTGCCGCGGCGGCGATCATGTAGACGGTGAACTGAAGGACAGAACGTCTGGACGCCGCAGTGGCCGGTGCCTGGTGTCGTCGCAAGGTTCGCTTCCCCCTGTCGTGAATGCTCGAATCGCTCAGGGCCGGTCTAGTGGGCTAGCCGGCCGCCAACTACAATCTGTGGCGTCCCCTATGTCGCGCCTTGGTTAACTATTTGAAACATGCCGTTACTATCCGTGACTGTCAACGAACTTTCCGGGCAACGACCTTGGCATCGTGGCTCGCGGCTGGCGGGCCGATGGCTCAGATCCCCACTATGGATCCCGAGATTCCCGGGGATCTCGGAGGCTCTGGGAACGCGGAAATGCTGCATAAATACGGGTCGACGAAGCGCCCACCTGCATTGCAGGAAATGCGTAACAAAGAGTTTGACTCGGTCGAATCAGGGGCGTATAAGCCCGCTCCTCCGACGCGGGACTGGGATCAGCATCCTGCGGTTCTTGCGCGCGTCGGGCTGATTTTTGACAT
>Ga0187893_10008236_pt1 | contig 16550 bp, 13 predicted proteins | sample MA1701074metaG_FD_139574 | JGI IMG/M metagenome (GOLD analysis project Ga0187893, IMG submission 139574) | White microbial mat communities from a basaltic lava cave in the Kipuka Kanohina Cave System on the Island of Hawaii, USA - MA170107-4 metaG ...
CAAAATGCTCGAGCCACTCGTGAAGCTGCAAATCCTGTTTTGTGGGTTCGTGGCGCGAATCTACGATGTGAATTGATAGCACAAGCTGAGTACGCTTGGCAAGGTAACTCGTAACCATTTGGCGCCAGCTAGAGCGAATCTTTACTGGCACTCGAGCATATCCGAAACCCGGCAGATCCACAAATCGAAAGCTTTCGTTTATCAGAAAAAAGTTGAGTGCCTGAGTTCTGCCGGGGGTCGAGGAAGTTCTCGCCAGACCCTGGGTACCGAGCAACGAATTGATCAGGCTTGACTTGCCGACATTCGAGCGGCCCATAAAGGCGACTTCGGGCAATTGATCAGGTGGCCAGTCTTTTTCCTGAAATGCACTCTTAATGAATTCCGCGTTAGTAATCTTCACGGCTGACGGAGTGACGCGATCCTCAACTAAAGGTCCTTACCCTTTATGAGGGCGGTGAAAATGATTCAGTTGAAGGGCGCGTCACTCCCCAGTGCGCGAATCAGTTGGTGCTGGCTGCCGCCTGTGCCTTCTGCTCACGCAAGGCTGCCAGCTGCTTCATGCGCTCGCGCATGTCGGCCAGACGCTGGTCGATTTCCGGTATTCTCAAGACCAGCTTCTCAAACTGCTCCAGGTAGAGTGGCATTCTCCAGGTTCGCCTTAGCTCGGCTAAAAACGGTTGAATCTTGGAGAAGACAAAGACGTGTTCGCCGTTGGCTTCGTTAAACATCTGCTCATCGAGGGCGCCATTATTGACCAGCGCGGCGGCCATTTCCCAATAGGAAACGACCATGCGAAGGTATGCGCCCTTCTCGCTAATGAGAACATCTGTGAAGTCCTGAACGGTTGTGGGATTGAAGCTGAAGAACCAATTGCGAGCTTCGCGCATCACCGCCTCGCGGCGGAGGTCATAAAGTTTCAAGATCAGGTTAGCATCTTCTTGTTTGCTCATAGAGATTCTCCGTAAAGAGTTAAGGATTTTGGAGTGCGCTGCCTTGTCAACGCTTTCAGATACGTTTAGCGAGCAGTAACAGTAAATACCAGTGAAGCACCTAACGAAGCATACCAAAGCGGCGACCAGGCGCCGCACTCCAAAGTTCCTGTAGGCCTGAATTAGCTGGTTTGAATCCCCTGTGAAGGAGGCTCGGGTGTCCAGAGTGGCGGTGTCTTGGTATCGTCCGCGCCGGCCTCCGTGGGGCAGGAATCTTCCAGCGCCAGAGCCAGCACTTCATCGATGCTTTCCACCAGGTTAATGCAGAGGGCTTCCCGCACCTCTTCGGGCACCTCTGGCAAATCCTTCTCGTTGTCCTTTGGCAGGACGATGGTGTCGATCCCGAAGCGATGTGCTGCCAGAAGCTTCTCTTTGACTCCGCCGATTGGCAAGACGCGCCCGCGCAAAGTGATCTCGCCGGTCATGGCCACATTCTTTTTGACTGCAGCCCTGGTCAGCGCCGAGGCCATCGCCGTCGCTATGGTAATACCAGCCGACGGGCCATCCTTTGGAATTGCTCCTTCGGGAATATGTATATGCAAGTCTCGTTTGCGGATAAAGTCCAAACTCATCCCTAACCGCTCGGCCCGCGCTTTAATACAGGTGAGTGCCGCCTGGGCCGACTCTTGCATCACATCACCCAACTTGCCGGTAAGGGTTACGCCGCCTCGACCCTTGACCAACGTGGCCTCGATCTGTAAGACCTCGCCACCAATCTCGGTCCAGGCCAGCCCCGTGGCCAATCCAATCTCGCTCTCGGCGGCGACGGCATGCTGGCGAAACTTGATGGGCCCGAGCATGTCGCGCACACGCGCGGCATCAACCTTGTCGGTGAAATCTTCCGCCAGACTCTCGGACACGAATTTGCGAGCGATCTTACGGCAGCAGGAGCCAATTTCCCTTTCCAGGTTACGCACCCCAGCTTCCCGAGTATACGAGCGAATAATCTCGAGTATTCCCTCGTCCGCAAAATCAAGTTGCTGCGGTTTAAGGCCGTTGGATTCGGCCTGTTTGGGAATCAGGTGGCGCCTGGCAATCTCGAGCTTCTCGCGTTCCGTATAACCGGAAAGCCTCAGTATTTCCAAACGATCCTGCAAGGCCGGTGGAATCGTATGCAGCACATTGGCCGTGGCAATGAAAAAGACCTTGGAAAGATCGTATTCGACGTCGAGATAGTGATCCTGGAAGGTGTGATTCTGTTCCGGATCCAGAACCTCGAGCAGTGCAGCGCTCGGGTCGCCGCGGAAATCGGCGCCGAGTTTGTCCACCTCATCCAGCAGGAGGACGGGGTTGACCGTGCCGGCCTTCTTCATCATTTGAATGATCTGGCCCGGCAGAGCGCCAATGTAAGTCCGCCGGTGACCGCGAATCTCGGCTTCATCTCGTACGCCGCCAAGTGACAGACGCACAAACTTCCGACCAGTGGCCCGCGCAATCGACTTTCCTAAGCTGGTTTTACCCACTCCTGGCGGTCCAACGAAGCAAAGGATCGAGCCCTTCGGGTTCTTGACCAGCTGGCGTACAGCAAGATACTCCAAAATTCTTTCTTTGATTTTCTCAAGCCCGAAATGATCCTCGTTGAGAACCTCTTCAGCTTTGGTCAGATCTTTAATCTCTTTGGACTTTTGCTTCCAGGGCACACTTACCAGCCAGTCAATGTAGGTTCGTGAGACGGTGCCTTCGGCTGACATTGGCGGCATGGCTTCCAGACGATGCAACTCCTGCAAGGCCTTTTCTTTGGCCTCGTCGGTCATGCCTGCCTCTTCAATCTTTTTCTTCAGATCTTCGAGTTCAGCTTTTTCATCTTTGCGGACAAGTTCCTTATGAATGGCTTTGATCTGTTCATTCAAGTAGTACTCTTTTTGCGCCCGCTTCATCTGGCGCTTGACTCGCGTCTGAATGGTCCGATCAAGTTGCCGTTTCTCGATCTCCATTTCCAGCAGCTCGATCAAACGTTGCAGCCGAGCCTGGGTGGAGAAGAGTTCAAGCAGACCCTGCTTATCTTCAACTGAGATCCGTAGTTGTGAGGCAAGCGCATCAGATAGGTGTGAGGGGTCCTGATTGCGCAGCGCGGTTTGCAAGGCATCCGTTTGCGCGTCGGGCGCGAGCCGGAGATGTTGTTCGACCAGCTGGGCTACCTTCTGAATCAGGGCGTCGAGCCGAGTACCCTCTTCATTGACTACGGGGGCCCGCCGGACGAGCGCCAGAAAAGCTCCGTCCGTGTTCTCTACGCGCACGGTGGTAGCTCGCTCACGGCCTTCAACTACAACCTTGATTTGTCCGTTTTCCTGTTTTTGCGACTGGAGAATACGACCGAGGGTTCCCACTCCATAGATCTGATCCGGAGTCGGGTCGTCAACGGTGGCATCGTGCTGAGTGGCTAGAAAAATCGTCCGGTCGGCGGCCAGGGCTTGCTCTAGCGCGCGTACAGATCCTGAACGGCCAATTTTGAATGCTACTTTTGTATAAGGAAATATGACGACGTCACGGATGGGCACCATAGGGTACCAGGCAACGTCGGATGGGGTATGATCTGAATATTCTTCCATTGGTTCAACAACTGTATTTTCGCGTTTGCGACAAGGGCGAGCCGCCAAAAACGCCGTCTCGCCCTAAAAGGAGCTTAATTGTAGATCATTTCCGGCCGGGAATCTACTTTTGGATTTGAAAAAACGGCTGTAAATTTCGTTTTCTTCGTGACTTACGTGTCTTTCTTGGGTCCTCTCTCCCGCAGCTCGCGCGTCGGGCCTGAGTCCAAAGAGGCAGCCAAATGCTGGAGGCTAACGGCGAGAGCTTTCAGCCTTTCGTATTATCAGACACAGGCTTCGGGTCAGGCTTGGTTGGCGGTTGTGAGGGAAGGCTGGTGGCAAATAAACCTCCATTTTTTACTAAAGCGGCGACCAGGCGCCGCACTTCGAATTTTCTACGGCACGGCGAAGCCGGGACGAGCGCTCGTTTGCTTGTATTGTTATGAGACTCGGAGGTGTGGAATACTCAAAGCTCAGGCGGCGGCGCCGTCGACGCCGGTAAGTCCCTCGCCGGGAACTGCGCGACGTCGCTCGACCATCTCGCTGGTGATGACGAACTCCTTTATGCGCTTTTGTGAGGGCAGGGTATACATGGCGTCAAGCAAAAGCTCTTCCAGAATCATCATCAAGCCGCGCGCACCAACCTTGCGCTCGACAGCCTGGCGGGCTACCGACTTGAGTGCATCCTCGGTGAACTTCAACTTAACGTTGTCAAAGTCAAACTTCTTCTGATACTGCTTGACCAGAGCGTTCTTTGGTTCGGTCAGAATCTTGATCAGGGCTCCCTCATCAAGTTCATGGAGTACGCCGCACACTGGCAGTCGACCTACAAATTCCGGGATCAACCCGTAGCGGATCAGGTCTTCCGGTTGGACTTGCGAGAGCGCTTCGGCATGGCGGTGGGAGCCGGATTTGACTTCCGCATGAAATCCCAGCGACTTGTTGCGCAGACGCCGCTCTATCACTTTTTCCAAACCGACAAAAGCGCCCCCGCAAAGGAACAGAATGTTGGTCGTGTCAACGGGAAAAAATTCCTGGTGGGGATGCTTGCGCCCACCCTGGGGCGGAACGTTCGCCACCGTACCTTCCAGAATCTTTAGCAGCGCCTGCTGCACGCCTTCACCCGAAACGTCGCGCGTAATTGAAGGGTTTTCATCTTTCCGGCAAATCTTGTCGACCTCATCTATATAGATGATGCCCTGCTGGGCCCGCTCGACATCGCCATTTGCAGCCTGCAGGAGTTTCAGAATGATGTTTTCGACGTCCTCGCCCACGTAACCGGCTTCGGTCAGGGTGGTTGCGTCGACGATGGTGAAGGGCACACTCAGCATGCGCGCCAGAGTCTGGGCCAGCAAGGTCTTGCCAGTGCCGGTGGGGCCGATGAGCAGAATGTTGGCCTTCTGAATCTCTACGTCAGAACGACGGCGACCGAGCTCAATGCGTTTGTAATGTTGATAAACCGCCACTGCCAGCCGTTTCTTGGTTTCTTCCTGGCCGATGACGTACTCGTCCAGAAAGTTTTTAATCTCGCCCGGTTTGGGCAAGGGAGGCCGGGCAGCTACCGACTCGGCCTGTTGATCATCGGTGATGATCTCATTGCAGATATCGATACATTCGTTGCAGATGTAAACAGTGGGACCAGCGATCAACTTCTTCACTTCATTCTGCGACTTGCCGCAGAAAGAACATCGCAACGTATCATCGGTTCGTCTTACCATATTTGCGGGGGGGACTCCTTACCGGTCTGATCTACTTGGGTATCCCTACCGACGTGTTGGACATTCGGGCGCCGGTCACTATTTGATAATAATGTCGAACGCATTCGTCACAAATGAATGCGGTCTTCCCATTAGTCTTGCGTGGGACACCAGGTGCGTGTTGTGGGGTCCCGGCCATGATGTTTGCGACCTCTCCCTTTGAGCGCCCGCAGAAAGAACAGCGGAACCCCAGAGCTTTCATTTTCGCAATCATCGCTACTGCCTCCTCATCGCGCTGCTATTCGCGGTGCGCAATGACCTCATCTATTAAACCATATTCCTTGGCTTGCATGGCAGACATTATTTTGTCGCGCTCTACGTCGCGCTCGACTGACTCATAAGACTGGCCGGTGTGTTTGGCGAGAATCTGCGAGGTCAATTCACGCATGCGGAGAATTTCCTCAGCCTGAATGCGAATATCCGTAGCCTGGCCCTGTGAGCCGCCCGTAGGCTGGTGGATCAAAATTCGTGAATTGGGTAGGGCAAAGCGCTTGCCTTTAGCCCCCGCAGCCAGCAGCAAAGCCCCCATTGAGGCACACTGGCCGACACAGATTGTCGTGACGTCGGGGCGGATGAACTGCATTGTGTCGTAAATGGCCATTCCGGCGGTGATTGAGCCGCCTGGCGAATTGATATAAACGTTGATGTCTTTTTCCGGGTCTTCAGCCTCCAGGAACAGAAGCTGTGCCACGATTAGATTGGCAATCTGATCGTCGATCGGGGTGCCCAGGAAGATGATGTTGTCTTTGAGCAGGCGGGAATAGATATCAAACGCACGTTCCCCGCGTGATGTCTGCTCAACCACCATAGGAACTAAAGCCATAGTTTCTATCAACTCCTGCTTTTTTACTGCGCTCCAATGACTGTTGGCACGCTCACGAGTTTGGCGAAGAAGTTTCTGCGCTTGCGTTTACCTCCGTGCTTTCCGCGGTTGCACTTAGCTTTGACGCCGTCTCATCGCTCCATTCTTCTTCAGTCACTTGCGCGTTTTGAATTAAAAGATCAAGCGCTTTGCGGTTGCGCAACCTATTCGCGATGCTACGGTTGCCTCCTTCCTTTGTCAAGGTAGCGCGTACTTGCTCTAGCGGTTGTCGCACAGCCGCCGCGATGTTGTGAATTTCAGCTTCGACTTCCTCATCGCTTACTTCCAGATTTTCTACCTTAGCAATCTGCTCCAACAGCATCGAAGCGCGCACATCGTCTTGCGCCTGGAGTTTCAGTTCGTCGCGCGCACCCTCCCAATCGAGTTCCTGATTTCGGGGATCGATGCCGCGGCCGATCATATCGCGAATAACCTCCTGCAGCCGCGTACTGGTCTGATGCTGTACCAGAGTTTCGGGAACTTCAAATTGGTGCATTTCAAGCAATTTGCGCATCACTGCAGAGCGCAGTCGCTGCTCACTTTCCGCCTGGGCCCGGGATACGAGATCCGCACGAATTTCTTGGCGCACGGTCTCTAAGCTATCGAAATCACCTATACTCTTCGCCCATTCGTCGTCCAGCTCCGGAAGTTCTTTGATTCTGACGGCCGTCACCCTGGCGCTGTAATCCACCTTGCGACCCGCCAGGCCTTTGGAAGAAAAGTCTGCCGGATAGCTCACCTGAAATTGCCTTTCCTCGTCAGCCTTTACGCCCAGAAGATTTTCCGTAAACTCAGCTTGCACGCCTTCACCACCCAGCTCCACTTCAATATCCTTAACGTCAATGTCCTGCTCCTCCGGATTGTCGACAAACTTTCCGGTGATATCGAGGGTCACAGTATCCCGTAGGGCGGCACCCCGATCTTCGACTGGTTGCAATGAGGCCGAAACTTCAAGCATACCCTCGATTACCCGATTGACGTCTTGCTCAGTTACTGGTCGAACACTTCTGGTTGCGGTCAGCCCTTTGTAATTGCCGAGGGCCACCTGCGGTAAGACTTCAACCTCTACTTTGACGGCGATGGGTCGCTCACCAAGCTGCTCAAAGTTCTCAGCCTCATCGAAATGAATACCGGGCTCGCCAATCGCGGCCAGCTCATGCTTGTCAATCGCTTCATGAACCGCGTCAGGAACGAGTTGGCGGAGGACCTCGCCGCGAATCTCACTCTTAAAACGAGTGCGCACCACATTGCGCGGTGCGTGGCCGCGCCTGAACCCGGGCACATTAGCCAGTTTCGCATAGCGATCACTGACGCGGTCGTATGTTTGCCGGACAACTTCGGGCTCGATCTCTATTTTTATTTCTTTGCGAGTAGGAGAGACGTCGATTAATTCGGTCTTCATCAAACATGAAGCCCGTCCTCAAAAGTTTAGGAGCGGGCAATCCTTCCTGTAGTTAGGGCCTGGTGCGAAAGGGGGGACTCGAACCCCCACACCTTGCGGTACCAGATCCTAAGTCTGGCGCGTCTGCCAATTCCGCCACTTTCGCAGTTAGAACTAAGTCAAAGATTTCAAACCAAGGAATGTTAAGCATAGCACGCTGGGGATGGCACAGTCTCCTAAGCCGATGGTATCCGAGTTTACAAACTTTTTCAGAGTTACACTTCTACCCAGCAGTTTACTCCTGGGATGAAAGGCTTAACCTTGTTTATGGTATCCAAGAAACTTGGCGCCCGAAGAGAACAATCGCCTGAGCCTGTTCATGGTCCGGACGCGGGTCGTAATTCCAAAATGCTTTTGCAACTCTCTTGTAAAGGAGTCGACAAAGCGTTCTGGCCGGAAGTCCAGGGCTCGCATTCTTGCCGTCTGAGCCATGGCCTGAAATAGAATGTCGTTGCGAGCTAGAGCAGCTGTGTATTCCAGTAGCTCTCCGGGTTGGTTCCAGAAAAACCCGCTCTCGCCATGTCTGATTACCTCAGAAAGTGCGCCAAAGTTGTTGACGATTGGTACACAACCGGCGGACATGGCCTGAACCAGTCTTAGATTAAAGGAGTCGGATTGTTCGGGATGGAAATCGACTTCTTCATCTGCCTCAGACGCCAGCCAGAAGATCTTGGCATGCCGCAAGAGCTCGGTTTCCTGTTCGCTGGTCTGATTTGCGACCACGTCTACCCCAACGTTTCTCGCTGCCTCACAAACCGCTGTGAAGAATGACTGGTTTGAGCGATTCTCATCGAGGTCGCCGAAAATTTTAAAAGTCCACGCTGGAAAGTCACTCTTGAGCAACTTGAATGCCGATATTAATTTGAGCTGGCGATGCGGTTGAGAAGCATCAAATCGCTGGACCGAGACTATTAGATTCTCCTTTAACGGGGTGGCTAGATCGAGGGGGACCGGAGGGTAGACTACCGGGCAGTCAATCTCCCAGAAGGCTCTTGTCCAAAACTGAGTGTAATACGAATTAACGAGCCTTAACTGGTAGCTGTGCAAATGACCGAGCCAGAACATCTGATAGACGGAAGGGATAAAGTCATAGGGAAACTGAATGACCAACGCGCTCTGCCGCGCCGAAGAAAAAATCGGAATGCGGTCGGCAAAGTTTATGAACAGATCGTAACGACGGGTTAGCTCATCGCTCCAGGCCCTCAATGCTTCATATCGGCGATCGGGTCGGTTTGGGTCTGTTAAAAACAACGGAGGTGGAGTAACTGTCCGAAACGAAACCTGATCGAGTCCAACTTGGCTGACTTTTAACAACTGTTCGAAAGTCCTCGAATCGGGGTAGCGGATAATCTCCGTAGAATGTCCGTGAGCGAGCTCCGAGGCAAGTATGGCGACAGAGATGTCGCTGCTGAGTAAGTTCTCAATGCAGCAATTGTAAAGCCCAATTTTCATCCGCCGAAACCGCAAGGCTAAATTGCAATGTTAAATATCGAATGATAAATTTCTTCGCTCTGAACGCCCAAAAGAATAGCGGTATAAATAGCCAGAGACAATCTTCCACAAGTTCTCAAGAAACGGTGGCTCCAGAAACGAAAGGTAATGAACAACTCGGAGATCGAAAAAGTTCTGGCAGAAATTCGTGAACGAGTTCGCTTGCATCTCAAGGAGCAAGAACCCGTTGCAGATCCTGCGTCGGTCGAGCTGCGGGCCGCGAATCATCCGGCTCTTGATTCATTGCCTGCCAATCTCTCTATAATTCAGCGCTCCTGGAACAAGTTACCGCCTTTGACCAGCTACCGAAAAGGCTGGGTGGCTCGGCCCGAGCTCTGGTTGAAGCGGGTGATAAAAAGAGTGACTCATTGGTTCACTTGGGAGCAGGTAAACTTCAATTCGGCGACCGCTAACTCGTTGCAGGCGTTGCTGGCACTACTTGCCGAACATGACCAGGCCTTGTCCGAGCTGCGGAAGCAGTTAGAGCAACTTTTGTTGAAAGTTACTGAGCTTCAAATTGAGTTTCGGGGGCTCCCTAAAAACGGACACTTTCGTGAGTCTTCAGTCAAGGAAGGCCAGACTGCTGTTTCTGGAGGCGAAGCTGGAACTTCCGAGCGTCAACAACTGTTAGACGCGGAGATTAAGATTCTTATTGAGCGAATCGAAGAGCTCCGCGCTTTAAAGGCCGAGGACGAGAAGAGCTTGTGAACTTTTGGTTTCGTACGCAATCGAGATGGTCTGAAGATTTTTCGCTTATATGAAAAAGTGATCCTGGGCTTCAGCTGTCACCCAGTTGTTGCCTTCCCAATCAGGACGCCCGGCTCGGGTGACCAGCGTTTTCCTCATAACTAAAGGCCATCTCAAACGAGGCTCAGCACCTGCAATGATTCGCAACATTCTGATCTGCACAACGCAAGTTCCGTTTACCAGCGGTGGAGCGGAGGCACATGTCGCCGGCTTGCAGTCAGCGCTGCGCTCTGCTGGATATAACGCAGAAATTGTCGCGTTGCCATTTCGCTGGTACCCACCAGTCGAAGTCATGCGCAACACGCTAATGTGGCGCCTGCTGAACCTGGCTGAATCGAATGGGAGGCCAGTAGACCTGGTCATAGGAATGAAATTTCCGGCCTACACAGTGGCTCACCCTCGCAAGGTTCTGTGGATAATCCATCAACACCGGTCGGCCTACAATCTTTGGGGCACTGAATTTGACGATCTGTCAACTTATCCGGAAGGCATTCAGGTAAGGGATTTTATCCGACGATGCGACCAGAAGTTTCTCCCCGATGCGCGAAAGATCTTCGCCAATTCGGAAACAGTGGCCAGGCGTCTGTGGCACCATAACGGTCTGGAAAGCGAGACGCTGTACCACCCCCCGCCACTGTCGGCGAAACTGTTTTCCTCAACACAGGGCGATTTCATCTTTTGTCCCGGTCGCCTCGAACCGCAGAAGCGGCCCGAGCTCCTGATTGAGGCGATGCGCTACGTAACCGCTCCGGTCAGATTACTATTAGCAGGAACATCAGCAAACTTTGATCGTTACCAGGCGCTTGTCAGGAAATACAATTTAGGACAACGCGTGGAACTTCTTGGTTACATTAGCGATGACAAGATCCTTGAGTTCTATGCGAATGCGCTTGCGGTTGCCTGTATGCCCTTCGACGAGGATCTGGGCTATGTGACGCTTGAGGCAATGTTGTCAGGACGCCCGGTCGTGGTCAGCAAAGACAGCGGAGGGCCCACAGAGTTTGTGGAACACTCAGTGACAGGGTTTATAGTGGATCCTGACCCAAGTGAAATTGCCGCAGCTTTTGACACTCTCTATTCCCAACCGGACAAAGCCCTTTCAATGGGCAGGCAAGGTCAGGAAAAAGCTCTTTCGTTAAAATTGTCGTGGGAGACCGTAGTTGAAAGACTGATTTCGGCGGCATCATGAGTCAAGACCGGACTGGCAGATTTCAGTTAATCGCCCACAAACTTGAATGGTTCGATCCGCTGGCTGTCATCTATATTGCCGTCATCGTTCGCGAGTATTTCTGGACAATTCCCCACAATCGAGTTGCTTGGTTGCTGACCACGATTGTCACTGCTGGGCTCGCGGCGGCTTACCTGGCGACCAAAGAGGCACCAGCAGAAAGACAGCCAAAGGATTTCTGGCTGATTGTTGCAGTGCCTTTGTTTCTTATCTACCTCCTCCGAGTCGGCTACCCAGATCTGTCGTTTGACGTTCTTAACTATCGCATTTTTCATTCTGAGCGTGCGTTGCGCGGACTGCTTCACATTCCAGGTGATTTTGCGCCAGCATATTTTCCTTTCTTCAACAACCCGGCTCCAGACATGGTGACGGGAATCTTTCGACATCTGCTCGGTTTCAGATTAGGGACAATCATCAATTACTTGGTACTGCTTTGGACTGGATCGATCCTTTTTAAGTTTTTCCGTGATGAGATCAAAGGTGTGAAATTGAGATCCGTTGCCGTCCTTGTGGTGCTGCTTTCAGAACAGTTCCTGGCGGAGATCAATACTTACATGGTTGACCTTCTGGCTTTGCCGCTCTTAATGGGGGCAACTTGTTTTGCATTGCGCGCTGATGAGATCTCTCCGGCAACAAGAAAGCACTACATCTTAATCTCTTTCTTCCTGGGAATGAGCGTCGCCCTTAAACTAACCAATCTCGTTTTCGCTGTGCCCATCGGCTTGGTCGTGCTTAGAAAACTGCTCGCGACCAGGAAGATGAATTCAGCGCAAATGATGACTGCCGGTTCGATGGCTGTGGCGTCTGTGTTGCCGGTATTGCCTCACGCTTTATATTTGTGCTGGGTTACCAGAAACCCAGTCTTTCCTCTTTATAACAAGCTTTTCCAGTCTCCACTTTGGGCTCAGGGTACTGCTTTCGATGGCCGGTGGGGGCCGGAGGGCTTTTGGCAGACTCTGTTCTGGCCCTTTGAGATACTGTTTCGTCACCAACGGCTCACTGAGCTTAACGTTTATTCCGGAAAAATCTCTGTAGGCCTGGTTGTAGTCTTTTTCCTAATGCTGCTCAGGAGGGAACAATGCTTCCGACGATTCGGATTCATTTTTATTAGCGGGGCTTTTCTTTGGAGTCTTGGAACCGGGTACATTCGCTATGGCCTGTTCCTGGACCTACTCGGTGGCATCTCGCTGGTTATGCTGGCCATGCTCCTTTGGCGATCAGCATCCAGGCGTGTGGTTCTTCACCGTGGGCTGAGTCTCTTTCTCTCTGCCGTCTTAATCTTACAGGCGATAATGTCCATCGTTTACACATGGAAAACGGAATGGGGTGGACGCTCCATCGGTCTTTTGCATCCAGGGGAATACGGTGGGGAGTTAACACAAGTCTTGCAAGACCGTTCATTAACTCGGTATATGAGTTCCGCAGAGCTTGCAATGTTTGACGGGGTGGGTGCCTGGATCGAGACCGGAATCAAGACTAGTGCATTGACTGCCATGCTTAGGCCCGACTTGCCTTATTTAAATGTTTTTGCAGAAGCCTTCATTGCTACACCCGCCGCCCTGCGAAAGTTCAGCACTGCCGTCTCCGCGCTTGAAGGACGGAAACTACTATCAATCGTTTTTGAAGACAGTCTTGACACCGCGGTGGCAAAACTCCAAAAGCGAGGCTTTACGGTAATCAAAGCAACTCCCCTGCGATTGGGGTATTTCTCAGCCAGCCGGAGGATTCCTCTGATCGTGATTGAGGTCGAGCGCGATCCAAGAGGGCGGCAAACTCAAGATGTCTTTAATGCTGAGATTGTTGTGCTTCAAGGACCGCCAAAGTCTTTAAAAACGGGCGAACACGCCACGATTAGAGTCAGGGTACGCAACATCAGCGGAAAAACGTGGCCGTCCAAGCAAGTACTTAATCATCCCCACCAGGTCACTTTAGGGAACAAGTGGCTTGACCACTGGGGAGGGATCGTAGTGAATGACGATGGACGTGCGTCGTTACCCAGCGATTTGCTGCCTCAAGGTGAGTTTGAGTTAGACCTGCCGATTCGAGCGCCCGCAGAGCCTGGCACTTATTTTCTCATGCTTGACATGGTCCAGGAACAGGTTTCCTGGTTTTACGAGCAGGGTTCCACCCCTGTTGAGATGGAGATTGTAGTGGTGGATTAGTATTTCTGCACGGTTAGCGATTAGTATTTCGCGGTTTTTCCGAGGTTCAGAGTACTCTCTAGAGGGGGATCAAAAAATGAGAACAATTCTGATCGCCACTGTCACGGTGGCCCTTCTGCTTTCGGGTTGCAGCCAAAACGCTCCGGACCCCAGATCTGTGGTAACGGCTGACCCAAACGTTCCTAAACCTGATAGTCCGTTGCCTGATAACGCGCATAGGGCAGAGTTAAATTTGTCTGAGCCTCTTACCACGCTTAAACCAGGTGAGAAAAAAACTATAAATGTCAAAGTCAGGAATGCCAGCAACGTCCTTTGGATCGTATACGGAACCGGCCCGGGAGTTAAGTATCGCGTGGCTGTCGGAAACAGTTGGCTGGATAGTAAGGGAGAATTGATAACGAGTATGGATGGTCGCATTGGTTTGCCCGCTAACCTTAGTCCGGGTCAGGAGGTCGTGGTTCCCTTGCTGATTACCGGGCCCCAACAACGCGGTGATTACATCCTGGAGCTCGACATGGTGCATGAAGGCGTAACCTGGTTTAAAGAAAAAGGATCGCAAGTGGCAAGGTTTAACGTGAAGGTCGATTGATGCGCCTGGCATACTTTAGCCCTCTCAATCCGCAGAGATCTGGTGTTTCAGATTACAGCGAGGAATTACTGCTGGCGCTGGCTACGGGCGCAGAGATCGAACTTTTTGTCGATGGCTTTCAGCCGGCAAACAAACAGATCACTGAAGCTTTTCGGATTTACGATTATCGAAAGCATCCTGAAATTCTGCAGCGTCTAGCTGATTTCGATGCGGTCGTATGTCAAATGGGCAATAGCCATCGCTATCACCGCGGAATCTATGAGGTGGCTAGTACTAACCGAGCGATCATTGTATTTCACGACTTCGCCTTGCAGAACTTCTTTCTTGAGCGCACACGCGAACTCCAGGATCCCAATGTATATCTCAATGAACTCGAGGGGAATGAGTCTGAAAAGATTGTAGCTGAGGAAGCACTAGCAAAGGGCTCGGCTCCTCCGCAGTACCAAAATCCGTTAGGCTTTCCCATGAATTCGCGCCTAGCAGCTCAAGCCGAAGGAATCATTGTCCACTCAGAGTGGAGTCGGTCGAGGTTGGCAGCGGTTGCCCCCGGCGTTCCAATCTCCAAAATCAATCTTCACGTAGGGCTCCCAGAACTCAAACCCAGAACTCCGGTTGTCACGGATGGGGAATCGGTATCAATCGCCTCGTTTGGTTTCATCACGGCCAGTAAAGGCCTGGAAATAGCAATCCGCGCTTTAGCGGCATTGAAACCGCATTATTCGTTTCACTACTATCTTGTAGGCGAAACAAACCCCTACTTTGACGTGACGAAACTAACCCGCCTCTACGGGATCAGCGATCGGGTTTCCGTCACGGGATATGTGACCCTGGACGAGTTTAAACGTCGCATCGCCAAGACTGACATTGCAATCAATTTGAGAGATCAAACTGTCGGTGAAACTTCTGCCAGCCTGTGCCGCCTAATGGCGGCTGGGGTGCCGACGATCGTTTCTAACATTGGTTGGTTTTCGGAAATACCAGGCGATTGTGTAATCAAGATCGAACCCCAGACTCACGCTGATCTGCTAATCTGTGCTTACCTAAAGGAATTAATTGAAAATAGGAAGCTGCGCGAGGCAATTGGCGCCAATGCCAGAAATCTGATTCTGGCTAAACATCAGGTAAAACAAGCAGCAGCTGCGTATCTCGACTTCATTACCTATGTGATCAGCCGGCGCAGTAACCAAGCCTTCATTCAGAGCCTTGCCAAAGACATAGCCACGCTTAGCACATCCAAGCCAGACGAGTTGCTTATTACTGGAATAAGAGCCGCGCTTTCAGACCTACTCACGACTTGAAACAGGGTGCAATTCTTCACAGCGTCCGAGTGACTTTTGAGAGGGAGCGGGGAGCGTCGGGATCAAGACCTTTGGCTTCGGCGAGCAGCGCCGCGAAGAGTTGCCCCGGAATCATGTAGGGAATAGGCGCCAGAAACTCATCAATTTCACGCGGCATGATGATGGACCTCGTGCCGGCGCTCGCGGCTTCCAAATCTCCAGTGATCACCAGGGTGTCTGCATGTAATTCCTTCAGCCGATTAATCAAGTCCTTTACGCCTGAAAGCATAACTCCCGAGGGGGCAAACAGGATTACCGGAAAGTGCCGCTCAACCATAGCCACCGGCCCATGCAAGAAGTCTGCTGATGAGAACCTTTCTGCCACCACATAGCAGGTTTCCATCAGTTTTAATGCCAGCTCGTAGGCGTTCGCATATGCGAGCCCTCGTCCGACCACCACACAGTTTTCCATAAAGACGTAGCGCTGCACGAGCTCGAGGATGGCAGGCTTTTGCTCCAAAGCCCGGGAAGCAAATTCCGGAATCGCCTCATACGAAGGTTGGACCGGGTGGCCGGCAAGTTCAGCCGCCAGCATATAAAAAAGCATCATCTGCCCGGTAAAAGTCTTGGTGGCGGCCACCGACCTTTCTTTACCGCCATGCATGAGTAAAGTTTCGTGCACCAGCTTGGTCATTGAAGAACCCTGCTCGTTGGTTATGCCCACCGTGAACGCACCACAGGCGCGCGCATTCTCCAGCACCAGGTTGATGTCCTCGCCTTCGCCGGACTGTGACACACCAACCACCAGTGCGTGATCGAGTCTCAACTTTGCTTTGTAGAGGGTATGAACTGAAGGGGCGGAAAGTGACACGGGAATTCCGGTCGTGATCTCCAGTAGATAGCGCCCAAACAGTGCGGCATTGTCAGAACTTCCCCGGGCCACCAGGACGATCAAGCTTATTTGTCGGTCTTTGAGAAGTTGCCCCAGGCGGAAGATGCGATCTCGCTCAGCATCGATTGTCCTGGCAAGAGCCTCGGGCTGCTCAAAAATTTCCTGAAGCATTAGCGACAAGCTCTCGAGACCTCCAAACCGCGAAAGATAGCTCTCAATTGCCCTAAGAGGAAATATGTCTTAGAAGGCAATAACGCTGTTCAGCCGAACCATGACGAACGGACTCTAGTGAGTGCGGACAAAGAAAGTCAAGAGCAGCAAAAGATCGCTTGCCTGCACCAAGAGGTGGTAGTAGCATGCCCCAACCCAAGAAACAGGATTAGGAATTAGGAATTAGGATTTAGGAATTAGGATTTAGGATTTATTTGGGATTCGAATTCTTAAAATCCCAAATAAACCCTAAATCCTAAATCCTAATTTAAAGAAGGAGTCTCTATGCCGACCTACATTGCTCTGCTGAAGTGGACTCAGCAAGGCATCGCCAAAGCCAAGGAAAGCCCTAAACGTCTCGACGCGGGACGCAAAGC
>Ga0187893_10008237_pt1 | contig 16550 bp, 14 predicted proteins | sample MA1701074metaG_FD_139574 | JGI IMG/M metagenome (GOLD analysis project Ga0187893, IMG submission 139574) | White microbial mat communities from a basaltic lava cave in the Kipuka Kanohina Cave System on the Island of Hawaii, USA - MA170107-4 metaG ...
CTCCGGCAAAGCGATCGTTGCGACGCCAGAGGCGGTCGCGGGTTTGCGCGTGGTCAATGACGAACATCTGCTCGTGGCCGGCGATCCTCAATCCTTTGCCGAGGCGGTGGTCGAGGTCATTCGAGATGAGAGACTCCGGCTGCGTTTGGGAAACAGGGCGCGGGTCTTCGTCGAAACCGGGCACGATTGGCGCCCGGTGCTGCAAAAATTGACGCAACTGGTTGAAGCTGTCGGCTCGCGCGAGGCGCAATCCGGAAAAACGAACGTTCGCGCAATCGCGAACAGGTAGGCGCGACGAATCGCTATGAATATCCTCCACGTGCTCGATCATTCATTGCCTTATTTCAGCGGATACAGTTTTCGCAGCGATTACATCATCCGCGCGCAGCGCAGGCTCGGATGGCGCCCAGTCGTCGTCACATCGCCGAAGCACGAGGATTTCAAAGATGAATGTGAGACCGTTGATGGAATTGATTATCACCGCCTGCGCTGGCCTGAATATTCAGCGCGATTGCCGGGCGTTCCGCTGCTCAAGCAGGTGGCCTGCGTCGCGGCTTTGACTAAGAAAATCAGGCGACTGGCGGTGGATTTGAAACCGGACGTGATCCACGCCCATTCGCCCGCGCTCAACGGCCTGGCGGCTTTGCGCGTGGCTCGCGCGATCGGTCTGCCGTGGATCTACGAGTTGCGTTATTACGAAGAAGACGCCGCCGTGGATCGGGGCAAGACCAGACACAACTCGCCGCGCTACCGCTTGGCTCGAAGGCTCGAACAATCGGCGCTGGAAAACGCTGCGCGCGTCACGACGATCAGCCAGGCGCTCAGGGCCGACCTGATTTCGCGCGGCGTTGAATCGGACAGGATATTTGAAATCCCGAACGGAGTTGACACGGATTACTTCCGGCCCCGCGAACCTGATGTCGAGTTGATCGTCAGACACGACCTGGCGGGCAAAACCATCATCGGCTTCATCGGCTCATTCTACTTTTATGAAGGCTTGGAGAATCTGGTCGAGGCGATGATCCGGTTGTTGGCCCAGCGGCGCGATGTGAAGTTGCTGCTCGTCGGCGAAGGTGAAGTGGAAGATAAACTGCGCCAGCGCACGCCAGAGGATTTACGCGACCATTTCGTCTTCGCTGGCAAAGCGCCGCATGACCAGACACCTCGTTATTACTCGGTGATGGACATATTGGTCTACCCGCGTGTTAGCTCGCGGCTGACCGAACTGACCACGCCGCTCAAACCGCTCGAAGCGATGGCGATGGAGAAGGTGGTCGTTGGCAGCGATGTCGGCGGCATCCGCGAACTGCTTAATGATGGCGAGACTGGCTTTCTGGTCGAGCCGGGAAATCCACACGCGCTGGTGAAATGTTTGTCGGCGCTGATTGGAAATGAAACTGTGCGACGCGCGGTGGGAAAGAACGCGAGAGAGTTTGTTGCGCGAGAGCGTGACTGGGAGAAGATCGTGGCGCGCTACTTGAACGTCTACCAGAGCGCGACAGACCTTGGGTGATTTATGCAGGCTTCGTTGATCAACAAAAAAGAGGCGCCGCGGGAAGTTGAGGAGTTTGCCGCTCCCGCTCCCGAACCGTCGTTGGAAAACACCATCGAATGGAGCGACAGTCTGATCGCGCACGCCCGCGAGCTGTTCAAACACCGCGAACTGCTCTGGCTGATCACCCAGCGTGAGATCAAGGTTCGTTACAAGCAGAGCGCGCTCGGCATATTGTGGGCGATCTTGCAGCCGTTTTCGCTGATGGTCATCTTCACGGTCTTCTTCTCGTGGTTCGCGCGGATGGCGAGCGATGGGATTCCTTACCCGCTCTTTTCTTACGCTGCGTTGCTGCCCTGGATTTTCTTTTCGACCTCGCTCTCGTTCGCCGTCCCCAGCCTAATCGCCAATTCCCACATCATCACGAAGATTTATTTTCCGCGCGAGATCGTGCCGCTGGCTTCGGTGTTGGCGGCGTTCCTGGATTTTGTGATCGCGGCGTTGATCTTCGTCGGGATGCTGTCGTTTTACCGCGTCGCGCCGACCTGGAATATTTTTTATGTTGCGCCGCTCCTGGCTATTCAGGTGGCTTTCACTGTGGGCGTTTGCTTGTTGTTGTCGGCTTTCACGGTTTTGTACCGGGACGTGCGACACATGCTGCCGCTGGCGATCCAAATCTGGATGTTCGTCACGCCGATCCTCTATCCGGCTTCGGTTGTGCCCGAGCGCTGGCGGGCGTGGTATTTCGCGCTCAATCCGATGGCTGTGATCATTGATGGTTACCGCCGCGCGGTGATTCAGGGGACGCCGCCGGAATTGAAGTATCTGGCGCTGGCCGCCGTGGTTTCGTGTTTGCTGGTGTGGGCTGGGTACAGGTACTTCAAACATCTCGAACGCGAGTTTGCGGATATTGTATGAATATCATCACCGTTGATCAGGTTTCAAAACGCTATCGCCTGAGCCGGCTCGGCGCGAAATCGTTCCGCGAAGAGTTTGCGCGATGGGGCGAGCGATTGCTCTCCCGCCAGGATTCGCGCGGGAAGGAAGAGTTCTACGCGCTGCGCGAAGTGAGTTTTGAGATCGGACGCGGCGAGACCGTCGGTTTCATCGGTCCGAACGGTTCGGGCAAGAGCACGATTCTGAAGCTTATGGCGCGCATCATCTATCCGACGCGCGGGCGGATCACCGTGCGCGGATCGGTCGCTTCGCTGATCGAAGTCGGCGCGGGGTTCCATCCCGAATTGACCGGGCGCGAAAACATCTTCCTCTACGGCTCGATCATGGGGATGAAGCAATCGGACGTGCGCGCGAAGTTCGACCACATCGTTGCATTCGCGGAGTTGGAGCGGTTCATTGACACGCCGGTCAAACGATATTCGTCGGGAATGTATGTGCGGCTGGGCTTCGCCGTCGCCGCGCACATCAACCCGCACGTATTGTTGGTTGATGAAGTGCTGGCGGTCGGTGACGCCGCATTCCAAAGCAAATGCCAGCAGCGGATCGAAGAGTTGCGCCGCAACGGGATGACGATAATCTTCGTCTCGCACGATATGAGCGCGGTCGAGCGTCTTTGCAATCGCGTCTTCTTTCTCAGCCAGGGAGAGATTCGCGCTTCGGGCGACCCGCACGAGGTGATCGGCGAATACTACCAGACAGCCGTTTTCAGCCAGGGCGGCGAAACCGGCGGCGACGAGCGCGCGGCGGCGGGCGGCGATGGGCGCGCGGCGGAAATCCTCGGCGTGCGTTTTCTTGACCGTGACGGCGTGGCCGTTGATTCCATCGCCACCGGGCAGCCGATGATCGCGCGGATCGAATACAACGCCCATCGCCGCATCGAAGACCCGGTCTTCGAGTTACTGTTCTATTCGGCGGATGACCGGTTGCACTGCCAGTATTCGACGACGACTGGCAGTGAACGTATTCCGTTTTTGCAAGGGCGTGGGATGGTCGAAATCGAATGCGATGAATTGGGATTGACGCCCGGCGTGTTCAAGATTGACGCCTCGCTGGCGAGCCGCGGCGCAATGGCGGCTTACGATTGGAAGCCGCGCCAGTATCTGCTGAAAGTCGCGCCGGGCAAGCGAGTGCGCGGTTTGTTTTACTCGCCGCACCGCTGGCGGCTGCTGCCGGCGCCTGAAGCTCAGGGGCGCGGAGAAATTCAGGCGGAGGATCGCGATTACCTCTGATGTGAGGTGGGAGAACCGGAGATGAAGATCAGTGTACTCATCTGCACGCGCAATCGCGCCAAGTCGCTCGAAGCGACGTTGCGGCGATTCTTTGCGCAACGGTTTGCGGGCGGTTACGAATTTGAACTCATCGTCGTTGACAACGCTTCGACCGATGAGACGAGCAAGGTCGTCGAAGGTTACGCGGCGCGGCATCCACAAACTGTGCGGGGCCTGTTTGAGAGCCGGCCCGGTCTTTCCTTCGCGCGCAACACGGCGGTCCGCGCAGCCCAGGGCGAGATCATAGCCTTCACCGATGATGACGTGCTGGTGAGTGAAAACTGGCTCGACGAGATTCACCACGAATTCGCCAGCGATCAGAGCCTGCGTATGCTCAGCGGGAGAGTGCTGCTGGCGGGTGGGGAACTGCAGCAAGTTGCGCTACTGCGCGGCGATGAGCGCGCATCTTTCGGTTTGCCCGACGGCGTGAATTTCGTGATGGGCGCAAATATGGCTTTTCGGCGCGAAGTTTTCGACCACATTGGCCGATTCGATGTGCGACTGGGGGCGGGGAGGTTTTTCGCTGGAGCGGAGGACATCGAGCTGATCTATCGAGGGTTGAAGGCTGGTTACAAGTTGCTTTATGCGCCGAACGTGCTGGTTTATCACAATCACGACCGCGTGACGCTGGAGCAGGCTTGCCGGTTGCTATACGGCTACGCCAAGAGTAGCTCGGCCTATCTGATCAAGCACTCGCTGGGCGGCGACGGTTATGCGATGCGGATGCTTTACTGGACGCTTTGCAATCTGCCGGAACGGTGGCGGCGGAAGCAGGAAGAACCGGATGATGCTTTCGCCCGGCGCCGCTGGCAGGTCAAAGGCATTCTGGTTGGTTTGTGCGCCGCGCCGTTTGTGATGTGGGGAGATGGCGGGTGTTGAGGTCGAAGTATGAACTCTGACAACGCGACACAATGGTGTGAAGCTTTGCTGCTGCCGGGCGAAACCGATCCGGTCGAAAGCGGCGTGCGCGAGCTGGCCGAATATTTCAGCCTCGACCGCGAAGAAGCCAGGCGCGCCTGCCGCAACGCGCTCGGCGATTCCAAACGCGAATGGGAATCGGCGCCGCGACGAACGCCCGATCAGATCGTTGATTTCTATCGCCGCACATGCAGCTATCTGTTCGAGCACGTCTGGTGGCACGCGACCGATGTCAAAGAGAATTCCGCCAACGTCGAGGTCTTGAATTATGCGCTGCGGCGCGGCGCGCAAGCACACCTCGATTTCGGTTCGGGAGTCGGATCAACCGCAATCCTTTTCGCCCGGCGCGGGTTCAAAGTCACGCTCGCTGACGTCTCCGAGACGATGCTGGAATTCGCGCGGTGGCGGCTCGAGCGACGCGGTCTGCAGGCCGAATTCATCAACCTGAATCATCAACAACTCCCGCGCGACCGGTTCGACTTTGTGACTGCTGTTGACGTAGGCGAGCATCTGGTTGATCCGGGCGCGGAGTTCAAACGCATCGCCGGCGCGCTGAAAATCGGCGGCGCTTTCGTCTTCAATTACCGCGCCGGCGTTGATGAAGATCGCCCTATGCACATCCTGCCGACCGCTGCGCCGCTATTGCGCGCGATCCGGCGAAACGGCTTGCGCGAAGCCGCGGATGAGGCGACGGCGCTGCGCCGGCTGAAATTTTGCGTCGTCGAACGCGGCGCGCAGAGCCGGATCAAGGATTGGCTTTGCGGCGCGCACGATTATTGGCGTTTCAAGAAAATTTTCGGGAGAGGCGATGGTTACGTTGCGAGAGGAACTTTGTTGGTCAAAACGGAGGCCGATTGACGCATGCGCATTGATGTAATCATTGCCACTTATAACCGGGCCGCGTTGCTCGAACGCGGGGTGAGGAGCATTCTCAACTCGCGCCATGATCCGCGGTTCGACTACGCGATTACGGTTGTAGACAACAACTCGACCGATGCCACGCGCGAAACCGTCGCCAGGCTGGTCGAAGAATCGAACGGGCGAGTGCGCTATCTATTCGAGCCTCGGCAGGGCAAATCATATGCGGTGAACGCGGGCGTTGCGGCGACCGACGGCGCCGTGATTGCCTTTGCCGACGACGATCAGGTCATGGACGACGGATGGCTCTGCGCCATTCACCAGGCCATCACCGACGGTTTCGATTACGCCACCGGACGCGTCCTGGGCGAATGGGAAGTCAAGGCGCCCGCGTGGTACGACGACCGGTTGCGTGGCGTCGTTTCGGTGTATGACGGAGGCGACCAGCGCATCTCGCACGAAAGCAACGAAGCCTGCCAGGGATTTTTCGGCGGCAACGGCGCGCTCAGCCGCGCGGCCATCGAAAGAATCGGCGGTTATCACCTGGAGTTGGGAAAGCAGGTCGGCTCGTTCGCGATGAACGAAGACGGCGAGTTGCTGTTGCGCTTGCGGGCGGCAGGGTTTCGCGGGCTGTACGAGCCGCGCATGACCGTCTTTCACCGCGTTCCGCGCGAGCGTTTGACGAAAAGCTATTTTCGCCGCTGGCATCGTGGCTACGGACGTTCTATGGCTTTGATTGACACCTTACATCCGAAACCGGTCAGTTACTGGTTCGGCGTGCCGCGATTTCTGATCCGGCGCGCGCTTGAATCTTTGCCACGAATGGTCGCGGCCCGATTGCGCGGCGATCTGCCGGGAGTTTTCGAGCAGGAGCTGAATCTGTGGTTCATGCTCGGATTTGTCAGAGGAAAATTGAATTCCGCGCCGCCCGAGCCGGTTCCGAGTTTGAATCAGACCGCAAATCGTTTATAAATAGCGGCTGGCGGATGAAGTTCCCGAATGTCCCTTGCCCCTGCGTTCCGACCCGTGATTCCTCTCCTCGTAGATTGAATTTGATGTGTGATTATGTCGAGTCTCGTCAGCGTCATCATTCCTGCCTACAACGTTGCGCCGTTCATCACCGAAACGCTCGAATCGTTGTTTGCGCAAACCCGGAGGGACTTCGAGGCGATTGTCGTCAACGATGGTTCGACCGATGAGACGGAGGAGAGGCTCGCGCCTTACCGCGACCGCATCGTTTACCTCAGTCAGAAAAACAGCGGCGTGATGGCGGCGCGGAACGCGGGGCTGCGTGTATCGCATGGACGTTACATCGCGTTGTTGGATGGCGACGATCTGTGGGAGCCGAGGTTCCTTGAAACCCTCGTGGGGATGCTCGAATCCGACCCCGGTCTGAGCGCGGCTTATCCGAACGCGGCCTTCTACGGCTCGCCGAAATTCGCGGGCCGGCTGTATCAGGATGTTTTTCCGGCGGCTGAACCCGTCACGTTCGACCGCGTGCTGCGGCGCGAATGTTACATCTTCATCTCGCTGGTCTTCAGGCGCGAGGTTTTGGACGAAGTCGGGATGTTTGATGAATCGCTCGAAGGACAGGGCGCGGAGGATTTCGATCTATGGTTGCGGATGCTGCAACGCGGGCATCGTTTCAAATTCACCGCCGAACCGCTGGTCAAATACCGCCGGCGTCACAATTCGCTCTCGAATAGCGGCGTCGGGTTGCTGAAGTGCCTGGTCTCGGTTTACGAGAAGTTTCTGGCGAGCGAGTTGACGAGCGAAGAGCAGCGTGAGTGGATCAGGTCTCAACTGCCGGAATTGCGCGCGCGGCTGAGTTACGCGCGGTTCAAAGACGCAATGGCCGGGGAGCGATACGAAGAAGCCGCCGGTCATCTGGCGAAAGCGAATAGATTTTACCGACGCCCCAAACTAGCGATAGCGCAGGCCGTGATGAAGTTCGCGCCAGGAGTGGTGGCGAAAATCACGACGAGATAAATAATTGCCCCAAGCGCAAACAAAGGAATTAATGACGTGGGAAATTTCTTTGTCGTCATATCAGCCGACAAAGCTCGGGGCCCATCGGAGGAACTGTTCCGGCTGGGGCTTGAGCGATCAAGGCGAATCAAAGCACAAGAGCCGGGCGGCATAGTTGATGTCGTGTGCGCGCGCGCCGCCACATTCGCGCGCCACAACGAGTCGGGCGGAAAAATCGCCACCGACACTGCGACCGGGCGCTGGTTGCTGGCGGTGGGGACGTGGTTCCATTCCGACGGCTACGTCTCGGGCGACGAAGTGAAGTTGTTGGCGCGGATCTCCGAAGACGGCGTGGCGCGCGTGGCGCAGAGCCTGGAAGGGTTTTTCGTCATCGTCTTTTGCGACCCGTTTGAACGCGAGGTCTTTGTCATTACCGACGTATTGGGCGCCCGCCACTGCTTCATTCGTACCGTGGGCGGCGCGACGGCGTTGTCCACCTCATCGCTGCTGCTGGCCTCGCTGGGCGAGGCCTCGCTCGACGCGACGGGTTGCGAAGAGTTCCTGCGCACCGGAATCATTTACGAAGACCGCACGCTGTTTCGTGAAGTGAAGAAGCTGGCTCCGGCGACGGTGTATCGTTTTGCCCAAGGGAAGCAGGCCGCCGCCCAATCTTACTGGCGAATAGCCGATCTCAATCCCGAAGCGCTCGACAGCGGAAAAGGCGTCGAACGTTTGGGCGAGAAGCTGATCAACGCAGCCAAACGGATTTCCAGAGCTTATTCCAACCCGGTCTGCGATTTGACTGGCGGTTACGATTCGCGCGCGGTGGTCGCGGCGTTTTTGAGCGCCGACGTGCCGTTTGAAACCACCGTTACTGGCGCCGACGATGATGCGGACGTCGTTATTTCAAAAGGTCTGGCGAAATTGATCAGCGTGCCCAACTGGCACTTTGAACCCGGAGGGGAATATGCGCTCGATCATCTCAAACAGGCGTTGCGGTTGACCGACGGCGAATGTGACCTGATCGAATTCGCGCGTGTTCAGGAGCTTCACTACAAGCTGTCAGCGAGTTTTGACGTAGGCGTCAGCGGAGCGTATGGCGAAGTCGTGCGCGGAGATTGCTGGTGGGATTTGCTCTTTCCGAGAACCGGCAAACGAGAACAGCTTGATCTCTACAAGCTGGCGTCGAAGCGATACGCGACCGATCCGTGCAGCCCGCAACTGTTTCCGCCCGGCCAGGGTTTGGACCTGGTCGAGCATTTCGCCGTGATGGTCAGCCGGCTGAACCGGGGATTGATTGATTGGCCGAACACCGCCCAGATGGATCATGCGTATCTGATGTTGCGCATGCAGCGATGGTGGGGAAGGATCGCCAGCAGCGCCGACCAAATCTGGCCTTGCTTGTCGCCATTCGTTTTCCGCTCGGTGCTTGACACGGCGCTGCAAATAAGCGTGGATGCGCGCAAAAACAGCCGGCTCATTCGCCATTTATTGGCGCGGTTGCAGCCGCGACTGGCTGCGTATCCGCTCGAACCTGGTTATTCGGCGACGCCATTGAACCTGAAAAGCTGGCCAAGCTTTCTGCCAGCGTCCTGGCGCCACGCCGGAAAAGCACGGACCAAAACGGATCGGAAGTTGTTTAATCGCAAATCCGCTTCCGCAAGTCCTGAGCCTCCGCGTTTGCAGCTTTGGCGCGACGAGGAGACGCAAGAGGCGCTCAACCCGGTCAACATGCGGTTGAATTCCTTGATAGATTCGCTCCGCCTGAACGATTTTCTAGAATCGTCACGGCAGCCGCATTTCGCCTTCGACCAGCAATGGCGCCGCGTGTTGACTGTGGAGATGGCGCTGCGATTGTTGGATGAAGTTCAGTACCGCGAGCGGTAGCGAGCGAGACTCCATCGGAAGACCGGATGATGGAGCCACGCTCGCTACCGCTCGCGGTACTGATAATGCTTCTCAATGCCCGAGAAGAAGATCAAAATCCTGCACGTGCTCGATTCACTCGGTGTGGGGGGGATGGAGCGCGTGGTGATTGACGTGGTCAACCACCTTGATCAATCGCGGTTCGATCACGTCGTTTGTTGCATTTCGCGCAAAGGCGCCGCCGCAGGTCATTTGCGCGAGGAAACTCGTTGCGTCGATCTGGGCAAAGGCGCCGGAGCCGATTATCTGGCGCCAGTGAAAATCGCCCGCCTCATCAACGAAGAGGCGCCCGACATCATTCACACGCAAAGCTGGTCGGGAGTTGACGCTGCGATGGCGAAAATGATGACCCGCGCCGCTCGTCTGGTTCACAGTGAGCACGGGCGCAACTACCCGCATATCCACTCAGAGCCGTTGAAGCGCAAGGTCGCGCGACGTTGTTTGTATCATCTCTCTGACGCCGTTTTCGCGATTTCCGCCGAAGTGCGCGATTACTACTGCCGCGAGACAGGATTTCCGAGCGAGCGAATGCGGATCATTCCCAACGGCGTTGATCTGCGACGAATTGACAGAGCTGATGGCGGCGCGCGCGCAGAGTTGGGGATCGGCCCGGAGGATTTTGTCGTCGGAACCGTCGCCCGGCTGGATACGACCAAAGACACGATTACGCTGGCGCGCGCGTTCGCCAAGCTTTACCGTCTCCGGCGGGAAAGGAATCTGAAGTTATTGATCGTCGGCGACGGCGATCAGAAGTCCGTGATCGAAAACTTCACCGCCGAACAGGGGTTGGGCGCGGCGGTGATCTTCACGGGGCTTCGCCACGACGCGCCGCGACTTTACGGCGCGATGGACGTTTTCGCGCTGCCCTCGTTGTCCGAAGGGTTGCCGCTGACGGTTCTCGAAGCGATGGCGGCGCGGGCGCCGGTTGTGGCAACGAATGTCGGCGCGTTGCCAGAACTGGTCGAAGAAGGCGGGACGGGGTTTTTGATCGAACCGAAAGATGACCTGGCGTTGGCCGAAAGGCTGGCGCGGTTTTATTCAGAGCCTGAACTGGCGCGGCGGTTCGGAGATGCGGCGCGGCGTAAGGTTGAGCGCGAGTACAGCCTGGAGTTGATGCTTCGAAGATACGCCGATCTTTATCTGTCCGTCGTGAGAAAGTGAAGGAAGAGGTAGAGTGAGAATCACACGCGTTTACACCAAAAGCGGCGATGCGGGCGAGACTTCGCTGGTTGACGGAAGTCGCGTCAGCAAGTCCGACCTGCGCGTCGCAGCCTACGGCGAGGTTGACGAATTGAATTCGTTGCTGGGAATTGCGCGAGCCGGATTAGCTGACGGGCAACTGAATGATGCGCTCGGCAAAATTCAGAACGAGTTATTCGTCGTCGGCGCCGATCTGGCCAGCCCCTTGACGATTCAAGTCCCGCGCATCCTGGAAGAGCACGTCGCCGAAATGGAGCGGCTGATTGATCTGTTGCTGGAAGAATTGGAGCCGCTGCGCGAATTCATTCTGCCGGGCGGCTCGCAATTCGGCGCGACGCTGCATCTGGCGCGGACCGTCGCCCGCCGCGCCGAGCGTTCGGTCGTGGCGCTGGCCGCGCAGTCGGAAATCAATCCGCGCGCGCTCGAATATCTCAATCGTTTGTCCGATCTACTTTTCGTCATGGCCCGCGTCGCCAACAAACGCGCGGGCGTGAAAGAGCAACCGGCGAGTTTCAGCGAAAGAGGGAAGAAGTGAAGGGGTGAAGGGGTGAAGGGGTGAAAGGGTGATTGAGTCACCTCTTCACCCCCTCACCCCTTCACCCCCACATCCCGTTCAGGGAAGCATGCGCCAACTACTAATCTTCTCCGCGATTATCCTGATCGTGCCGCTGGCGTTTTTTGCGCCGTTCACGGGGTTGGTCAGTTATGTGGCGATCGCTTATACGCGCCCGCACGAGTGGGCTTATATGCCCGGAGCGCAATTGTCGTTCGCAGTCGCGGTGGCGACTCTGTTGGGTTACGCGATCTTTGAGTTCGCGCGGCGCGCGCCTCGGTTGCTTCCGAACGCGCTGCTCCTGTTGTTATGGCTGCAATTGACGATGGCGAGCTTCCTTGCCCATTCGCCGGAACTGGCGCAGGGCAAGTTGATGGAATTCAGCAAGACGTTTTTGATGGTCTTGCTGATGACCGCGATGGTTGATTCGGAAAAACGCGCGCGCTGGTTATTGCTCGGAACTGTGCTGGCCATTGGGTTTCTGGCGTTCAGGTCGAACATCGGGATCATCTTGACGCTAGGCCAGACGCGAATCTACGGCCCCGGTGGCGCGTTCGAAGACAACAACGATTACGCGCTGCTGCTCAACACCGCCGCGCCGATGGCGTTTTACGTCGCGCGGGGCGAGCGGAACCGCTGGCTCCGGCTCCTTTGTTATGCGCTCTCAGCGATGATGATGGTCACGGTGTTGTTCACCCTGTCTCGCGGAGGTTTTCTGGGGCTGTGTTTTGTGTTGATCGGGCTGGCGCTGAAATCGAAACACAGGTTTATGGGGATCGTGGCCGTTTTGCTCATCGGCTCGGCTTCGTTCGTGTTATTGCCCAATCAAATCATTGAGCGCGTTGGGACGATCAGGACCGCGCGGGAGACGGACGAATCGGCCAGGCTGCGGTTGGATGCGTGGCGCGTCAGTTGGGGCATGATCAACGACCATCCCGTCTTCGGTGTTGGCCCGCGAAACATGACCGAATTGTTCCACCGTTACCTGGAAACGGGCAATGTTCGCGTCGCGCACAACTCTTTTTTGCAGATGGCCGTGGATGGCGGCCTGCCTGCGCTGGCGTTGTTTCTGGGACTGATCGTGCTGAGTTGGTTGCGGTTGCGAAAATCCCGCGCGGTTCTGAAAAGCCGCGCGCCCGATTCGCCGCTGATCGCATATTCGCACGGACTGGAAGTGGCTTTGCTGGGTTATTTCATATCGGCCAATTTTTTGAGCCGTCATGATCTGGAACTGGTTTACGAAGTTTTCTCCCTGGCCGCGAGTTTCAGCCTGATCGCCCGCGGGTTTGAGCGCGAAGCTGAAGCGCGCGAGCTGTCCGAGCGTGAGGCGCCAACGTTGGAGCCTGAGCTGGCGGCGCAGTGAAAGATTATGTGTGGAATCACAGGAATTTATCATTACGCGGACCGAGAGCCGGTGGACGAACAGACGCTGTGGCGGATGACCGATACCATTGCGCACCGCGGTCCAAACGATGAAGGCTATTTGGTGGACGGGCCGATCGGACTCGGCCATCGCCGGCTTTCGATCATTGACGTCGCTGGCGGGCGCCAGCCGATTTTCAACGAAGACGGCACGATTGCGATTGTTTTCAACGGTGAAATCTACAACTACCTGGAGCTGACGAACATCGTCGAAGCGCGCGGTCATCAACTGAAGACCAAATCGGACACCGAGACGATCATTCACCTTTACGAAGATTTCGGCGAAGCCTGCGTCACGATGTTGCGCGGGATGTTCGCGTTCGCCATCTGGGATGAGCGCAACCGGCGACTGATGCTGGCGCGCGACCGTGTGGGCAAAAAGCCACTCTATTACGCCAATCACGACGGGCGTTTCGTTTTCGGCTCGGAGTTGAAGGCGGTGATCGAGAACGAATGCGTACCACGCGAGCTGGACGCCCAGGCCATCGCTGATTACTTCTCGTTTCAATACATCCCTGCGCCCAAGACGATCTTTCGCCACGTGCGTAAGCTCAAGGCGGGCCATACTCTGATCGTCACTCCCGATTCGATCACCGACCGCGAATACTGGGACATAGATTTCTCTCAGCCAGAAGAACGTCCCGAGGGCGAATGGTGCTCACTGCTGCTCGAAGCTTTCCACGAATCGGTTGACCTGCGGCTGGTGAGCGAGGTTCCGCTCGGCGCTTTTTTATCGAGCGGCATAGATTCATCCTCGGTCGTGGCGATGATGAGCCGCATTATGGAAGAGCCGGTGGTGACAGCTTCGGTCGGGTTCACTGAAGAAAAACGCAGCGAGATTGATGACGCCCGCGTATTTGCGGCGCAGGTCGGCGCCGAACATTACGAACGGTATGTGGCGCTGGAAGCGGACAGAGTGATTGAAAAACTGGCGTGGCATTTTGACGAGCCATTTGCGGATTCTTCAGCGATCCCGACTTATTACGTTTCCGAAGCGACGCGCCGGCACGTGATAGTCGCGCTGTCGGGCGACGGGGGGGATGAAAACTTTATCGGCTACCGGCGCTACGTTTTCGACGCGCTCGAAAACCGCTTTCGCGGTTATGCGCCGAAAGCTCTACGCCAGCCGCTGTTCGGCGCGATCTCAGCCGTTTACCCGAAGGCCGACTGGCTGCCGCAACCCTTCCGCGCCAAGGCCACGTTGAAAAATCTCTCGCTCGACCCGGCGGCGGCGTATTTCAATTCGGTTTATGGCGCGATGGCCAACGAACGCAACAACCTTTTGGGACGGGACGTTCACGAGAATTTGAATGGCTATGACCCGTTCGAGGTCTTTCTGGATTATTACAAACGGCCCCGAACCGACGACCCGGCGGCGCGCGCTCAGTACGTTGACATCAAAACCTATCTGACCGACGACATCCTGACCAAAGTTGATCGCGCCAGCATGGCCGTCTCGCTCGAAGTGCGGTGCCCGCTGCTCGATCATCGTCTGATGGCGCTGGCTGCGCGGATTCCGTCGAAGCTCAAGCTGCGCGGGCGCGAAGGCAAATACATCTTCAAGCGCGCCATGAGCACGCTGTTGCCGCAGGAGATTTTGTCGCGTCGCAAACAAGGGTTTGTCGCGCCGATCGCCCGGTGGCTGCGGAAAGATCTGCATGAATTTGCGAGCCAGACGCTGTTCGACGCGGAATCGCGCGACCACTGGCTCGAACCAGCGGTCGTCAAGAGATTGTGGAATGATCATCAATCGGGGATGCGCGATTATTCGCGCCCCTTGTGGGCCATTTTGATGTTCAAGTTGTGGCAGCGAAACTTTCTGAAGGGGTGAAGGGGTGAAGGGGTGAAGGGGTGAGTCTTTATCCGGTCACCCTTTCACCCCCTCACCCCTTCACCCCTTCACCCCTTCACCCCCGTCAGTTCTCCATGAACATTCTAGTTTTCACCTCGCTCTGGCCGAACGCGGAGCAGCCCAATTTCGCTGTCTTCGTCAAACATCGCGTGGCGGCGATGTCACGGCTCGACGGAGTCAATGTTCGAGTCGTCGCTCCTGTTCCTTACTTTCCCGAGAAAATTAAATTGCCGATCCTCGACCGCTTCTGGCCCGGCCATTGGCGAAAGCTGGCGCGCATTCCCGGACGCGAACTGGTCGCTGGAATCGAAACTTTTCATCCACGCCACCTGGTCACGCCGAAAATCGGAATGACTTTCTACGGGCGATGGATGGCGGACGGCGTCGAGAGCCTCGTGCGGCGATTGCGCGACGAGCAGCCGATTGACGTGATTGACGCGCATTACGTTTACCCCGACGGTTACGCCGCAACGCTGATTGGCGCCCGATTGAAGATTCCGGTCGTGATCACCGCCCGCGGAACCGACGTCAACCTCTTTTCCCGGATGCCGCTGATTCGCCCGCTGGTTCGCAAAGCGTTGGCGCGCGCCGACGGGGTGATCGCAGTCAGCGACGCTTTGAAGCGACGGATAATCGAACTGGGTATCGAAGCTGGAAAGATCGCGACGATCCGCAATGGCGTTGATCGCGAAATCTTCTATCCGCGAGACCGGATGGAAGCGCGACACAAGCTGGGACTCGATCCGCAGTCGCGGGTCATCGTCACCGCCAGCGCGCTGGTTCCGCTCAAAGGCATTGATCGCCTGGTTGACGCAATGGCGCTGATGCGTGACGCGAACTTGAAGCTTTACGTGATCGGCGAGGGGACAGAACGCGCCGCGCTGGAATCGCGGATCGCCAGACACGGTCTGACCGACCGTGTTCTTCTCATTGGTTCCAGGTCGCAATCGGAACTGGCCGAATGGTATTCGGCGGCCGATCTGTTTTGCCTGGCCAGCCATCGCGAAGGTTGTCCGAACGTCGTGATCGAAGCGCTGGCTTGCGGCTTGCCAGTTGTCGCAGCCGATGTCGGTGGAGTCGGCGAGTTAGTTTCAAAGCCGGATTACGGGCGCGTGGTTTCAACGCCCACGGCTGAAAATTTCGCGGCTGAGATCGAAGCGGCGCTGGAAGCGACATGGAATCGAGATGAGATCGCAAAATCCGGTTGCGCGCGTTCGTGGTCGGATGTCGCTGGCGACGTGATGAGTTATTACGCCGCGCGAAAAATCAAAAATTCCACTCACTGACTCGCGCTTTGTTGCGGATCGCTCCCAAAAAGACTGCGGAACCTGGCAATCAATCTCCGCAACGCGCGAATGATCTTCGGCGCCAGCCAGGTCACCACGATCAAAAAGATCATCACGATGATCAACATCACCACCGGAAAAAAGACCATCAGGATCGTCGAGCCGAACGCGACCACATCTTCAGTCAAACTGAGCGCGACGTTGGAAACGGGTTCCGGGCTGGTGTTAGCCGCGAGCCTCGTCGCAGCCTTCGTCCCGTGAGAACTGAGCGCAATGCCGCCGCCCAGGATCATCGCGGCCATCTTCACCGCCGGATCGAAATCCGCGAACGCGGTGGCGGCCAGAATCGCGCCCGCCGGAACGCGGATAAACGTGTGAACCGCGTCCCACGCCGAATCCATCGCTGGAATTTTGTCAGCGACGAATTCGATCAGGTATAACGCGGCGGCCAATCCGATCACCCACCATTCGCCCAGGATGTCCAATCCGCCAGGCAGTTTGACCAGGTGAAATCGTTGCAATACGCCGAGTGTGACGACGGTCGCGTAAAGGTTGATGCCCGACAGCCAAGCGGAGCCAGCGGCGGTTCCGATTGTCGTGATCCAGTCAGCGGTCATCGTTACTTCCTCCTTGTAAACTTGCGGCTTTGTGATTATAGCCTTCGCGGTCTTGATTGGCAGGTGGAATTTAGGCGCGTTTACGGTTATAGTTCCGCTTCTTTTGCTGATGTCTATCAGTTGTCTATTGGCCTTTCGATGACCGCATCACTTGTCGAACGAATCCTTGCGCGCGATCCGCGCGCCATCGCTCGAGCAATCTCCAAGATCGAAAACGACGCGCCCGATGCGAA
>Ga0187893_10008241_pt1 | contig 16548 bp, 15 predicted proteins | sample MA1701074metaG_FD_139574 | JGI IMG/M metagenome (GOLD analysis project Ga0187893, IMG submission 139574) | White microbial mat communities from a basaltic lava cave in the Kipuka Kanohina Cave System on the Island of Hawaii, USA - MA170107-4 metaG ...
ATAGCCCAGCTTCTCCGCCACATTGGCGCGATTCTGGCGGATGTCGTCTTTGGTAACCCGGGCATAGACTGCGAGAAAATCCTCCATGCTCCGGGGCTTTGCAAAGAGATACGTTGCGTGGCCCAGTTGCGGCGTCTCGACAGCAACCGCCATCGCGAGCTCCAGGATGTACTCCCCACCGAATAGGTAAAGCCGTCGCGCCCGCCGGCAGAGATGGCGGTAGAAGAAAGCATCGTAATCCGGGCGCCAGTTGATTTGAGCCACATCGAAGTCGCCGGGAATGTGGAGGTCCCAACACAGGCGTCGCAGTTCCTCTCGCTCGACAGGTTCCCTGTCGATGCGAGCGCGGACGCATTCCAGGGCATCCGAGAACTGGCCGAAGCGATGATGCGTCTTACGCGCTGTCTCCACCTGCTCACCAAGATCGGCGGGCAGTTTCACCTCGATGCGGCTTGGCAGGGCGGTCTCCCAGTTGAGCACAGCCCATTGGCCACTGTGATATTGGTACTTGGCATTTGCGAAAAAGGTGGCCTGGATCTCCACCTTGGCGCCAAGCCGGTGTTTCCACTGGTTCCACGTGGCGTCCCAAACGATCGGCAACACCGACTGGTCGAAGCCAATCTCCAGTCTGCGACGGCCATCGCGGTAGACGGCGTGGTCGTGATAGAAATCCACCTTGCGCAGAGGTGCGCGGAAACGCCGCTGTTTAACCTCGGGGTGAAAGGATAGGATGCGACTGGCAAAGAAGGTTTGCCCGTCGCGTGAACGCTGCCCGTTCGCGAGAATCGAACCGAGGCCGCCGCACGGGAACACAACGGGGCCCTCCGAATCGGTCAACAACTGGTTGTAGCACGCCCGCAGGTCCGGCTGCGCCAGAATGTTGAAAGCTCGCTCCAGGGTGGAAAAGTATGGTTCAGGAGCATGTTCGGCATTGAGTTCGAGTTGGCGAAGCCTAAAAGCCAGGCGCAGTTCGGTCGGTGAGGCACTCGAAGAGACTCGCAGAATCTCGTATAGCGGCGCCTGCCGATCCCAAGTTCGATGGCGGTCGGCGACGTAAAAGTAGTCGCGGAGCACACCGCAAGGGAGATGCAGACCCGAGATGCCAAGCCGCCCTGCGCCACTTCGGCGCGCACATACTGTTGGCCACGGCTGTCGGGTTTGGGCTGGCTCGCGCAACGGATGCGAGCCTGATAGATGTCCTGGTTGCGTGCAGAGGGAGTGGCCCGTCGAACGTAGATCTCGCTGCTGGCGCCCGCCGATTCCGTTTCCACGAAGTGAAGTTGATCTCCGGGATGGATGTGAGCACTCAAGGGTCTGGAGACCACCACAGGGTCGGCTCCACTCAGGACGCAGACGGTCTTCCCCGATTCCAGTTGGAGCCGGACAACCTGCGCCTGAAGGACAGTGGGCTCCATCGTAAGCTGGCTCTTGATTCCCGTTTCCACGTTTTCACCCATCATCCGGTGCCAAACAGCTTGCCTCGATGGCTGCTGCGACATCGCCGGACAGTTCTTCGGCGCGAATCAAGGCGCCACGGATGCGGGCCACTTCGAGTTCTCTGGCGGCCACCTGGCCGGCCGGCTCTTGCCTTCCTTTGGCGGCCGCAAGCTCCCGTTCATGACTCGCCAGCATTCGTCGAAAAATCGGCGCTGCACTTTTCTTAGGCTGCGCATGGACGCAGCCTAAGCACACCAGCCCCTTGGGACAATGCTCCCCCGTAGGCAGCGCACACAAATGCGTCCCCATGTCGCGCATACTACAACTGGCTGAGAAGGCGGCCCATTCCTCTGGGGTTGGATTGCGCAGGCTTTCTTCCCCCATGAAAGGCGATGTAGAGGCCACGCACAGCTTTTCGGTACTCCTCAACCATGGTCTGCGGGTAAAGCTTCGCATAAACCAGGACAGTATTGATCGTGGCATGGCCCAGGAGGGCCTGGATGACATGCATGGGTGTGTTGTTGTTGAGATGCTCGGAGCCGAAAACGCGCCGGCAATCGTGGGGATGCAGACGAAGCGGCGTACCATCAGCCTTCACCGCACCAGCTTTCGCTGACAGCATCCGCAAACGGCGGCGCATCCCTTGGATGCCCAATGCACTTGGATGCTTAAGAGCTTGCACAAGATACGGTGCGCGCGGTGATGGACGTTTCTCGTGGTAGTCCCAGTGATCGCAGAACGGTACCGTCTGCTGCGATTCGGGCGGACCTACGAGCAAGCCGTGCAGAAGTTCCAGCCGTATACGAAGATTCAAGAAGAGAATCCGGGCGCCCGTAATGCTCTCCGCCAGATCATCCGGCGCGCGCAGGAGGAACGACGGAGCGCTTATCTGTTCGTGAACAACCGGCTGGAAGGGAACGCACCCCAAACGATCGCGGCGATCGTCGAGGATGGTTAGGATTTCGCGTGCCGGGTCGAGAATCTGAAGCCTGAGACGACCAGATCGCTTCTATGACCGCAGGGAGCCGCGGCGCAAGAGAAGCCGCAGGAAGCCCAGAACCAGAATGATCGCGATGGCGGCGCCCCACCACGTGAAGTAAGCCGTACGCGCGGGTTCAACGACCATGACAATTCCCAGTTCGCGCGCGCGTCCGGAGACGATGCGGACAGCGGGGTCAACACCGGTCGTGATATCGACCCAGGCGCCTCCCGTCAAATTGTAGAGCCGCGGACTGCACTTCGAGCATTCGAAGGGAATTTCCAGTTCGATACCCTGCTCTGCGACCACAGCGTCGGACGACAGCACGTACCTAGAGCCGAGGCGCGCGCCGGGAAACAATACCGGCGGATTGCCATCAACGGAAACGATGTTTAAGACACCTGGTCCGGCGGTTGTGAGGCGAATAGTCCACGCACGCGTGCGGTGCCAGGATGTCAGTGGGCTTCGGTAAGTGAGAACTTGAGGCCCCGCTACCCCGATCTCCGGGGCGAAGAGCGTGTCACGATGAACCAGCAGCGGCTCGCTCGGCTCGCCGACCAAGTCGTCCTCGCCGCGCGCAGTGACGGTGAGAGCATGCAGTACATCGGGTGGCAGGCACAGCGGGACGCTTGTGTTCGAGTTGGATGCGAGCAGCGTTCCGGCATACGCGTCCTGGACGTCATACTCACGTGCGTTTCCTGCGGCCACCCAACTGAGACTGGCCCCAAGCCTTTCAGCCGGGCAGTCCGCGGCGTCAATGGAGATTGCGAGCGGACCGGGTCGCGAAGGGGCTCCAGCTGAGTCCGCGATCACAGGTCCGTCGTCAACCGCAACAGGATTTTCTAATGTGGCTGTCCCCGAGGTGGTTTGGAGGATTCCACGCTTCTTCGAGGCGAACACCTTTCGCCCCTTGTAAATCATCTGAATCTCCTGATCAGGATCGAAGTCAGCGGCTGGCCCTCCTCTATAGATGCTGAGGAAGCGTGCCGATTCGAGGATAGCCATTGGCCTGAACCACCCGGCACAAGACGCCCCAGCGGCCGGCCTGCAGTCGTTCTGACGGCGCTGCCGGGCTGGCGGAACATCGTGTACGTCCGCCATAAGCTGGCCGACGCTCAGGCCCACGGTCAGGCTGGCGAGACATCGGGTTCACACGGAGAGATTACGACAGACTAAATAGGATACAATGCCTTCGGGACGTGTAACCGCCGTGCTCAATCGCTTGCCCTTCATCCTTTTCGCCGCCCTCCTCCCTGCCGCCCAGATCGACTTCAACCGCGACATCCGCCCCATCCTCTCCGACCGTTGCTTCACCTGCCATGGACCCGACAGCGCCAACCGCCTCTCGAAACTCCGCTTTGATACCGAAGCTGGCGCGAAGCAAGATCTTGGCGGAAGGTATGCAATCGTGTCCGGCGACATTGAAAAGTCGACGATGATTCAACGGATCACCTCGGCAAACAAGGCGCTGCGGATGCCTCCCGTATCGACCGGCGCGGGACTAACGGATCGTGACATCAGTGTGCTGAAGCAATGGGTGCGGGAAGGAGCGCAATGGCAAGGTCATTGGTCGTTTATCGCCCCAAAACGTCCGGCAACGCCAAGTGTCTCGGATCCGGCGTGGCCCAAGAATCCGATTGACTCTTTCGTCATGGCCCGGCTGGACCGCGAAGAGCTGAAACCGAATCCGCGCGCAGCCAAGTCCTCCTTGATCCGCCGCGTGACCCTGGATCTCACGGGACTGCCGCCAACACTCGCTGAAGTCGATGCTTTTGTAAACGACAGCTCGCCCGCAGCCTACGAAAAGGTGGTCGACCGGCTTCTGGATTCGCCTCGATACGGTGAGCGCATGGCGGCGCGCTGGCTCGATGCGGCGCGCTACGCCGACACGAATGGCTATCAAACCGACGCCGAGCGCTTCATGTGGCGCTGGAGGGACTGGGTGATCGAGGCGTTTAACAAGAACATGCGCTTCGATCAGTTCACGATCGAGCAACTTGCGGGTGACTTGTTACCGAATCCCACACTCGATCAGTTGATCGCCACCGGATTCAACCGCAACCATCGCGCCAACGGAGAAGGCGGATCGATCGCGGCCGAGTTTGCAGTCGAGTACGTGGTGGATCGCGTCGAGACCACGTCCACGGTTTTCATGGGTCTTACTACCGGCTGCGCCCGCTGTCACGATCATAAATACGACCCGATCTTGCAGAAGGAGTTCTATCAGATCTACGCGTTCTTCAACAATATTCCGGAGAAAGGAAAAGTCTTCAAGTACGGCAACTCGCCACCTCTGATCCCTGCGCCTACACCAGCGCAGCAGGTTGAGCTGGCGGATCTGATCCATCAAAAGACTCGCACCGAACAAGCATTCCGCGCGGCCGCTGAAGAGCGCAGGAACGCGCAACTCAACTGGGAGAAATCGATTGCGGGCACGCCCGAACTGCATTGGGCTCCCAATGCGGACCTGATCGCTCACTATCCTCTGAATAGCGCCGCGGAAGGTACGGACCGGTCGGGCAAGGCCCTCAAAACCACACTCAAGGACGGCGAGATCGGCTTTGTCAAATCACCCGCTCGCCAGGCCGCTGCATTCGACGGCAAGCACTACATCGACGCTGGCAACATCGCGCCTTATGGCTTCTACAGCAAGTTCTCGCTAGCCGCGTGGGTGAATCCAACGCAGCCGGACGGCGCGATCCTGACTCGAGCACAAGATATCGAGGAGCAGGCCGGCTACGGTGTCTACTTGAAGGAAGGAAAGATTCAGATCAATATGGTCGTCCGGTGGCTGGACGATTGTCTTCGAGTCGAGTCAGTCGATAGGATTCCGCTGAACGCCTGGACGCACGTGGCGGTTTCCTATGACGGCACACGCATAGGCGACGGAGTCAAGCTGTATCTCAACGGTGAGTCCCGGCGGCTTCACTACGTCGTGGATGATCTCAATCAGAATTTCCAATCCAGGGAACCCTTCCGCATCGGCGCCGGGAACGGATTCCGCTTCGCCGGATCGATCGGTGATGTGCGGATCTATAACGACGTCTTGACGCCCCAGGAAGCAGGAATCCTTGCCGAAACCCGTGGCCTCGGTGAAATCGCGTCCATTCCCGCCGCACAGCGGACGCCGGCGCAGAGGCATAAGCTCGAGCGGGCGTTCCTGGAACGGTACGCTCCAGAACAGATCCGCAAGGTATGGTCCGATCTCACATTGGCGCGGCGTAAGGTGGTCCAGTTCCAGGACTCGGTTCCAACCGTCATGATCATGCAGGACCGTCCCACGATCGCGGACACGTTCCTCCTTGTTCGCGGCGCATACGACCGGCCTGGGCCCAAAGTAACGCGCGGTGTTCCATCGATTCTGCCACCCCTTCCCGAGGGCTCTCCGCTCAACCGATTGGGCTTCGCCCAATGGTTGGTGAACGGAAAACATCCGCTCACTGCGCGAGTAACCGTCAACCGGTTCTGGCAGATGCTGTTTGGGACGGGCATTGTCAGCACCGTCGAAGACTTTGGTGCCCAAGGCGAGTGGCCCACGCACCCCGAACTGCTCGACTGGCTCGCGACTGAGTTCGTTCGCGGTGGTTGGGACGTCAAAGGAATCCTCAAGACAATTGTCATGAGCGCCACCTACCAGCAATCGTCGAAAGCAACACCCGGTCTGGTCAGCAAGGACCCGGAGAACCGCCTATTGGCGCGTGGTCCCAGGTACCGGCTTCCCGCGGAAATGGTGCGCGATCAATCACTCGCGCTTTCCGGTCTACTGGTCGAAAAGTCCGGCGGACCATCGGTGAAACCCTACCAGCCTGCGGGTCTGTGGAAGGAGCTTTCGGGCGGCTCCGACTACCAGCGCGATTCCGGTGAGAAGCTCTACCGCCGAAGCCTTTACACCTTTTGGAAGCGAGCCATCCCGCCGCCAGGAATGATGACATTCGATTCGGCTGGCCGCGAAGCCTGCACGGTCCGGGAGAATCGGACCAATACGCCGCTGCAGGCGCTGACGTTGATGAACGATGAGACCTATCTGGAAGCTGCGCGAAAACTGGCCGAGCGCATGATTCACCAAGGCGGCTCGGCGCCTGCGGACCGGATTGCGCACGGGTTCAAGCTCGCGCTGGCGCGGCAGCCAGCGGAGCGCGAGTCGATAGTCCTGTTGTCCAGCTTCCACCACCATCTGGACCGGTATCAGACCGATGCAACGGCGGCGGAGAAGTTTCTTTCCTACGGCGAATCGGCCCGCGATGCCAATCTTGATACTAAGGAACTCGCTGCCTACACCACTGTAGCCAGCATGATCCTCAACCTCGACGAGGCCATCACGAAGGAGTAACGATGCAGCCGCTCGAATTAACCCGCCGATACTTCTTCAACCGGCTCGCGACCGGTCTTGGCATCCCAGCGCTCGCGTCACTGCTTCCGGCCAACACGATCAGTCCGCACTTCACACCGAAGGCGAAACGCGTGATCTACCTGTTCCAGTCGGGCGGCCCTTCCCAACTCGACCTTTTCGACTACAAGCCCGGACTTCGCGATCGCTTCGCTACCGAATTACCAGATTCCATCCGGCGCGGGCAGCGGCTGACGGGCATGACTGCGACGCAAACCTCGTTCCCTACCGCGCCGACCATCTACAAGTTCGCGCAACATGGGCAATCCGGTCTCTGGTTGAGCGAGCTGTTGCCGAATCTCTCAAAGGTTGCGGACGACTTGTGCCTTTTCAAGTCGATGCACACGGAAGCCATCAATCACGATCCGGCGGTGACGTTCTTCCAGACGGGATTCCAACTCGCTGGGCGCCCGTCCATCGGGGCCTGGCTCGCCTATGGGCTCGGCAGCGAGAACCAGGATTTACCCGGGTTTGTGGTGATGGTCTCGCAGGGCTCGGGTAATCCGGCGGATCAACCGTTATATGACCGGCTTTGGGGATCCGGCTTTCTGCCGACCAAATACCAGGGCGTGAAGTTCCGTTCGGTCGGCGACGCGGTTCTTCATATCAAGAACCCCGAAGGATTGCCCGGCGCCGCGCGGCGCCGTTTTATCGACGACCTGGTCGCTCTGAATCAGATGAAGCTTGAAGAGATGGGCGATCCGGAAATCGCCACGCGCATCGCGCAGTATGAGATGGCATATCGGATGCAAACGTCGGTGCCCGATCTTCTCGATCTGTCCAAGGAAACCGAGCACACGTTCGATCTCTACGGTGCCGATTCTCGCAAGCCCGGGACATTTGCCGCTAACTGCCTGCTCGCCCGCCGGCTGGCTGAACGCGGAGTGCGATTTATACAGCTCTTCCATCGCGGCTGGGATCAGCACAACAAGCTGCCAACGCAAATTCCTGGTCAGGCGCGTGACATTGACCGCGCTTCCTACGGACTGCTCACCGATCTCAAGGAGCGAGGCCTGTTGCAGGATACGCTCGTGGTCTGGGGCGGCGAGTTCGGCCGGACTGTCTACTGTCAGGGTAAGCTCACCCAGCAGGATTATGGCCGCGACCATCATCCGCGCTGCTTCACCATGTGGCTCGCCGGTGGAGGTATCAAAGGCGGCGTATCGTACGGGGAGACAGACGACTACTCGTACAACATTGCCTCCGACCCCGTACACGTGCACGACCTGCACGCCACGATTCTGCATTGCCTCGGGATGGATCACACCAAGCTCACGTTCAAGTATCAAGGGCGTCACTTCCGGCTGACAGACGTACATGGCAAAGTGGTGAAACCGGTTCTGGCATAATCGCAGGAAGTGGCTTGTGGTATTGGTTTCTGAAGGAGCGTCGCCGAGGCGACGTTACGGGCTCTGAGCGGTGCTCTCTCCCCAACGCGTTAATCATGTCCGAGGTTGCGCTTTCGCTGGTGCTCCTCATCGGCGCGGACCTGATGATCCGGACTCTGATCTCATTGCAGAGCGTGAATCCCGGCTTCCGTGTCACGAGTGTCGTCCGAACCCAGGTAGAGTTGCCACCCCCGCAATACAGTCCGCAACGCCAGGTCTCGCACTATGAGGGGTTCGGCTGGTCCTGGGGGATACTATCTAAGCATGGTCTCCGATCTGCTCATTGCGATCCGTGGGCTGCGGCGGAGTCCGGCGTTCACCCTGATTGCCATTTTGACCCTTGGCGTTAGGGATCGGGGCCAATACGACCATGTTTTCGGTCGTCAACTCGGTTGCTGCTGCGTCCTCTGCCCGGCTATCAGAGGATCGGCTCATTCAGATATCTAACTCGGATCGCGCCGGCCTCGGTTTCCTCTCGCCTGAGGTTTACAAACAGTTACGCGAGCAGAGTCTGAGCTTCGAGCAGGTGAGCGCCAATCAATTCTGCCGTGTGAACTTCACCGGCTTGGGAGAACCAGAACAGTTGGTCAGCCCTTGTGCCACAGCAAACTGGTTTGAGTTACAGCGGGCCTCCGCCCTGCTCGGCCGTACGTTCTTGCCTGACGAAGATCAGCGCGGACGAAATCGAGTCGTCGTTCTCGATCACGCGTACTGGCTCGGAAGATTCGGTGGGGACTCCAAAATCATCGGGACCACGCTCACTCTCAACAATGAACCTTGGTCCGTCATCGGCATTATGCCGCCGACGTTCAAACCGGTGGCGGCCGCGGCATCGCCGATCTACACGCCCTATGTGCTGGCTGATAACGCCGATACGGGAGTAAATGTAGTGCGCGACTCAAGCCCGGTGTCATGCTCGAAACCGCCCAAGCGGAAATCAAGGTGATCTCGGATCGCCTGGCGCGGACGAACCCCGATTGGAAACACCTGAAGCTCACCGCCGCTCCATTGCTCGAACAGATCACTGGACCGCAGCGCAGGCTCCTCTTTCTTCTGCTGGGCGCAGTCTCGTCCGTTTTGTTGATCGCCTGTGTAAACGTCGCAAATCTTCTGCTGGCGCGCTCCACGGCGCGACAGCACGAGATCGACACGAGGGTGGCCCTCGGGGCTACCCGGGCGCACATTGTGCGGTTTGTGTTGTGCGAAGCGTTCGTGCTCTCTTTCGCATCGAGTGTGGCGGCAGTGGGTATCGCCTATGGAGGGTTGCTGGCTCTGCAACCGCTCACCGGCAGCCTTCCGCGAGCCGATGAGCTCAGCGTCGATAGCCGTGTGCTCCTGTGCTCGCTTGCGTTCGGCTTGACTGCTGCGTTGCTGTTTGGTGTGCTGCCCGCTGTGCGATCGGCGAAACCCGAAGGAGTGGCTGGCATGAGGCAGCGCGCCGAGATCACCTCCGCCGTTTCCCTCTAGAGTGGCTAGATCCTTTCCTTCCGGCCCTTTCCAGCCAATCGTACATGCGTTGCGATTTCAAATGGAAATCCTGCGGCCGTAACTCAAGCGCGCCTCCTGAATGCGCGCGCCCGTGTTATAGAGAAGCGAGAACAACGCATGATCCCGTTGTCCTTCCGCCGTCGACTGTTGCACCTGAGACAGGATGGCGGCAACCTCAGCGGACTCCAGGTAGGAAACGAACTTCTTCGGCGCCCGCTTGAAAGGGACCCACAATACCTCCGAGCACAATTTCGCGGCCCGCGGCTCTCGCTGCGCGACGAACGAGAAGAAAACTGCGGATTGCTGCAAGCCGACAGTTCCGCGTGCCCATACTCGCGCGGCGATCTCGCTCGACATGATGCAGGAATGCCAGGACCACGGCTCCGGTCAAATCCTCGGTGCGTAGCCCGGAAACTTTTCGCTTCTCCCGGTCGGCTACGAATCGAGAAGCAACCGCCATGCATCGCGGTACGCCAACACCGTGCGATGGGAGGCATTGCGCTGTTCGACCAGCCATTCATGGAAGAACGCATGTAGCAGGCCGGGGAGTACGGGGAGTGAGTTTTTCGTTTTCAAGATTGTTTTCGGATTGCCTTCAGGACGCCTTCTTGCGCCATACGGAATCTTGCGTTCGCATGCTGGAGGAGTTCCTGGGTGATGGTTATGTAGATTAGGCTCGAGTGGCTGTCACGGTGGCCTCGGTATGTCGCCAGATGCTGGAGCCTACTCTGCGGGTTGACTCCCTTGCGATACCACTCCGTCATCCGATGGACGACAAACGTATGCCGGTTATGCCGCTAGCGGCATAATCGACATCGTGCCGACTTCCCGGTCATGCCGACTGTCTTCAATCGGATTTGTTTTCTTCGCGATCTGGCGGAGGGCTCCGTCATTTGGCAGCCGGTTGAAATCGGCATAATCCGGATGGTCTTCTCGGAACTGGCCATGTGGCCAGAAAGAGAGAAGACGAATGCTGGAAGAGGTTTTCGAACGCCTCGCGACAGACAAGCGCTCGCGAGGCAATCCACTGATTGTGCACCTCTCGCCATTTGCAGCCTCGCTGAAGGAGGACGGCTACGCAGAGGCGACCATGCAGTCAAAACTGTCGTTGCTTGCCGATTTCGGCCAGTGGTTGGGACGTAGGCGATTTGCAATCACGGACCTCGGTGAGCAGCTCGCTGAGACGTTCTTTGCTGAAAGACGGCGGAAAGGCCGAGTCCATAGAGGCAATCGGGAAACGGTCAAGCAGTTTCTCAATCATCTTCGAGAACGTAACGTTGCCCCCGGCGTGAAGCCGACCCGTGATGAATCGCCGTTGGCCGACATTCTGAATCGGTACGAAAAGCACTTACGATCCGAGCGCGGTGTAGCTACTGCAACGGTCATCAACTACCTGCCGTTCGCCCGTAAGTTTCTCGTCGATCGTTTCGGAGAGGGACCTTTCCCTGTAGGAAGTGCGGGTATCTGACATTTCGAGTTTCGTTTTGCGGCACGCCCGGACCATGAGTTCCGAAGGGCACAGCTGATGACAACAGCCTTCCGCTCTTTCTTCCGCTTCCTTTTTCAGAACGGGGACCTGCAAGCCGACCTGGCTTCGTCTGTACCCGCTGTCGCCGATTGGCGCTTATCCACTGTGCCGAAATACCTTCTTCCGGATGAAGTCGACCGTGTGCTCGGTAGCGGTGACCGTCAAGCATCGACCGGCCGCCGCGATTACGCCATCCTTCTCCTGCTCGCCCGCCTCGGTCTCCGTGCTGGGGAAATCGTTGCTCTCCAACTCGATGACCTCCACTGGCGGGCCGGCGAGATCCTCGTTCGCGGTAAGGGTTTGTTGCACGACCGGATGCCCCTGCCTGTGGATGTCGGTGAGGCGCTCACATCCTATCTGCGCCTGGATCGGCCCGCATGCAAAACGCGTCGGGTGTTTGTTTGCATGAAAGCGCCGCGCTCTGGTTTTTCTGGACCTTCGACCGTGACGACGATCGTTCGCCGGGCGCTCGATCGAGCAGGCTTGCATCCGGTCTTTAAGGGTGCCCACGTGCTGAGACACAGCCTAGCCACGACGATGCTTCGCTCTGGCGCGAGCATGGGGTGAAATCGGAGAAGTTCTTCGACATCGAATCCCCAGCACAACGGAAATCTACGCCAAACTTGACTTCGAGGGACTGCGCTCACTGGCTCACCCGTGGCCCACGGTCGGAGGTGTGCGATGAGCGGACTCGACGCGGCATTGACCGAGTACCTCACGATCCGCCGTGCTCTTGGGTTTGGACTTCGGGAGGTAGCGGGCTGTTTGCGCAACTTTATCGCCTTTCTCCAGGCCGAAAACGCTTCCTACATCACGACGGAATTAGCGGTTCGGTGGGCGACCCGACCGGCTGAAGCTCAGCTCTCAACCTGGGCTTGGCGTTTGGGCATGGTCCGCCGCTTCGCCGCGTGGCACAGCGCCATGGAACCTCGGACAGAGGTCCCACCCGCAGGCCTCCTTCCTCACCGGTACCAACGAAAACGGCCCCACATCTATAGTGACGAAGAGATTGAAAAGCTTCTTCGCGAAGCAGCCCGACTCGCCTCGCCGAGAGGACTCCGCGCCCATACCTACACCACTCTTTTCGGTCTTCTCGCCGTGAGCGGAATGCGGGTGAATGAGGCTTTAAACCTGGACAGGTCAGATGTGGACCTCGGTCACGGAATCCTGACGATACGGCGGACGAAGTTTGGCAAGTCGCGACACGTGCCAGTCCATCCGTCGACCGTGGACGCGCTAAAGCAATACGTCGAAAAGAGAGACCGCATCCTTTCTAAATCAACCCAGGCCTTCTTTGTCTCCGAGCGGGGTATCCGAATCACGGACTGTATGGCGCGCTATACCTTCGCGAGGCTATCCCAACAACTCGGCCTCCGCGTCATCGCGAAGAGTCATGGGCGTGGTCCACGGCTCCACGATATGCGCCACCGATTTGCCGCTTGCACGTTGATCCATTGGTACCGAGCGGGACTCGATGTCGAGCGAGAACTCCCAAAGCTGGCCACGTATCTCGGGCATGTGCACATTAACGAAACCTACTGGTACCTGGAAGCGGTACCGGAGCTACTTCAGTTGGCCACGGACCGTCTGTTGAAGAACGGAAAGGGGGCTCGACCGTAATGTCTGCCGACTTTCCGTCTCTTCTGCGATCGTTCTTTACAGATCGCCTGTTTCGGCAACGTCGAGCAAGTCCCCATACGATAGCGGGATATCGCGATTCCTTCCGCCTGCTGTTTCAGTTTGCAAAAGATCGACTGGGCAAAGCGCCATCGGACCTCGCCATCGATGATTTGAACGTATCGTTCATTGGAAATTTCCTCGACGATCTTGAAACCCGCCGGAAGAACGGTGCTCGCACTCGAAACATCCGCTTGGCCGCGATTCACTCCTTCTTTCAGTACGTGGCGTTCGAGGAGCCCGCCCATGCGCTGCTCTGCCAGCGAATACTCGCGATGCCCACCAAGCGTCACGAACGTCGGCCCATCGAATTCCTCAATCGGGAAGAGATCGACGCTCTGCTGGCGGTCACGGATTCCTCCACCTGGATTGGGCGCCGCGATCGGACGATGCTTTTGCTCACGGCTCAAACGGGGCTCCGGGTTTCCGAGTTGACTGGTTTGAGCTGCCAGGATATCGTCTTGGGAACCGGCGCCCATGTCCATTGCCAAGGGAAGGGCAGAAAACATAGGTGCACACCTCTCCGGCCGGAAACGGCAAAGATGCTGGAGGCCTGGCTCCGCGAACGCCGCGGCCGTCCTGAAGATCCGCTGTTTCTCAGTACCCGTGGCGGAAAGCTCAGCCGTGATGCGATCGAACGTCTCATCACGAAATACACGGCCCTCGCCGGGCAAAGGTGCGCATCGCTCAAGCGGAAGAAAGTCAGCCCACACGTGCTGCGACACGCGGCGGCCATGGACCTTCTCCAAAATGGAGTCGACCGCTCCGTAATTGCTCTCTGGCTTGGACACGAATCCGTCGAGACCACACAAATGTATCTGCACGCCGACATGCGATTGAAAGAGCAAGCGCTGTCGCGCACGCAGCCCTCGAAAGCCCGACCAGGACGATATCGGCCCAACGACAAGCTGTTGGCCTTCTTGGAGAGCCTCTGATTATGCCGACTCTCAGTGGGCCTCGAGCGCCTCCTGCAACGGTTCAGCGTGGCAATTCGGCATGACCGGGAAGTCGGCACGATGCCGGAGATCATGAATCCGTGGTCCACCCCGGCCACGACATGACCACAAGCCGGCGCGGCGGATTACATCCTTGAGCAATGCCCCGGCGGTGATCTGGCTGTATCCTCCCTTTTCATGCACGAACACCGGTGCCTGGGGTTCCTGAGATGCGCCCAATTTGCGCCGGGCAAGGACCGTATTTGGCCTTGTACCACTGGCTCCTCTGGTTGCGTGCTGATGTGCTGCGTTGGGGCTGGACTGCGCCGCACTCCGATCCGCTCGAAAAGCTGCGCCGGTTGCCAACCGACGCATGGGCGAGTTAGCAACCCGCCCGCCCGCCCCACAAGTCGATGGTTAAGAACTCTCTGCAATAGGCCGCTAGTCAGTTCGCGCGAGGCAGTCATTCACTCCCGCACCATTCGGACTGCACAGGCCGTAATACTTCTCAACGCGAGCCGTGGACGATACGGGGTCCAGTGTAGGCGGCGTCCCGCAACGAGAAGGCGATCAAGGCGTCGCCGACCGGAGAGACACGCCGGCGGCGAACCGAGCTGCTGCCTCCAAACGCATTCGCAATGAATTCCGTTCCGCCAGTGACATACGCGATCGGCGCCGCGTTGGCTCCTCCCCCATTCGGCACCGATGTCCCGGCGAACTACCACAGGATGGCGCCAGTGGCGGCATTGGCAGCGTTGAACTTGCCGTCATTCTGCCCGAAAAACACGAGATCACCGGCAACGAGCATGCCTGATCTGGCCGGTTGTTCGGGTATGTCATGCTTCCAGACGATCCGGCCCGTGATGGAGTTGGTTGCGCCAAAAATTCCGCGCGCCTGCACTCCGGGAATGAAGCTGTTCGCAGTGGAAGCAAAGCCATCGGTGTTATTGAGAAACGTTTGAAAGTTCGCGGGCTGGTAGCTGGTCCCATAGTAGAGGAAATTGGTTCGCGGACTGTAGGCTGCCGGCGGCCATTGGCATCCGCCGCCTGGACCCGGCGCCATCAGCAGCGGATCGGGTTGAGGCCGGGTATAGCGGGGCGCTGCAGTGAAGCCCGGAGGCGCAAACTCGACGGCCGTGGGTGTTAAGGCCTGCACGGAGGACATGGGCTGAGTGGGCGCCGCATGCTGCCATGCCGGCCCGGAAGGGACAGGTGTTTCGATGACTGCGTGTAGTGGACGGCCGTTTCTCCTGTCGAGTATGAAAGCGTCTCCGCTCTTCTGACAATGGCTGATCGCAGGTACGCCGTTGAGCGAAAACAGAACGGCCGGCTGAGGGCCGTCGTAGTCCCAAATGTCGTGATGCACTTCCTGGAAATGCCATTGTGGCTTACCCGTGTTAACGTCGAGGGCAACAATGGAGGCGGCGTAGAGATTATCTCCAGCCCGATGGATGCCATTCAGGTCCGGGGCGGCATTGCCTGTCGTGACGTAAATCAGACCGAGCGCAGGATCGACCGCAGGCGTCGTCCACACTGGCGCGCCACCTGTGGCCAAAGAGTTTCCGGTCCAACTCGGCACACTGGGCAGCGACTCCGGAGTCATATAGGAGGTCCAGGCGAGAGCACCCGTTTGCGCGTCGAAGGCAAATACCCCTCCTCGCACCTCGAACTCACCGCCGGGAAACGCCAACGATCACTTTTCCGTTCACAAACTGAGGCGCCATTGTGATGGCGTAACGGTCCCGCCAGTCCACGACAGTCTTTTTCCAAACAACCTGACCGGTGGCGGCGTCAAGGGCGACGAGAACCGCATCGAGCCGGCCGATGAATACCTTGCCATTGCCGTAAGCGACGCCGCGATTATCGCGCCCGCAGCAGACGCTGAGCTGATCAAGACGCGGCATTTCCGCCAACGGATGATACGCCCAGATCTCATCCCCCGTAGCGGCATTCAGCGCGAACACGTCATCGTGCCCGGTCGTGATGTACATCACTCCATTGATCACCAATGATGAAACCTCGAAGGATACCCGGTCATCGTCTAACACGCCAGTATGAAAGATCCACGCGGGCTTGAGGCTGGATACGTTTGCGAGGTTTATCTGGTCTACATCCTGGTAGCGCTGGTTTCCAGGGTCGTTACCGTAATAGCGCCAATCGAGATTGCTAATCTGTGCCAGTGTTTTGCGAGACGGGATTGCAATCCAAAGTGCAAACAGGGCCGCAATTGCACCAGCATAGGTCAGTTTCTTCTGAACATACTTTTGCTCCTTGACACTCTAAAATTGGGCTAGGGTCATCACAAAGCCTGCTGGGTGTAAACTTCTGCATTGCCTCACCTCCTCGGTCATCACACACACTATTCCCACACAACTGCTGCTCAACACGGAGCGTCGAATAGGAAGCATCAGTCGCTGGGCTGGGTGATCGAGCCGGCCTAGCGCGCCTGCCGTACCGCAAGATAGAGCGGGAATGCTCGTCGTGTGTTCCTGTGACTTTTGTAAACTTCTAGCAAGCAGGAAGCCAGCAGCCATACTCGATCTGATCGCCGGCGGCGAGATCGTCGCGCGTGTGTGTGTGTCGCCAGTGCTCCTAGCCGAGTATCGGGATGTGCTAACGCGCCCGAATCCTTACCTCGACCCGAAGCGAGTTTGGATTCTGCTCGAACTGATGCCGCGCATCAGTTTCCTGGTGACTCCCACCCACCAGCTCTCAGTTTGCAAGACGGA
>Ga0187893_10008242_pt1 | contig 16547 bp, 12 predicted proteins | sample MA1701074metaG_FD_139574 | JGI IMG/M metagenome (GOLD analysis project Ga0187893, IMG submission 139574) | White microbial mat communities from a basaltic lava cave in the Kipuka Kanohina Cave System on the Island of Hawaii, USA - MA170107-4 metaG ...
CACCAGCCAGTTGCTCTTTCAGGAATTGGGCGTAGGATTTGTCCTGATCGAAGGATTGGCGCACATAATCGCGATACCTATAGGCGTCGGGCCGGTGCGTGTCATATTCATACCCGTCGGATTCGGCAAAGCGAACTACATCCAGCCAGTGCCGTGCCCACTGCTCCCCATAACGGGGCGAGGCAAGCAGCCGGTCGATCAGGCGCTCATAGGCGTCCGGCGCAGAATCGGCGAGGAAAGCGGCGATCTCTTCCGGAGCCGGCGGCAAACCATGCAGGTCGAAGGTGACGCGGCGGATGAGCGTTGCCCGGCTCGCTTCGGGGGCGGGTTTCAAGCCGGCTTTTTGCAAGCCCGCAAGGATAAAAGCATCGATGGGCGTGCGGATCCATGCTTTGGCCCCGGCATCCTCAAATGATGGCGGCGGCGCGGTTGAACGTGGCTGGAAAGCCCAGTGGCGGCGCTCGGCGGACGTGTAAGTTCCAAGGGGCGCAACTTCAGGCGCATCCGCGGCGGCGAGCGCAAATACAACGATGGATCCTGCCGCAATCAGCTTCATAAGAACTCATAACAATTTCTTGAGATTGAAAACCTGTTTTGCATTGCCGCGGAACATGACGCCGCCGGAGTTGCCGGCGTTTGTCGAGCTTTCCCGCTCCCTGGTCAGCTCGAGGGTTCCTTCTTTCAACTGGCCCGTAAAACGAAGCCTGGTGGTGTTGATCTGATTGCCGCTTTGTTCGGGAGCGACGACGATGAAACTTACCTGTTCGCCCGTGACTTTGCCTTCCGAAATGGGAGTGCTCTTGTAGTCTCCGTAGAGCTTGCCGGAGAGTGTATCTCCCTTTTGGATGATCTGGAAGGCGATGTCAACGGGTTCTCCGTTGCGGCCGGGGATTTGTCCTACCCAGATGCCTGTCAGGTCCGCCGCTGCCAGCGCGGAGGAGAACATGAGGATCGCAAGAACCCGCATTTACGTCCTCAAGTCTTGAGTAACCCCGGCAAAGGGCCGGTGCTGTCGGCGAAGCGGTCGACGGGCGCGCCGAAGGCGTCGAGCATCGAGACGTAGAGGTTGGCCACTGGGCTGTCCAACTCATAGACCAGGTGCTGGCCGGCATCGATGCGGCCGCCGCCACGTCCGCCGAGCACCAGCGGAAGCCGGTGAGGATCATGGCGGTCGCCATCGCTCAGCGCGGAGGCAAACAACACCATCGAGTTGTCGAGCACGGTGGAATCGCCTTCTTTCATGCCGCGCAATTTTCGGAGCAGATAGGCGTACTGCTCTATGTGCCAACGGTTGATGAGCTGGTACTGGCGCAGCTTGTCGGCGTCCTTTTGATGATGCGACACGTCGTGGTGGCCGGCGCTGACGCCTTCAAGGAACCGGAAGCTGACGTTGCTGACCGCATTGCCGAACATGAACGTGCAAACGCGCGTGGTGTCGCTTTGAAAAGCGGTGGCGATCATGTCCATCATGAGCCGGACATGCTCGGCGTGGCCATTGGGGCGATCCGAAGGCGCGGATTTGGGATCGACGGGCACGCGTACCTTCCACGCGTTGCGGTTGCCGCTGCCGGTGCGTTCGACACGCTGCTCGATGGAGCGGATGCCTTCGAGGTACTCATCGAGGCGCTGCCGGTCAGACGAGCTTACTTGCGCGCGGAGCCGTTTGGCGTCTCCCATGACACGGTCCAGCAAAAGCGAATCCATCCTGGCCTCGTTGGAATGCTGGCCGGAAGATGCGCGGAACAAGCGCTCGTATACGGACTTGGGATTGATATCGCGCGGCAGCGGAGTGGTAGGCGTACTCCAGGCAATATGGGAGCCGTACACTCGCGTGTAACCGACTACGGCATCTACGCCGATCGCCACGGGCGTAACGCCCAGCTCGAGTGAAGGCAGCGGGGTCAGCCGGCCTATCCGCTGCGCCGCCAACTGATCAACCGAAACGCCGTTGGCCAGGTCGGCGCCAGGTGTTTTCTTGATGGTGGTGCAGGTGAGAATGGCCGCTTCTTTGACGTAATGCCCATCGCCGCCTTTGGAGGCGGCGTTCCAAAGATTGCTGATTACATTGATTTGATCTTTGAGATCCTCTAGAGGCGCCAGAGTCGGCGATAAGGTGAACTCACGTCCAACCCCTTGAGGCGACCACGTGCTCGTGTTGACACCGTTGGGCATGTAGAGGAGGGCCATTCGGACCGGATCTTTGGCGGGCGAGGTACGCGCCGGCGGCGCGGCCATCGCCTCCAGCCAGGGAAGACCGAGGCTTACGCCTGCGCCTCGAAGTAGTGTCCGGCGGGAGAGTTTGCATGAAGTCACGGCGATTTCTGCTCCTTGGTTCGCGGCTGTGGCGGCGGGGCCGCCTGATGCCGGAACGGCACACTCAGCACGATGGCCTCAATCATGGATTGAGCCTTGTAGTCATTCTCTCTCACTTTGGTGACGATTTGCTCGACCGAACAGGAATCCTGAAAGGTCAGCCCCCTCCCCAGTGCATAGCCCAGCAGCTTATGGGTAAGGTTGCGGATGAACAGGTCTTTCCTTTCAAGCAAAATGGCTTTTAGTTGTTCGGGGCCATGGAACTTCGTTCCATCGGGCAACTCGGCGGTATTATCGACGGGTTTGCCGGCCTCCTCAATTCGCCATCGCCCGATCACGTCGTAGTTTTCGAGCGCAAAGCCGAGCGGATCGATGCGGCTGTGACAACCCGCGCACGTGGGGCTGGCCCGATGCTGTGCCAGCCTCTCGCGCACGGTTTTAGGCGCCGTATCAGCTTGCGTTTCTTCGAGCGCGGGCACGTCGGGCGGCGGCGGAGGCGGCGGAGTTCCGAGAATAGCATCGAGAATCCAGGCTCCCCGCAGCACGGGGCTGGTCCGGTAGGGATACGAGGACACGGCAAGAACGGCGGGCATGCCAAGCAATCCGCCGCGCCCCGTGCCTTCGGGCAAATCCACCCATTGCGGCTGCTTCTGCGCATTCTGCCTTACCGGCAGCTTCACTCCGTAAAGCTTCGAGAGATTGCTGGTTCCGATGGTGTGTTTTGAATCGAGCAGATTGAGCAAAGAAAGGTTCTGAATCAGGATTTCGCGGAAGAAGAGGATTGGCTGAAAGCGGATGTCGCCGCGCAGCTCCTCATCGTTGGCGTACATCGGAAAGAGCTTGGCGTCGGGAGCTTTGTCGCCGGTCAGCTCGCGGGTGCCGAGCCACTGCTCGATGAACCGCTGTGCAAACCCGAGCGATCTGTCGTTGCGGAGCATGCGCGCAATCAACTCTTTGAGAACAGCCGGATCGTGCATCTTGCCGGCACGGGCAACGTCGAAGAGCAGCTCGTCGGGCATACTGCCCCACAAGAAATAAGACAGCCTGGAGGCGAGAGCGTGCTGTGGGAGAGGCCTTGGCTGGGAGGTCCGGTTGGGCGGCTCCACGCGGAACAAGAAATGGGGGGAAACCAGTACGGCGCGAAGCGCGAAGAATACGGAACCTTCGAAAGGTTGCCCTTGCTTGCGGGCCGCCTGGAAGAGCGCCACGTAGGGCGCAATGTCATCTTCGGCCACCGGACGGCGGAAGGCTTTCGGAAGGAATTCGGCCAGGATCTTCAGTACGGCCTGAAGTTCACTGACGCCGGCGCCGGGAGCGGCGATGAGGATCTTGGTGCGCGACTTGTATTCTTTGGCGGCGAAATCCATTGCGAACTTCGCTACTTCGAGATATTTTTCGGCATGAAGCGGCGACAGGAACAGGGTTTCGGCGGCGTTATCGAATCCCTCGCCGCCGGCTCCGTCTTCAGGCAGCGGGTGAGCGATATCCAGATGGATGTCGAGCAGATCCCGGAGCGTGGCCGCGTACTCGTCCCGGTTGAGGCGCCGGATGGGAGACGGTCCAGGGGAGGGGCCGGCGGCGCACGCCTGAGCGCGCAAGGAGCTTTCCGTCCATTCGGAGAAACTCTCGATCTGATCGAGAGAGGGCGCCGGAGCGCCCTTCGGCGGCATTTCCTGATTCTTGACTCGAGTGGTCAGCTTATACCAGCTCTGCCCATCGGATTGAAGACTCGATAAGGCGCTCACCTGCTGAACATGGAAACCGCCGGCGGGAGTTTGGCCTTGATGACAGGCCTGACAGTAAGTCTTCAGGAAAGATTGAGCTTTTTCAAAGGAATAGTCATCCGGAGGCGCTCCGGAACCAATGCAAGACGCCGCGAGAAACGCAATGGGGCGCCATCGGTTAGAAGCGAGCAGCATGTTCTTCGGCTAGATATGAGTTTATCGCTTCCGGGGCGCTTTGTGGCAGCAGGGTATTGAGGTAGCATAAGATCAGCGTGCAGGACGCATCCGGTCCGCGGAAAGCCCAACTGTCCACAGTGAGCGAACCTTCTTTCAGCCCGCGCCAGCCGACAACGGGCGCATAGTTGAAAGGAGCGGATGGCACGATGTCCTTGCCTCGCGCGAGGCCCATACGCGACGCCAGTCAGGGTAAGACGTAGCCGCGCCAGCCGATCTCCTCGCCTGCCTGAAACACCGTCGAGAAAGCGGCAACGAGTTTGACTCCCGCTAAGTAGCCGACTGCGAACACCTACCAACGCACTCCGTGCTGCCAGTCGAGCCGGCGGCTTAGCAGCGCGCGTGCCCCAGTACGGCCAGCGGCTCGTGCGGTTAGCCAAATGGCGACGATTCCCGGTGCGAACTTTCCCGGAAGGAAGAAGACACCCCGAATGCCAGTACTCAATGGTGCCGACGCCGTGAGGGTTGCGGCTGCAATCCAGAGCGCCCACGCAACAAGGAAAGTCAAAAGAAGAAAGCCTGCGAGCGAAGCTACCGGCGGGCGCCCCGAAGCGCCGCACCTGCTGGAACGTGCCGCCACTGACTCAACGTTCGCTGTCGCTAATCGAATCCTTCAACTCAAAGAGGTCCGAAATGGCGACGATCATACGCTCGGCATAACGCGATGCCGCTCAGCCGCGAGCGGCACCTGCGATTGTTTCGAATCAACTCGACGTGCCTACGCCGCTCGCCGGTTGCAGCGGCTTGTTGGGCCTCGTTTGGTTGCAATCTTGCTGGAGGTTCTCCTACCCCGAACGCCGCTGCAGAAACCCCAAGGTCTTTTGGTTAAACTCCTCCACCTTCTCATATATGGGGGCGTGCGCGCAGCCTTCGAAAACGATGAGTTCAGCCCCCCGAATGTTGGTCTTCATCCGATCGGCAAAGCGAGTGGACGTGACCATGTCGTACCGGCCAAAGGTGATCTGGGTCGGGGCTGTGATCTTGCCCAGATGCGGCTCGACATCATGCGCAATTACCGCATGCGATTGTCTCAGGAAGGCGTCCAACGGTTGCGCGGGTCGTCCCCGGACAAACGCTGCTAGCGACTGGATGTAGTCTGGCTTCGAGGCATAGAGTTCGGGCGTGAAACACCAAGGGAAAATACCCAGTATGACCATCTCGGTCACGCTCCCCAAGCCTTTGGCCATGACTTGAAAGCCTTCGACCACCGTTTTGATGAAGGGGTCCGTTTTGGTCCAACCGCTATGGAGCGATAACGACTTGACCTTCTGTGGATACTTGGCCGCAAGCCACATACCCGTCGCCGCCCCCAATGACAGGCCGAAGATGTGGGCGCGGTCCACCCCCAAGGCTTGCATGAAAGCGCCCACATCGTCGGCAAAGAGTTCTGTGGAATAGACCCCTCCAGGCTTGTCAGTCTCGCCAGCCCCCCTTGGATCGACGGAGATACAGGTAAAGTGCTTGGCGTACTCGGCAACCTGGAAGGCATAGCAGGCGTAATCGGCGGCCAAGTAGGGGATCAGGACCAGGGGCTCTCCGGATCCCTGTTGATCGTAGTTCATGGTGATATCGTTCACTTTGACTTTGGGCATCTCATCGTTTCCTTACTTCTCCGGTGCGTGTGGTCATTCGCCGCCTCAACCGGGCTAACGGCTCGGGCGCTCAGGCGCAGCCAGGTTCCTGGAACCCTTGGTTCGCCTCCTTACCAGCCAGAATCAGAGTTTCCCGATGGTAGCGGTCTATTTCTTTCGACGGTTGTTCCGTCAAGAACAACCCTATCGCCTTGGACGGAGGCAATGCCCGGTCTATGCATCGTTGTGAAACGTGAAGGGTGGTTCCAGGCTCGGACAAACAACTGAGCCCATTGGGAACGGGGCCGGCGAGACAGTTTGAAGGGTACGGTGTAGAGCGCGCTCCCGTCGCACCGTGGGGTTCCGATCTCATCAACGACGCGGCCGTATAGCCTGGGAGTCGGCTGGCCCGGAAAGCACCCCAATGGTGTGCCACGCGCTCGGGTGGAGGTGTTCATGACGGGAAGCTCTTGAAGCCTATCGTACTGGCTGTGAGAATTGTAGCAGATCCAACCCTCCAGACAACGCCACTGACACTCCACTGATACCTGTCGCGAACAGCGCTTCCCGCTAATGCTGCAGCTAGAACTCGAGCGTCACGTCCACCTTCCGCGTCTTCCCCTCAACGGTCAAGCGCATTTGCCAACCTCAATCGATGAATCGCCTGAAAACCATGTTTGCTGCATTGCCGATCAGCCTGGCCGCGCTGGCTTGGGCGAGTTCGAGCATGGCAGCCGGACAGGCGGCCAAACCCGGGGCGGGCGAGCGAAGGAGAGGAAAAGAACTGCGCTCTTGCCGAACGAGAGATTCGACCAAATGCGAAAAGGCATGCGGCTGATGATGACTTACGACGCCGTTCGGAATTCCTTCTCCGCCACGGTGGAAAACATGACCGGAAAGACGATTGAACGAGTCCGCGTTGAAGTTCACTTATCGAACGGCAAGGACTCGGCCCGACTGCACGCACTGATCTGAAACCGGGCGAGCAGCGCGGGGTGATCCTAGCAGCCCCCAGCAACTTCTAGAAATGGAGCGCTCATGCAGAGGCCGGAACTGGCGAGCACGGAGGCGCGGTGGCGGGACTCACGGTGGCGGCCGCGCTGCCGCGGTTACTGACGACTCGGCTATTCGAGATCAGCCCCGTTGATCCGCTGACATACTCGGTCGTTGCGGCAGGCTTGCTCGCGGCGGCGGCGGTCGCCGGCTATTTGCCGGCGCGCCGGGTCACGCGCGTAGACCCCGTGGAAGCGCTTCGGGCGGAACGAAGGTGCATCCTTGTTCTGGTAAGATTGTCTGCCATGTCGCCAATGCGCTTCAGTGACGTGATTACCGATCCTGCGGAATTCCGTAAACTCATGGGCGAGCCGCCCCCGACCGGCCTGGAAATCGCCGCGCGGACACGTTCACCAATGTCTTAGAGAACCCGAAAGCCTTATTTTCCTGGTTCCAGGCAAAAGTGAGACCTTGCGCATAAGCGGGAGCGCCCAAATCATCGACGTTCGTGAGTCGATGCAAGCGCGCGGTAAAGTGCCGGAATTCGTTCTAGCGATTGAGGTCGAGGAGGCTTTCTTTCACTGCTCGAAATGTATCATCCGATCGGACCTCTGGAAGCCACAGGCCTGGCCTTCGCTTGACGGTTTGCCAACCTGGCTCGGACAATGGTGGACGCCGGAGCCCTTCCCATGCCGGTAGAAGCGCTCGATGAGATTATCAAGCAGGACGAGGCGGAGCGCCTTTACTGAGAGCTTTTCAAATTTTGAACTCTCGCGCCTGAATTCCCTCTGCACTCGGCGCCCCCCAATGCCAATATGGTTGAGACACACTCGCTGGCTTTAGTTACTAAGCAGGGCGAGACAGGATACCACCTTGAATACCCCCGGTTTAAAGAAGAAAGTAACGAGCAGAAAGTAACGAGCAGCCGCCCAGTGTAGAGTCGCGGCGAGGATCGCCAAGAAGGCGGCGATGGTCGCGGCAAAAGCCGGCGCGGGCCGGGTAGTGATGATCGGTGTCCGCGCACGGCATCGCGCTCAAAGGCACGGCGCAGCAGCAGACCGCGGGTTCCTTGCCGCACTTGCAGAATAACCTGGATCTTTCAAACGAACGGGCGCGCACGGCAAGCGACACGCGGCAGCGGTTCGTCTTCTCCCACACCTACGACCTGCCCTTTGGCGCCGGGCAAGCGTTGGAAAATGGCCGGGGTTCGCGGGGCGTTGCCCGGCGGCTGGCAGTTGTCCGGCGTAACGACGATGCAAGGCGGGTTGCCGATTACCGTGGGTGTAGGATTCGACACATCCCGCACCGGCCTCTCCGGATTCAACGCGCGCCCCATCGAATTGCATCCGGGCCGCCCGCAGATCACGCTGCCCGGTGCGACGGCCATCCGGCGGACGCTGGCCGACGCGCGTCAGATTCAATTCGGGATGAAACTCATTTTCTGGACGCGCCGCCTCATTTCTCAATTCCTGATCGCTTCCGGGGCGCTTTGTGGCAGCAGGGTATTGAGGTAGCATAAGATCAGCGTGCAGGACGCATCCGGTCCGCGGAAAGGGTAGAAGCCCAACTGTCCACAGTGAGAGATCGCGAACCTTCTTTCAGCCCGCACCAGCGGACAACGGGCGCATAGTTGAAAGGAGGCCGCTATGCCCACCGATTTCCCGAGTTCGCCGCGCCCACTTCCTGAGCGTCCCAGTTTGCGCCATTTGAAAGACCAGGCGAAGGACCTGATCCGGAGCGGAGCCGCGAAGTCCGTTACTGAGGCGCAGTTTCAGATTGCCCGGCTCTCCGGGTTTGCCAGTTGGCCGAGGTTGAAGGCCCACGTCGATTCGCTCAACGAAATCGGGCAGCTGAAAAAGGCGATTGATTCGAACGATGTAGAGCGAGTCATCCGCATGATGACTCGCAACCCGAGTCTGCACGGTGCTCCACTTGGTTACGGAAAAGACGGGCCGCTCACCTGGGTGGCCGAATGCCGCGTCCCATGGGAACCCCCGGGGGAGGCGCGGCTGGCCATGGCGAAGTGGATGATCGAAAACGGGTCGGAAGTGCACCAGGGCGGAGACGGACCGCTGATGCGAGCGGCGCTCAATGGCTATCGCATTCCGATGATGGAGTTGCTTGCCGCTTACGGCGCGGATGTGAATGCGCTTTGGCACGGTGAGTTTCCGATCCTGTTTGCGCCGTGCGAAAGCGTGGACCCGGAGGCGATCCAATGGCTGCTCGAGCACGGTGCGAATCCGAATTGCGCCGATCCGAGGCGGCGCTTTCCGGGCTCCGCGCTCGATTATGTTATCGGAACTTACGCCCGTTCGGAGAATCTCGGCCGATGCATCGATATATTGGTGGAGGCCGGCGGCGAGACCAGCTACGGCCCGCCGCCCGTTCTGGATCTGCTGCGCGGGAGACTGGACCTGGTGGCCGCGCAGCTTGAGGCGGACCCGGCGCTGGTTCACCGGCGATTCCCGCAGCTCGACTTTGGCGCGACGGCTGGGCGGAGGTTGACGCTTCAAGGAGCGACGCTGCTTCATGTAGCCGCCGAGTACGGCAACCCGGACGCGGCGCGGCTGCTGCTCGATCGTGGAGCCGGGGTGAACGCCGCCGGCGCCAGCGGACAGACTCCGATCTTTCACGCGGTGACCCAATTTTACGATTGGGGGCTGCCGGTAGCCCAGCTATTGGTGGAGCGCGGAGCGGACCTGTCAGTTCGCGCAAAACTACCTGGTCATTATGAGCGGTCTGGCGAAATGGTAGAATGCACGCCGTTGGGATACGCGAGGCTTTTTCCCGGCGGCGAAAGCAAAGCCGCAGCGTTTCTGAAGGAGCGCGGGGCGGCGGAGTAAAACAGGGGGGGTCTTGACAAGCTCTCAACTCCTGTACACTACAGAACATGGAAATTCGTAATGGGGAAGACCGTAAGACTCCTAGCGGTCCGCTCTTTGAGACCGTTATGGAGAAAATTGAAGATTTATTCCGGTCCCGGCAACTGCGGCCGGGATCGAAACTACCCACTGAAAAGGATCTAGCGGCGGAGCTGGGGGTGAGCCGGCACACGCTTCGGGAAGTGTTAAAGGCGCTGAACCTGTTTGGCATCATAAGATCCCGGCCAGGCGATGGCACGTACGTGCAGCATTCGCTTTCCGGACTGATCTCCAAATCGATTCACTTGACGACGCTGCTGGAAGATATCAGCTTCATGGATGTATTCGACGCGCGGATGGCAATTGAACCCATGCTGGCGCGGATGGCAGCCGAGAACGTGCTGCCTGAGCACCTGGAAATGATGCGCCGCGAGATCGTGGGAATGGAAATAAATATTGGGCGAAGCGAGGAGTACATCCGGCACGAGACGGCGTTCCATAGCTGGATCATGATCGCGGCGGACAGCCAGATCCTCAAGTCGTTTATGGGAGCGCTGGCCGATTTGCTGCGCGATGCCCGGCGGGTGATTACTGGAGCTCTTGCCGACCGCGAAGATCTGCTTCTACACATCCGGATTCTGGAAGCAATTGAAGCACGCGATCCGGAGGCCGCCTACCGGGCCATGGTGGATCACATGACGCATTACCGACGCCATTACCTGGAGTATCACGAGCGCCGGGTTCGGGACCGGTTGCTTGAGAGCGAGGCTCTGCTACAGAAGTCGACCTCTGCCGCTTGATTTCCCGGCTTCAGGAGTTCAGGCGCAGGTGCTTGTATTGGATCTTGGCCCAGTCCCAAACGCCGAGGCCGAGCCCGCCGGCGATCTCGACATGCTCGGGCTGACGGTGAATGAACGTGCTGAACTGGTCGGGGGTGTCTTCGACCAGCTTCTTCTTTCCGCTGGCGAGGCGCTTCTCATCGATCTTGCGCCAGCCGACGTGATCGAGCGCCACCGGGTCGGTGGCAAAGTACAACGTGTGATGCTCCCAGACGAACTGCGGTCTGGCTCCTGGCCCACCATGGAAGACGCCTTTGACGCCGTCAAGAATATGCAGCACGGTCTTGTTCCGGATGACCGGCATTGCGACAACGGCGGGGATGAAGGCGTTGCAGGCATTGAGAGATCGCGTGGCGTGTGAGCGGCTCACATTGTTCACAAGCCCATGAGAGAGATTCTTGAGCGCGAGCGTGACGCCGGCCGACTGGTGATCCTTCAGCACGCATAGATTAATGAGTTTGTCCACTTCGCGCGTAATGAAGTTGGCGGCATGCGAGCGGCGCGCGCGCTCGTCGTTGCTGTAGCCGGGCCGCGTTAATTCCATCGTCAGGAAGTGGTCGCGATCATAGCCGTTGCCGTCGAGTTGGATCTCTTCATAGTCTTCCACGGCGCTTGACTTGCGGACGCCTTCCGGCAGCCAGGTGTGGAAGCCGGCATCGTGAAACTGCTTGCGGTAGCGGTCATAGACAACGATGTCCTGACGCTTGACGCCCGCAGCCTCGAGACCTTCGAGAATCTGATGCAGCACTTCCGGCGCCGAGATGACGTGAGGCTTTCCGACAGGGTTTACTTTGATGCCGACGCGGTCGCCTTTGGAGAAGAACATCCTCCAGGCCTCTCCCCAATCCGCGCCGGTGAGCTCGCGCATTCCACGCTGCATCATGGGGGCGATGACGTCGCGGTTGTAGCGGCCCGATACGATGGACCGGTGATCTTCGACGCCGATCACTTTGCCGGGAAACAAGCCTGGGATGCCGAGCTTGCTGGGAGCAGCTTGCGACGAATACTGGGCGGAGAAGGCGAGCTGGCGCAGAAATGGCGCAGCCGCGGCGCCCTGTAACATGTTTCTTCGGGTGATTCTCATGACGCTCCTTATCTGTTTCATAATACTACCTGAGAAGCGCGAAGTCTGAAGCCCAAGGAGAGATTCGGCATGTGGCAGGATTTGCGGTTTGCGTTTCGGCTGCTCAGGAAGCAGCCCGGATTCACGATAGTAGCGGTTATGGCGCTGGCCTTGGGTTTGGGGGCCAACGCGGGCATTTTTAGCGTGGTGAATACGGTGTTGCTGCGGCCGCTGCCTTATCCTCAGCCGGACCGCCTGGTGGCCGTGGAGACTCGAAATATTACGGGGCGGGAACAAGCGGCTGCGGCTTCAGGGCCGGACTTTCTTGATCTGCGGACTCGCACTCGCAGTTTTGCTTCGCTGGCTGCGATCTCCCCGGTCTGGAATCTGGTGGCGCGCTCCGGGGGACGAACCGAACGGCTGGAAGCGCTGTTCGTTTCGGCGGAGTTGATGGGGATGCTCGGCGTGACGCCGGCCGAAGGGCGCTGGTTTGTTCCCGCCGAGGATCGCCCGGGCGCCGTCAAGGTGGCCGTGCTGAGCCACGTCTACTGGCAGCGCCGTTTTGGCGGAGACCGGTCCGTGGTGGGCAGGACGCTGGAATTGGAATCGTCGCTGTATACGATCGTGGGCGTGATGCCGGCGCGGTTTGAGTACCTTGGGCCTTTGCTGGGCACGGCGAACGAGCAGGTTGATCTGTGGCTGCCGCTGGCCGCCAATCCGCTGATGGAGAGAGGGCGGGCGGTGCGGTTTCTCACGATGGCTGGCCGTTTGAAGGACGGTGTAACGGAAGTTGTGGCGCGCGCGGATCTGGCATCGGCGTGGATGTCGCTGGTTGAGCAATGCCCCGAGACCAACCGCGGCTTTGAATCCGGATTGCGGCCGCTGACGGAAGAAACACTGGGCCGGCTGCGTCCCGCAATGATGATTCTTCTGGCCGTTGCCGGGTTGGTGCTGTTGATTGCGTGCGCCAATGTCGCCAATCTCGTACTGGCGCGCTCACTTGCCAGACGGAGGGAAATCGGGGTGCGCGTATCGCTGGGGGCTTCTTGGGGCAGGCTGCTTCGGCAGTTGATTGCCGAGGGGCTGGTGCTCGCCGCCGCGGGGGGAGCGGTTGGGCTCGGCCTCGGTTGGGCGTTGCTGCGTATGTTGCCGGCGATCAGCCCCGCAAATCTGCCGCGTAGCGCGGAGATCGGATTGGATGCGCAGACGCTGGTTTATACACTTGCGATGGTGATGCTGGCCGCGATCCTGACCGGGCTGGCCCCGGCATGGCAACTGCTGCGGAGCAATGTGTACGGCGCTCTCAAGGCTGGTTCGCGCACGGTGGCCGGGGATGGTCACCGGCTCCGCGGCGCGTTGGTGGTGAGCCAATTTGTGCTGGCAATGGTTCTTCTGGCGGGCGCCGGGCTGCTGGTTCGAAGCTTTATGCGGCTGCTGGCAGTGGACCCAGGCTTCGTAACGGAGAATGTGGTCACGCTATCGACGCAGATCGGCGATTTGTACCACACGCCGCAACAGCGGCTGGGACTTCTGAGGGAGCTGACGGCGCAGTTGGAAGCCGTACCCGGGGTACGGCATGTGGGCGTCGTAAGCCGCCTGCCGTTGCTGGGCGCTAATGTCGGGAGCTGGCTGTCTATCGAGGGTCGCAATTTTCCTCCGAATGAACGGCCCGACGTTGAGTACCGCATTGCCTCTCCTGGATATCTCAAGTCCTTGGGGATTCCACTGCGTGTGGGCCGGCTGTTTGACGCAGCCGACGAAAGGAATCCTGGCGCGGTGGCGCTGATTAACGAAGCGGCGGCAAGGCGCTATTGGGCCGGCGAAGATCCGGTCGGGAAGCGGATCAAGTTGGGAGGAGGCGATCTGAGCCAGGCGCCTTGGATCACAATTGTTGGCGTAGTGGGCGATGTACGCCATTTTGGCCTGGATGAATCGGCGCGGCCCGAGGTATACCGCCCGATCTGGCATAATCCCTTGCAATCCCCGATTTTCGTGGTGCGCTCCGATCGCGCGGCGGAGTCAATGATTCCCGCGCTTCAAGCGGTTTTTCAGCGGGTGGAGCCGAATGCACCGGTGTACAACGTGTTTGCGATGGAGCGGCTGGTGGAGCGCTCGCTGGCGCCGCGGCGGTTTCCGATGCTGCTGCTGGGTTTATTTGCGCTGATGGCGGCGGCGCTGGCCGCGGTGGGGATTTATGGGGTGCTGGCGCAGATGGTGGCTGAGCGGGTACCCGAGTTGGGAGTGCGCATAGCCGTAGGTGCGCGGCCGCCGGATGTCCTGGTATTGATTCTCAAGGACGGGATGCGGTTGGCCATCGCAGGCATTGCGCTCGGTTCAGGCGGCGCGGCGCTGCTTTCCGGGTTTGCAGCGCCGCTTCTTTATCAGACCAGCGTCAGGGACGCGCTGACCTTTCTCATAGTGCCGGTTGTCATGAGCATGATCGCCGGCGTAGCTTGCGCCTTGCCCGCGCTGCGCGCTTCGCGGTTGGAGCCCGCGCGCTGTTTGCGTGCCGAATAGCTAAAACTCGACGCGGAAGCCGAATTGGATCTGGCGCGGCGTGGCCCATTGCGCGGTAATCACGCCGAAGGCAGCGGGGGTGAAGAAGCCCGTGCTCGGGTCGGCGAATTCCACGCGGTTTAGCACGTTGATGAAGTCAAACGACATCGCCAGTTTCACGCGTTCGTTGATGGTGGTTTTCTTTCCGATCGACAGGTCCCAGTTCCAGCGTTTGAGTCCGCGCGCGAAGCCGCGTCCGTGGCGGCCGTCTTCTCCGGGGCGGATGAAACGCACGCTTTGGGTAACCGCTTGCGGGTTGGCGAAGATGTTCATCCCGCTGCCGCGGCGGGCCGGGTCGGCGCTGGTGCCAACCGTTCCCTGACCGATCGAGTTGGTGTTCACGGTGGTGGAGTAGTCGAACCCGCCGCCTAGAGGGATCATTCCCGGACTCAGACCGTTGAACAACTGCGCCCCGCCGAATGCCTGGCCGTGCTGATTCAGGATGAGCGGGAAGCCGCTGGAGGCCGTAAAGATGCCGGAAAGGTACCAGCCGCCAAAAACGCGGTCGGCGACGGGATTGGACACATCGAAGCGTTTCCCTTTTCCGAAGGGTAATTCGTAAAAATAGTTGCCGTTGAACACGTGCGTCCGGTCGAAGATCGCCGGTCCCCAATCAGTGGATAGATCGTAGGGGTTGGAGACGACGCCGATATTCTCCTGGTTCAAGCCGTATTCGTCCAGCGTTTTCGAGAAAGTGTAGTTGGTGGTGAAAGTGAGGCCGCTCGAGAATCGCTTGGTGAGCGTGAAGAAGCCGGCATTGTAGAATGCTTCTCCGTCGCTGCCGCGAACGAACAGATTGATCACCTGCCGGTTGTAAAACGGACCGCCGGGCCGGATGGTGTTCAGGAAGTTCGTCAGGCCGTTGAGCGCGCCCTGGTTGAACTCCGTGTTGCGTGCGCCGGCCAGATACTGCGTGCAGGAAGCGCCGCAAGCCGCAACGCCGCGGAACTGGTTTTCGAAGAACGGCTGGTTGTTGACGCGATTAGCGGCGACTCCGGCGCGCACCTGGTCGGCGACCGCGTTGAACGCCTGGCCGAAGGTCTGGCCTGAAGCCTGGTCCTTGAAGTTGAGCGGCGTGGCGTTCAACTCGTAGTTCTGCGGCAGATTGCTGCTGATGCGGGCTACGTAGCCGGCTTCGATAATCAGGCTCTTCGGCAGCTCGCGCTGCAGTGTGAAATTGATGCTTTGGGAACGTCCAACTCGCAACTTCGGATCAATGGCGAAGGAGAGCGTTTCACCAGAAATGCCGGGCGTGACCGGGATGCCAGGTCTGGCGAGTTGGGGAATCGGCACCGTCGCGCCATCGACGCCGATGCGGAAGGCGTTGGTTGCATCGGAGGTGTTGGCGCAAGTGCCGTCGATGCGCGGGCCGTTGCAGGTGGCTGTCTGCGAGAAGCCGACGCCGAGAATGGGCAGCATCACGACGCCGACGCCATTGGTGCGGTCAAAGGTGACTGAGTAGCCTGCGCGCAATACGCTCTTGCGGTCGCCGAACAACTTGCCGAGCAAGCCGCCTCCGGACGGGTTCCATGCAGCCGCGATTCGAGGACCTACATTGTTCCAGTCGATATCGTAGATATACTTTTGGCTGGCGTTACGAATCGGCAGGTAGGCGACGGTTGGATTGAACGTCTGCCCCTGGGCCGCGGCAGCCTCTCTGGCCGGGAAAAACGTTTTCACATCGATGGGCCGGTTGGTCCCGGCATCCAGCATGAGCGTCTGAAGACTGTTGCGGTCGACCGGCGGCGTCTGCACGGAGAAGGTCAGCCCCGCGGTGATCGTCAATCCCGAATTCACCCGCCAAACGTCGTTGGCGTAGATTTCATAAGACCGGAAACTGGCGTTGATCCGCATCGGCGTGCCGAGCGGCTGCGAGTTCAGATCCGTATCGCGGGTAACCACCACGCCGGCCTTATCGATCATGCCGAGCCCGGCGGCGAACAGGGTATTGTATCTGGCCACGTCGCCGGTCAGAATGCAGTTGGCGGTGACGCCGCCCCCACAAGACGGCGGCCGGTTGGCGGCCGCGATGGAAAGGGCGTTGTTCTGCGCCGTCGCTTCATACACCAGCGTGGTCAACGAGCCGATCACTTTATCATCGCGCTCGTGGAACACGGGCATATGACGGAAGCTGCCTCCAAATTGGAAGGTATGCTTGCCGCGGATCCAGGAAAGGTTGTCGTTGAGCTGATAGGTCTGCTCGCGCCAAACACGGCTGCGGGCGCGCTGCGTGTCCACGTCGATGCCGCTGTCAAGCGTCCCTTGGCCGACGGGCCCACGACACCAAAGTGAAATGAGGCGGAAGCCCTGCGTAACGGCGGGACTTGTGGACATTGTATCTGACAGTGTATACTGCTGTCAGGTGATGCCATGCCCAACAACCCTTACCTCGA
>Ga0187893_10008243_pt1 | contig 16547 bp, 14 predicted proteins | sample MA1701074metaG_FD_139574 | JGI IMG/M metagenome (GOLD analysis project Ga0187893, IMG submission 139574) | White microbial mat communities from a basaltic lava cave in the Kipuka Kanohina Cave System on the Island of Hawaii, USA - MA170107-4 metaG ...
ACCGCGATCGCGAGCGCCCCGCCGCTCCCGCCCTCACCCGTGATCACCACGAGCACCGGCACGCGCAGCCGCGTCATCTCCTCGATGTTCCGGGCGATCGCCTCCGCCTGTCCTCGTTCTTCGGCCGCGTCGCCGGGGTACGCCGCGGGGGTATCGACGATGCTGATAATCGGATACCCAAACCGCTCGGCGAGCTTCATGACGCGCAGGGCCTTGCGGTAGCCCTCCGGATACGGCATCCCGAAATTGTGCGCGAGGTTCTCGCGCGTGTCCTTGCCTTTGCGCGGCGCGATTGCGACCACGGGACGGCCGTCGAACCAGCCAAAGCCGGCGGTCATCGCAGGATCGTCACGAAAAAGCCGGTCGCCGTGCAGCTCGGTGAAATCGGTCAGCAGCGCCGCGACGAAATCCTGGGCCTTGGGCCGCTGCAGATGGCGCGCAAGGGTGACGGCCTGCCAGGCTGTCCGTGTCGCCGCGAGGGCTTCACGCAGGCGTTCGGCCCGCGCCTCGAGCGTCCGGGCCATCGCCCCCGCGCCCGCGTCGTGCCGGTCCTTCTCGCGCCGGCGGGCCCCCTCCAAGTCTCGCGTGACCGATGCCAGCTCGGCTTCCAGCGCCACGGCCCGCGCTTCGGCGTCCCGATCATACTCGGGCAGAACGGCGCCCATGCTATTCGCCGTTTGCGATCGTTGGATTCAGGGATCCGATCGGGGCCACGGTCTCCTCGGGGACCGGTGCCGGTGGCGTGGGCGTGACTCGGGGCGCGCCAAAGAACCGCAGGAGACGCGCGAGCGTCGGGCGCATGTGCGCGCGCGGCACCACCAGGTCGATGAGCCCGTGATCCAGGCAGAACTCTGCGGTCTGAAAGTTCTCGGGGAGCTTGCGGCGGATCGTCTGCTCGATCACGCGCCGCCCCGCAAACCCGATCAGCGCGCCGGGCTCGGCCAGGATCACATCACCCAGGAACGCAAAGCTCGCGGTGACGCCGCCCGTCGTTGGATCGCACATCACCGACAGGTACGGCACCCCCGCGTCATGGAGCCGGGCGATCGCGGCGCTGGTTTTCGCGAGCTGCATTAGCGCCAGCGCCCCTTCCTGCATGCGCGCGCCGCCAGAGGCCGAGAAGAGCACAAGCGGCAGCCGCTCCCCGAGGGCGCGCTCGGCTATCCGCGTGACCTTTTCGCCGACGACGGATCCCATCGATCCCCCCATAAATGGAAAATCGAGGGCGCCCACGGCGGCGCGGAATCCTTCAATAGTGCCGAGGCCGATGATTGCGGCGTCGGCATTGCCTGTCTTGGCACGCGCCTCGGCCAGCTTCTCGCGGTACCCGTCGAAGCGCAGCGGGTCGCCCGAGGCGAGCCCAGCGTCAAACTCTGCGAAAGAGTTCTCGTCGAGGGTGATGGCCAGGCGTTCCTCCGCGGAGAGGCGGTGGTGCAGACCGCACTTCGGGCACACCTTCTGGGTACGCTCCAGCTCGCGATGGTAGATGACCGCCGCGCATTTGGGGCACTTCGCCCACAAACCCGCGGGAATATCGCGGCGCTGTACGGACGTGTACTTGGGGCGGCGCAGCCAGTTGAACATGTGCGCCTCAACGAACCGAAGCTCGACGGACGCGGTACCCGCCGGTACATCCCAGGGATTATACCGCAGGCCGGGCGACGCCGCCAGCGGAGCCCAGGCGGGCTTCGGCCTCCGCCGCGAGCATCGTGATGCCCATGCCTGCGAAGAGCCCGCGGGCGTGATCGAAGACCGGCCGGGCGCGTGCCGGTTGATCCAGCAGCATGAGCGCTTCACCGTACTTCATGAGCGTGATGGCAAAGTCGATTGGAAACTCCCGTCGTTCCAGGGTATCCAGGCTCTGGTGAAACAGCTTTTCGGCCTCGTCCGCGCGGCCCTGTGCGGCCCGGATCTTGGCGAGAGTCGCGTGCAATGTAGCCCTGGCGATCTCGTCACGCTCGGTGGTACCGCTCAGGGCCTGTTCGACAAACTCGGTCGCGGCGAGCACGTCGCCCCGCACGAGATAGACCTCGGCGAGCCCGCGCAGGAGCATATCGTTTTCGTTCCTGGCGCCGTGCTCCCAGCGCAGCGTCCGCGCCGTCTGAAATTCTCGCTCCGCCTCATCCAGCCGTCCCCAGCGCAGGTGGTGCATGCCGAGCTGACGGCGCACGCCGGCTTCCATCATGGGATCCCCAAGCGCCTGCCGGAGCTCGATCGCTTCGCGGTAGAGACGCACCGCCTGTTCGGAGTCGCCGGTCAGATGCGCCAGCTTGGCCAGTCCAAAGACACTGGAGGCCTCGCTGAGACGCTCATGGTGCGCCCGCGCCGTCTGGGCCGCAAGGATGAAAAGCGCGCGCGCCTCCGCCAGGTTGCCGCTGTTCAGCAGCGAGTGGCCACGCCACGCCATGGTGCGGGCCATGCCCTGGCCGTCGCCAAGCTCACGATACAGGTCTTGGGCCTGCATATACGCGTCCTGTGCGCTCCTGAGCCGTCCGCGAAGGTCATCCGTGATCGACCCAAGGACTTCAAGTGCCTCTGCCCGGCCGTGTCGGTCATTGAGGCGCTCGAACAGCTTGAGAGCCTTGTGCAGGGCCTCTTCCACTGCGTGCAGCCGTCCGCGGTCCCACTGAGCGATTGCGCGGTTGAGCCATGCGCGGGCCAGCAGGTCGTCTCGGCCCATCGTGGGTGCGAGCTGCAGCACGGTGTCCGTGTCTTTCAAGACCACCTCAGGCAATGACAGCCACTTCACCACCTCCGTGCGTTCGGTCAGCACCTCGAGGTGGAGCGACGTGTCATCGGCCAGCCCGGCATGCTTCACAATTGCGAGCGCGCGGTCAAACGTGCGCCGCGCCTCGGGAAAGGTCCGGAGCGCCGCGGCGCGTGCGCCCGCCCGCCGGAGCGCGGCGATGGCCGAGGCGGCGAGGTCAGGCGCGCTCTCGCCCGCTTCGACCCTATACCGCCAGCCTCTCTCGCGGTGATACGCGAGCGCCGCCAGGAATTCGCCCTCCCGGGCGCGGACGGTACGCTCGAGCCAGTCGGCGAAGCGAAGGTGCTTGCCGCTCCGCAAGGCCTTGGGCAGGCTCGCGTACGCCACCTCGCGGATGAGGGCGTGGGTAAAGGCGAACTCGCGCTCATCGGCCACGGAGGAGGCGGCCCGCTCCTCGATCAAGTCGCGCTCCTGCAGCCGCACGAGCGCTGCCGCGGCCTCCGCCCGGGTGAGCTCGCTGGTGGCGACGAGCGCTCCCAGCCAGAACACACGCCCCGCGATGGACGCGTCTTGGATTGCGCGTTTCTCCAGCGCAGAGAGGAGGTCGAGCCGGGAGGCGAGGATGCCGTGAATGGTGTCCGGAATGCGAATCTCCCTGGGATGAATAGCCCAACGCCATCCACCGGGCTCCCGCACGAGCCCGCCGCCCTCCACCAGCATGTGGAGGATCTCCTGAATGAAGAACGGGTTGCCTTCGGCCTTTGCCAAAATCGCCTGACTCACGTCGGCGGGCGCCGGCTCATGCTTCAACAATTCAGCGATGAGTTGACCGCTGGGTTCGCGGTCGAGCGACGTCAAGGCGACGGCCGTGTAGTTTCTAATTCCGGCGCCCCAGTCGGGGTGGCGTTCCAGTAACTCCGGCCGAGCCAGGCAGAGGATGAAGATCGGCCCGTCGCCACCGCGCATCGCGAGATGGGACAACAGGTCGAGCAGGCTCTCTTCCGCCCAGTGGAGATCTTCGAATACTACGAGGAGCGGGCCCAGCCGAGCTTTGGCGATCAGGTATGCCCGCAGGGAAAGCAGGAGCGCATCGGACCCCGAGCGGCGATCGTGTGCACCGGTGGTTCCGGCTTGGGCCGGGGTCGTGAGACCGAGGACGCCGGAGAGATCCCTCACGATGGTTTCACTTTCTCCCTCACCGAGCACCGGAGCGCAGCACGCGAGAATGCTGGTCCGGAGCTTTTCAGTCATCACCTCAGGAGGGTCGCTATCCTTGATGCCAGCCTCTTCCTTCAGCATCTCGGCGAGCGGTCGATAGGTCAGCCCCTCGCCGTAGGCAGGGCACCGGCCCCGCAGCATCTGCGGGGGGGCGGGGCCGTCCCGCAGGCGCGCCAGCACCTCCTCGACCAGCCGCGTTTTCCCGACGCCCGCGGCCCCGAGAATGGTGGCGAGATGCGGTTTCCGGCCTTCCACCACGCGGCGGTATAGCGCCAGCAAGAATCGCACCTCGTCCTCGCGTCCCACCAGCCGGGCACGCAGCCGCGTGTCTGCGGAAGACGCCTCCGCCAGCGCCACGACCTGCCACCGAGGACGGTTGGCGAAGTCTCCCTCGGAGAAGGGCGCGAGCGGCTTGTGGCGCACCAGATGCCTGGTGACGCCGAACGTGCGCTCGTCAACCGCGATGCCGTCGGGAGGCGCCTGTTGCTGTAGGCGCGCCGCGAGGTTGACCACGTCACCCGTCACCATGAACTCACCAGCGGTCACGGCTCGGGGATCGGCGACCACCTCGCCTGTGCTGATACCGATTCGAATGTGCAAATCGGCTTTCAGGCGGTTGTTGAGCGACGGCATCCGCGCCTGCATCGCGACGGCGGTCCTGACCGCGCGCTCGGGATCATCCTCGTGCGCCGTGGGCAACCCAAAGACGCACATGACCGCGTCACCGATGAACTTCTCCACGACACCGCCATGCCGCACGATCTCCTCACGCATGGCGCCGAAGTACTCGCCAATGATCACGCGGGTGGCTTCGGGATCCAGCCGGGCCGAAAGGGGCGTCGAGGCGACGACGTCGGCGAACAGCACGCTGAGTACGCGGCGTTCCACCTGCATGGCTTCGGCCAAAGGTGTGCCGCAGCGCAGGCAGAACTGCGCATCCAGCGGATTGTTGGTCCCGCACGAGGGGCATCGCCGGAACAATGCCGCCCCGCAACGCATGCAGAACTGCGCCTCGGGCGGGTTCTCCTTACCGCAGTGCGAGCAGACACTCATACGGGATCGATTCCGCGGCGATTCACCGCGCGCGCCGTCGGCGCGCTAGCCCACCACATCGCGAAAGATGCGCAGAAAGTTGCGGCCCAGGATACCGGTAATCTCATCATCCGAGTAGCCCCGCCAGACCAGGGCCCGTGTGATATTAGGCCAGTCGCGCCATGACGTAAAGCCTTCGACCCGTGCACCCCACCTCGTTCGGTGCTCGGGTCGGAAGCCAAACTTGACCATCTCGGCATCCAGCAGCGCCTCCAACGTCTTTGGGAAGACCGCACCCCAATCGGTGCCGATACCGACACGTCCGACGCCCATGATGTCAATCGCGCGGGCCACATGCGCGAGAAAGTGTTCGAGGGTCGCGGTGGGTTCGGCGGTAATGAAAAACGGTACGATCAGGATGCCGAAGTATCCGTTGCGCTCGGCCAGCGCCCGCATGATCTCATCCGTCTTGCCTCGATCGTGGGCGCTCAACTCCCGTGAAAACGAGTGGGTGATGGCCACGGGCCGATTCGATGCCCGGATCGCGTCCATGGTGGTGCGCAGCCCGCAGTGTGAGAGGTCGATCAAAATGCCACGCTCGTTCATGCGTTTGATCACGGTGAGCCCAAAGTGCGAGAGTCCTCCGTCGCTGCGTTCGGTGCACCCGTCGCCCACGAAATTTCGCGAGTTGTATGTGAGCTGGATCACGCGGACCCCTAGATCGTAGAACAAATCGAGCAGATCGAGATCGAGCCCAAACGCCGTCGTGTTTTGAAAGTTGAGGATCATGCCGTGCCGCTCGCCGCGCACCCGCTCGAGATCCGCGGCGCGCGTCACTTTCACCAGCCGGTCTAGGCCATCGAACCGCCGCGTCAGGCGGGCCAGGCCAGTCAGGGCTGCTTCATAGCTGAACGGGATCCGGCCGAACGGCGCCACGGTGGTGCTGATCACATCAACGCCGCTGGCGTCCCACCATTCCCAATACTCCGGGAGCTCGCCGCGCACCAGCGCGTCGGTCCCCAGGCGGTCCAGTTCGCCCAGGATCTTCGAAGTTGGCGCGGCCCGAACGGCCATCTCCTTCAGCCGGATCAGCATCGCCTCCGAAAAGACGGTGGGCTCGCCCGAGAGGGTGTCGATGATCAGCGCGTTGCGGTGGAGCATGGCTGCGCGGGATTCCTGTTCGGCGGTCAACGCGATCATAGCGCTCGCTTCCATCGGGGTCGGGGCATCTCCTGTCGTGCGTGCGTCAGCCGCGGGGCGGCGCCCGCGGCATGCCCTCGTGGCTAACACCCGCCGATCGCACTGGTTTGCCGCCTCCGCGCGGAGGGGATTGTTATAATGAGAGAAGGTCGCGACCATCGCCAGATTCCAATCGGGTGTATGGTGTCCCCGATCGGTCTTGCCCAGGCGACGTGTCGTCGCGAGGAGGCGTCTGTCGTGAACGATCGTCCCGCAGCGAAAGGCTTGGGCTGGCGCGGCATTGCAATTCTTGCCATCTTGTTGATCGGCGGTCTGCTTGCCGGCGTGCTTGGGCCTTGGTACGATCAGCTGTTCGGCCCGCGCCTTTCGGCTCAGGCCCCCCAGGCGGCTCCGCCGGAGGCCGGGACATCTCCAACGCCGCTTCCCGGGCCGGCCCCCGGTCTGATCGTGCCCGGCCCTGGTGGACCGCCGGCGGCGGTCTCGCCGCCCGTCGTGACGGGCCCTCGCGTCATCGAACGAGAAGAATCGGTCGTCGTCAAGGTCGTCCAGAATACGCGGCCGGCCGTCGTCAATATCAGCGTGCGCGCACAAGTGCAGACGCCGTTCGGCCTGTTTCCTCAGGAAGGTCAGGGATCGGGGGTTATCATCAGGCCCGACGGGTTGCTTCTCACCAATAACCACGTTGTCCAGGGCGCGCAAGAGATTAACGTCACACTGCTGTCCGGGCGTTCCCTCAAAGGCCGCGTGCTCGGCGCGGATCGGTTCTCCGACCTGGCGATCGTCAAGGTGGACAGCGACAACCGGCTGCCGGCGGTGGACATGGGCTCATCGGGCACGCTGCAAGTCGGGCAGCTCGCCATTGCGATTGGCAACCCCTTCGGGCTCGGTAGCACCGTGACCGTCGGCGTGATCAGCGCATTGAACCGCAGCATTCAAGCCGGTCCTGACTTCGTAGTCGAGAACCTGATTCAGACCGACGCGGCGATCAACCCCGGCAACAGCGGCGGCGCGCTGCTTGATTCCGCCGGCCGGCTCATCGGGATCAACACCGCCATCATCCGCGACGCGCAGGGCATTGGTTTTGCCATTCCCATCGACCACGCCCGCGTCATTCTCGATCAGATCGTCTCCCGCGGGAGGGTCGTCCGGCCGGCGCTCGGTGTGGAGATCCGCGCGGAAATCGACCCCAACACCGCCCGCGCCTACCGGTTGCCGGTGGACCAGGGCGTCGTCGTCGTACCGCAGCCCGGCGGTCCTGCGGAGAAAGGCGGGCTTCGGGCGCAGGATGTTATCGTCGCCATCGATGGTCAGAAAATCGCGACCATTAGCGACATGCGCCGCGAGCTGTTCCGCAAGAAACCCGGGGACAGCGTGCGGGTCGAAGTCGTGCGCGAAGGCCGCCGGATGACCTTCACCGTTGTGCTGACCGAGCTGCGGAGCGGCGGCATGCGGTGGTTGGCGGCGTAGTGACGGGGCTCCCCCGCCGCCGCGCGCGACGCACCAGCCTACCGTTGTCACGGTGAGTCCGACCCACCCGGGCAGCGAGGCCCGCCGAGCGGCGGGGCGTCTGTGCTTTGTCGATTTCACCGGCCCGGTCCCGCCCGCGGCGCTCGAGCGGCGCATCGAAGACGATCACATCGCCGGCATCGTCCTGTTTCAGAAAAATGTCGAGAATCCGGCGCAGGTGGCCTCGCTGACCACCGCGTTGCAGTCGATCGCTCAGCGCTCGCGCGGATCGCCGCTGTGGGTGAGCATCGACCACGAGGGTGGGGCGGTGACCAGGTTTGCGCCGGGGAGATCCGAAGCGCACGGTCCACGAGCGACGCCGGTTCCTTCCGCGATGGCCATCGGCGCCACCGGGGATCTCGACCTGGCCCGTGAGGCAGGACGCATCACGGGCCGCGAGCTGCGCTCGATGGGCATCGCGCTGAACTTTGCCCCGGTCCTGGATGTCAACAGCAACCCCGCAAATCCCATCATCGGGGCTCGCGCATTTGGCGAGGACGCATCATTCGTCGATGCGATGGGGTCGGCGTACCTCACCGGTCTCCAGGATACAGGTGTGGCGGCGACGGCCAAGCACTTTCCGGGCCACGGCCATGTGTCCGTGGACTCTCACGTGGGGCTGCCACGTATCGACCATGATCTTCACCGGCTGAAGGCTGTGGAGCTGGTGCCGTTTGCGGGCGCCATACGCGCCGGCGTAGCCGCCATCATGACGGCCCACATCGTCCATCCCGCCGTCGATCCCTCGGGCGCGCCCGCGACGATGTCGGGGCCGATGTTGACCGGCCTGCTTCGGAACCAGCTGGGATTTCACGGCCTGATCTGCACCGACTCGATGGGTATGCGCGCGATCGTCGATCATTTCGGCGTCGGCGATGCTGCGGTCGACGCGATCCGTGCCGGGGCCGATGTGATTTTGGCTCTCGGCCCAGAGGCGCAGCAGGATGAGATGCTGGAGCATCTGGCCCGAGCGATCGAGACCGGGGTACTGACCGGTGAGAGGCTCGCCGATGCCTTCGCTCGCATTGACTCCGCGCGAACACGGTGGGTGGAGGCGGACGGACGATCACCGGCACAGCGCAACGCGTCGGCGCTCGATGTCGCGGACGTCGTGGGCTCTGCGCAGCACCTGGACGTGGCGCGGCGCATTGCCGCGGAGGCGATCACGCGGGTGCGTGACCGCGCCGGGGCGCTACCGCTGAGGGGCGCGATTGGTGTCGTGAGCGCCGCTGGACCTTCGGCGGATGGAGCCGGGACGGTTCTCGCGGCCGCGCTTAAGCGTCAGGGGGCGAACGTCCGTGTGTGTACGGTTCGGGAAGACCTGAGCGCGCTCGACCGGATCGTTGCGGTTACGTCCAGCCGGGGTATGTCCGGCGAAGAGCAGCGCGCCACCGTTCTGGAGCTTCACCGGTGGGCACCGGACCGCCTCGTCGTTGTCGCGGCCGGCGACCCGTATGACTTGATGGCATTTCCCGAGATTTCCGCATATGTGGTTACCTACGGCGCGGATGAGCCGACCGTAGATGCCGCATCGCAAATGCTGCTCGGCCACATACCGGCGCGAGGACGCCTCCCCGTCAGCCTGCCGGGACTGCATCCCGTCGGCACGGGTTGACCCGCGCGTCAGAATGAGGCCATCCGGCCGGTGGGTGCTGCAGGCGGGCGCACTCCTCCTGCCAGATGGGCTCGGCGGGCCCGGGTTCGTCCTGATCGACGACGGGCGGATCGCCCACGTGGGCGCTGGGATGCATCCGCGGCCGGACCTCGACTGGTCCGACGCGGCGCTGGTTCCCGGTTTCGTTGATCTCCAGATCAACGGCGCCGCGGGCTGCGACTTTCTCTCCCCGACCCCCGAGGGTCTAGCGGCGGCGCACGCGCACATGGTGCGGAGCGGAGTCGTCGCCTATCTCCCGACATTGATCTCGGCGCCGGAACGGACACTCCGTGCCGCGCTCGCCTTCTTCGCCGAGCACGCGAGTCGATCTCGTGCCCCACGCATTCTGGGCGTCCACCTAGAAGGTCCGTTTCTCTCGCCCGCCCTCCCGGGTGCCCACTCTCCCGCGTATCTTCGCCCTCCCTCCATTCAGTGGATCGACTCGCTGCTTGCGGATTTCCGGGGGCTTGTGCGGGTCATCACCCTGGCTCCCGAGCTCACCGGGGCTCTCGACGTGATCGAGCATCTCGTCGGTAATGGGATCGTAGTGGCAGTCGGGCACAGCGCCGCCACGTTTACCGAGGCGATGGCAGCGTTCGACCACGGTGCGCGCCTGGCCACACACGTGTTCAACGCGATGCGCCCGTTCCACCATCGCGAGCCCGGGGTGAGCGGCGCGGCCCTCGCACATCCGCGCGTTACCTGCTCCCTGATCGCGGATATCGTGCACCTTCATCCCGCAACCCTCAGGCAGGTGGCGGCCTTGAAAGGTCCCGAGCGCACGGCTTTAATCACCGATGGCATCTCCGCGGCTGGGGCCAAGGGGACCCACACGCTCGGGGATCGTGTCGTAACCGTCAAGGATGGCGCGCCGCGGCTTCCGAATGGCACGCTGGCGGGGAGCATCCTCACGATGGATCAAGCCGTGGATCACATGGTTGGCGTCGGCATCGATCTCGGTGATGCGGCCATGATGGCGAGCCTCACGCCCGCGCGCGTGCTGGGCACAGACGGCGGCGTCCTCGCGGTAGGTCGCAGCGCAGATCTGGTGGCTCTCGACCCGAGCCGGCGCGTGCGTGCGACCGTCGTGGGAGGCGACCTCGCCTACCTCAGTTCATGACATCGCTGGAGCGAGCGGAATGAGGGGCGACGCGGTGAACGAGCTGAAGCGCCGGATCATCACAGAAGGAAGAAACCTGGGCGGGGGTATCCTCAAAGTCGATGGGTTCCTCAATCATCAGGTGGATCCGCACCTGATGGAGGCATGCGGCCGCGACCTGGCGCGGCGCTTTGCCTTCACGCGGGCGACGAAAGTGCTGACCGCGGAGATTTCCGGCATCGCGCCCGCCTTCTGCACGGCGCTGGCGATGGGCGTACCGCTCGTGTATGCGCGTAAGCAGAAACCCATCACGATGCCTGATCACATCTATCTCACGCTGGCGCCATCGCACACCAAGGGGCGGAGCGTGGACCTGATCGTCTCGCCGGAGTACTTGGGGGCGGATGAACGCGTGCTGATCGTCGACGACTTTCTGGCGACCGGTCAGACGATCCTGGGGCTTGCGCGTCTCGCGCAGGCCGCCGGCGCCACCCTCGTTGGCGTAGGGGTCGTGATCGAGAAGACGTTCGAAGGCGGACGTGAGGCCCTGCTGCCGCTCGAGGTGCCCGTTGAGGCGCTTGCCCGCATCGCCGACATGAGTGGCGGAAAGATTGTGCTTGCCAATGGAGGAGACCGGGTATGAAGACGACCTTTGCGTCAACCGGCGACGAACGCGACTATCTGTCGACCGTCCAAGCCGAGCTCGACAACGCGCAGTCGAAGTCCGAGGTGATCGAGGTCTGGAAGCGTCACTACCTGAGGATCGGCCACCGCAAACTGGGCCGCCTGCTGCTCGGCCGATCCCCCGAGGAGATCGTTAAAGCCAGGGAGTGACCGCATCGGCCAAGGCTTCCAACCCGTCGAGGTCCTCAAGGCTCAACCACTGTAGCATCACCCGCTGGACCCCGGCCTTCGCCAGCAGGTCCAAGGCCGCCGCAACCTCATCGGGCGTGCCGATTACGACGCCCCGATCACGCAGGGCCTGCGGCGACCGCCCGCGCAGGTTGCGCTCGACTTCCGCGGCATCCAGGCCAAACACCACACCCGTCATCAGAGACCGGCGCACCGCGTTGGGCCGGCGGCCGCGCCGCTCCAGCAATGTGTCGAGGCGCGCGTTGAGCTCGGTAAACCTGGTCGCGGGCACGAAGACGGCATTCCACTCGTCGGCGTACCGGGCGGCCAGCGGCAGCGTGCGCTGAACTCCGTTGCCGCCAATCAGAATGGGAGGACCGCCGGGGCGCGCAGGCCTGGGCAGAAGGATGGCGTCGCGCAGCCGGTAGAACGTCCCGTCGAAAGAGACCGGGGTGTCGCTACGAATCAACCGGGTCATGACCTCCAGCGCTTCGGTGAATCGGGCAAAGCGGCCGCGCACGTCAAGCAGATCAAACCCGAACGCCGTGTGCTCCCGCTCCTGCCACCCGGCGCCCACGCCCAGGGTGAGGCGGCCGCCGGAGAGGTCGTCCACCGCGCACGCCGTGCGCGCGGTTATTGCTGGATGCCGGAACGACGCCGGCGTCACCAAGGGACCGAATTCGAGCTGCCGCGTCTGGCTGGCGAGCCATGTCAATGATGTCCAGAGTTCCAGCGATTCGAGGTCTGGCGGGCTGGCATTCGTGAAGTGATCCGAGCGATAGAGGCCGGCAAATCCCAGGTCTTCGACGGCGCTGGCCACACGCTGCCAGCGGGCCCAGGTAAGGCCACTCTGGCCCTCGATCATGATTGCGATATCCATGGGCTGCCCGTTCCGCGCGGTCCCCACGATTCCTCTCGGATGCGCCGCCACGCGGCGATGCTCAATCTGGTCCGAGGGATGCACGAAGCCGGCAAGCCTGTGGCGTTTATCTGCCATGCCGGGTGGGTGCCGATTTCCGCCGGCATCGTGCGGGGACGCACCGTTACCAGCGTGTCGGCGATCAAGGATGATTTGATAAACGCGGGGGCGCGCTGGGTGGATCAGGAGGTCGTCGACGGCAACCTGATCTCCTCGCGCACGCCGCCGGACCTCCCGGCCTTTTGTCGGGAACTCGTGGGGATGCTGGGGTGCGTGAAGGTCGCCTAGCCGTCGGTCAGGGCGTCTGGTACGTGATGCCTCCGGTCGCGTTGATCGACGCCGAGGCTGTGCCAAACGAGTTTTGCACGGTGATCGTGCGCGCGGCGTCGGGTCGGCCGAAGGCCGAAAAGGTCACGACCTGGTCCGCAGTGGCAACCACGGTGTCGGGCAGGCTGGTGTTCTCGACAAATCCGCCACCGCTGCGGGCCACGGTGTAGGCCGACGATGATGCGGTGAATGTCACCGTATACGGGGCGCGTTCGGCCTTCGCGCGTTCCTGTGCAGTTCGGAGGTCCGTGGCGACTTGGGCGGTGCCGAACCGCAGCCGCTGCTGTGCGTTGTATCCTTGCCACCGCGCCAGGGCCAGCGTCATCGCTACGCCGAAAATGATGCCGACGATGACCACTTCGATCAGGCTGAAGCCCCGCTGGCGCATCATCCTCCCACCGCCGGGACCTTCCCTGCCGGGCAATTACGGGGTTCCTTCGCGCCAGACCGGACGCACGCCCGCAAGTGGCTGGTTGCCCTGCACGACCTCAAACAGGTTCGTGGTCGGGAAGTAGGGCGGTGTGAACCCGCGGCTCATCCGGCGGTCATAAGTGAAGGCGCGGCCGTAGCCCGTACTTGCATTGCCGGTGTTGGGATCGAACGTTCCGAACGCTCCATAGTACTCCTCGATAATGCCGCCGATCAATCGAACGGTGCCGCGCGGCGATCCGGAATTGTAGTTCTGGACATTCACCGAGCTGTTGAAGCCATCCCCTACGATTCCCGCCATCAGCACGGCGTGGAGCTCCAGGTCGTCGGGCGCGGCGGTCGTGATCCTGATCTCGTTCCCGGCCGAGTACAGGCCGAGCACGTTGAGGGGGTTGTCGTTGGGATCGCTGACAATCGGGGGATCCTCGTAGCGCACGTGATCGGTGATATCTATGCGGCCCGAGGTTGCCACCGTTGTCTGCTCTTTTTCCTCGAGTGTACCGCTCAGCGAGAGGATGTTGCCCTGGACGTAAATGATCGCGGCATTGGGGTTGCCCGGCCCCTGCCATCCCTTTGGCACCCCCGTAAACGTTCGGGTCTGCGGCGAAGGCCACCCGGAGTTGGTGACCGTGGTCGTCCCGCCCGCGCGATCAACCGTGACCGTCACGGTGCGCACGCCCTGCACGAGGACGTAGGTCGCCAGGTTGTTCGTGGGCCCCGACACGCTCAGGGTCAGGCTATCCAGGCTCCCCTGCACATAAATGCCGCCTGCCATGGCCTCGCCATCGTCCGGGAGGCTGTTGGCATTGCCGTCGGCGACGGGAACATAGATGCCGGTAGGCACCGGGCTGGAGTTGTCTGCCAGCTCCGCGATGGCCTGACGGATCTGAACGTCTGTCACAGGCGACGTGTCGGCCGGATCGCGTCCGATGGCGACTCCCTGCTGCACATACGGATTCGTCGGCATCGGGATCGCCGCGACGCCACGCGTGAAGTTGGCGGGTGAGTTGTCGCCGTCGTCAGCCACGTTGGGCACCGTGCAGTCGGGAAGCACCGGTGCGTCCCGTCGCACGCCCCCGACGACGTTTTCATTGACCGCAAGCTGGACGGGACTGCCGTTGTTGTTGTACCAGGCGGTGCCGCTCGCGCTGGTGAGGAGTGTGGACGCCGCTCCGGTCGGATCGCAGGGGCTGCCGGCATCGGGAGTCCCGTATTTTGGAAAGAACGCGAACCGGTACTCCCCGTTGGTATGGACCGGCCCGTCAAAGCTTGTGCGGCTGGTGAACCAAATCGCGCCGCCGGCCGGCGTCGTGTGTACGTGCGTGAAGAGCGCATAACGCGCGAAGTTCTGCCGTCGCACGCGTAGACTGAAATCACGCGAGAACATCACGCGCCGCCGTGCGGCGGGAGGGACCCACGAATCGCTCGTGATGTTGTAGGTGTAGTAGTACTCGTATTCTTCAGCCGGAACGAGTTCCTGGATGTATCGCTGGGGTTCGGCCGGGTTTGTCGGGTGAGGCGCAAGGCGGCGGGAGATGATCACCGTGGCCGCGTAGGTACCAACCCCGAGAGGATTGGCCGGAGGCGGGCCGGCTAGCTGGAGCTTTCGATGAAGCTCGGGCAGGCCCCAGTTGACGTAAAATGTCACGTCGTTGGTGGCCGAGGTCGCGCCCAACGTGTAACGCTGCCCGTCGAGCACGAGATAGTCGACCACCCGGAACGCGTTCTGATTGTTTGCGATGCCCGCCGCGTACCAACCGGCCAGCGTCGCGCCGTCCAGGGAGGCATCCAGGTTTGTCTGTCCGACCGGATCGGCGTTCATCAATACCATGAGCGCGGAGCGTCCCCTGACGGCGCCCGCCTCCGCAATGTACATGCTCTGCGCGCCGAGCATGCGCGTGGTGCTCAAGCCGATCTCCTTGCCGGCCAAATAGAGCACGAGACCGCTGAGGATGGCCAAAATCATAATGGTCGTAAGGGCCGACAACAGGGCCAGGCCCCCCTGTCCGTGCCAGTGCTTCCCCATATTCGCTCCCCCGACGCGCCTACCGGGCGCGCAGCGCCGCATCTCCCGCGAACGTTCGGCTCACCGTATCTCTGGTGGTCGCCACAACCAGACGCACGCGGGCGATGGTCGTGAGATCCGCCGGAGCCGAGCCTAGCGAGTTGCCGGACGCATCGAAATACTCGAAGGCCAAACCGTCGGTGCCATCGGGCCGAACAACCGAATAGGCAATCGGCTCGCCGGCGCCGCCGCCGGGGCAACCGGCCGCCGGCGGATCCTCGCGGCGTGTGACGGTGTCCCCGACGGGGTCATATTCGAACGTCACTCGATAGGAGCTCGCGGCTGAGAACGGCGTGTTTTGTGGGATGAGCAGTGTGACCGAGGTGGCGCTGGCGCAGGTGACGCTCTGCGCCCAGCGGATCTCGTCGACGACGGTGTCAAGCGCGGCGCGCACCTGCGGCTGCGCCTGGAGGAAGTCATTGGCCAACCGCGCAGAACGCCCGCCGGTGCCGATGAAGGCAAAAATGCTTCCAATGACCATCGAGAAGATTGTGAGAGCAATCAGCATTTCGAGCAGCGTCACACCTCGGCTATCACGGAGCGCGGCCGGGATGTCCCGGCCCGTGGTCTTACTGGTCATCGAGGACGGTTGTGAGTTCGACGAGGGGCGTGGCGTCGGCGGGGCGGAATATTTGGACCGAGGCTGTTGTCACCGTGAGATCCGTATTGTTGGTCAGATCCACCGCAATCTCAAACGTGTGCGAGGTAGGGTTCGTCACGCCTCCGTATGGCGCCGGAAGAGGGAAGGAGCTTCGCGGCAGGTCATTAATACCGACCCAGGTGTACGGGTTGACGCTGGCGCGGATCTGCTCCATGACCTGCATGGCAATGGTCGTAGCCGCGGCCCGCTCGTTGGCGCGACCGGAATAGGTGATGCTCGAGATGAATGCCTGGAGGATGAACAGCGAAACGGTGGCCAGCAGCGTGAGGGCGACCAGGAGTTCGACGAACGTGAACCCCCGCTCGGTCCTGGAGTCCCTGGCTTCCGCGCCGCGCGGTGCAGCATTCATCCCGGTTTCTCCCATGGAGAACCATAGGGCGCCCGAAGGCCCGGCCTTCGGCAGCCCGGCTAACTGAACCAGTCCCGCGGCTTTGCGGACCGCCCTCGCGGGCGGGGTGCCTTTTCGGTCTCCAGAATACGTGCTATGCGGTTGTGAACACGGGTTTGCAGCAGGGGTATGCCCACTGCCCTACGAGACTAGACCTTGCCACCCTTACGGGAGCGTTGACACACGGTGTGAATCGCTGGTCCGGCGTTTCAGAAGGGGGGCTGGTGGCGGTGAAGAAGAGGCTACGGACGGACCGGGTGCGGATTCACCGCTTGCAGCCCGCCGACATTGATGCCTGCGCCGACATCGTCGCCGGAGACCCGCTGTGGCGGCGGTACGGTATGACACGGGCGCGGGCCGCGCGGGCATTTCGCCGCGCGCTGGCGGTGAGCGGCGGCGGTCCGGGCCCGCGGGGCCTGAGTCTCGGGGCCGAGATTGCCATCGCCCGCCACCGTGGCCAGGTGGTCGGGTTTATCTGGTTCCGGCTGGA
>Ga0187893_10008244_pt1 | contig 16545 bp, 11 predicted proteins | sample MA1701074metaG_FD_139574 | JGI IMG/M metagenome (GOLD analysis project Ga0187893, IMG submission 139574) | White microbial mat communities from a basaltic lava cave in the Kipuka Kanohina Cave System on the Island of Hawaii, USA - MA170107-4 metaG ...
CTAGCGCAGAAGTTTTCGTTTGTCACCAATCGATTTGACTCACACGAGCGTCTTCTTTGCGATCACTAGGTTTAGGATCTATATAATCAGCGAGATCATGCCGGATAATACTATCACGCACACTCACGCGAAGAGTGAAACCCGATGATAGTGGTAATTGACCCCACTATTAACCCGATACACAATCGTCAAACTAACCCCTGGCGACATTGAGCCGAAGGATTGGACATTCCTGAGGGAGTGGGCCAAGAGGCTTAACGTGTCGATCGAGGTCTTGTTAAAGCGCATACTGGTTGCAGCCGTCATAGGTCAGCTTTACGCTGAGAGGATTCCGAAGATTTGAGACTAGTGCGCCAAAAAATTGTCGGTAAGTCGTAAAGCGACTCAATTTAGTCTTGAAAATGGAACTCGACTCTCATTTCGGCTTTGCCGCCGGATGTGAGGCGACGGCTCTGCCTCGCCATCGGTGTCACCTTTTGCTTGGGCTGGGCCCTTGGGGCTGGCTTTGCCGAGAGCATGAGCGCGGACGTTTGAAGAGATCATTATTGGCTTCGCTTAAAGGCGGAGCCCGCACCCAGGGCAGAGCCCGGAGCAAGAAACAAGAGCCTTACGGCGAGGCAGAGCCGTCGCCTTACATCCGGCGGCAAAGCCGACATGACGAATCGAGTTTCATCATTAAAGCAGTCACGACTTACCTACAATTTTTGGCGCACTTTTTTGAGACAGCCTCAGGCGAAGGGGTAACGGCAACCCAACTTTCTTGACCGACAATTAAGGCTGCGGGGGGCTTTTTGGCGTTGGGCTATAACCTTTAAGTAGCCTCTCGGCCACCCGTCGCACCTGCGCATCTGGATCGGTTTCAGACGACATGCGAATGATTGGCTCAGCTTTGTTCCAGGGCGCTTGCGTGATCGCCGCCAGCGCGTATTCCCGTTTGCGGGGAGATGAATCGAACATTATGACATCGCGCAAAGGCTGCACGATGCGCTCACCTCCTAAGGCGCCAAGCAGCCGCATCGTTAGTTCGTACTCCCGAGTGTTTTCTGATTTGAGAAAATCCGTCAGGACGACGACTGCCTCGTCGCCATACGACACCACTTCCTCAATATCTTTCGTCTCAGGTTTTGATCTGACAATAACTTTGATCCCTTCAGCCGTGGTGATCTCACCGCGGTTGAGGGTTTCCCGGATTATGCTACTGATTCTTTGACGAATTTTTGCGCGCTCCCGCTTTTTGTCCTCTCCATGCTGAGATCTTGCAGCCGCCGAGAGACATAGCATACCCAATATGCAGATTAACAGGGCACTACGGCGATTGATTACGCTGCGCTTAGGTCCGTGTTGATTCATTCCGCTCTCCTCTCAAGGCACGGTTCCGAGCGTGAAAGTTGTAACACTGGCATTAGTCACCTCGACACGTATCCCCTGCTCGCAGTCTCGACGGTCTGTGACGGTGGGAATAGGGACGGGTGAACCGGGTGTATTTGGTACAGCGAGCTGAAACACTTGTTGCACGCTAACGCAATTGTTGCTGGTCGAGAAGGGATGCGATGGGAAGCAACTGCCAATTGGTGTGTCCAGGAATCTCCCGTTTGAGTCAGTGGTGGGTGGCGTTGCAAATTGCGAGAAGGTTTGACTATTCCAAATTCCATTCACTGAAAAGCGCTCCATGGGGGTCATTCCCGATTTGAGGAATGGATTGCCATCCTGGTCAACGACCTGGTAGAGAACTTGAGCTCCAAACCCGCGCGTAAAGTTCGGGTTGGTCGGACACCCTAAGTCAGTTTGCGTGACTGACAGTGGAACAAAAGCCGAAGGCGCCTTTATTGAGACTGATCCCTCCAAAAAAACGTCCCATGACAAAAACTCACAACATTCATACAATGGAAGCCACTTTGCTGCGGACCAGAAGGCAAGTATCCGGTTCTCGCCTCCAAGCACAGCCCCAGTTACTAGGCCACTTGAACTAATGCTTGCCTTGGCCTCATCTTCGCTGCTCCAATTGGCGAGGGTTTGAGTGTAAGTGTTCGACCCGCCGCAGTCTAAGTCCATCTGTCTTGCCCTCAACTGCACGGTTTCGCCGGAATTTAGATTGGTCTGAGAAAACGTCGTCCAGCTACCATTAGGCAATCGTTGTTCAATCCACGAATCGAGATAACTTGGTTGGCATGCACAACCGTAACTGCTCGTCGAGCTTAGGCCGGCGACCATGTCAGCGTATTCGGATCGCCCAATCATGACGCGGTTGTCTCCTCGTTCCATCTCTCCAGATATTAAATCATCCGCAGAACGAGCTGACCAACTCAGGTATCCTTTTCGTACATTGCGTGGCAACGTATTGCCATCCTCGTCCGGTAGCTGCTCGTCCCGTAACTGCTTGAGATCATATATTAGTGTTCGACCTGCTTCGATCTTTTTCATTCCCGGAACATATAAGCCCCCTGGGTATTCGATGGACATGGTAAACCACTGAGGTTTATCGGTAACGTTCTTCAGATAAACCAAGTTGGAAACATCTCGATCAATCTTCAAGTGATACTTGCCTGAGTTTGAAGGGTTACTCCTACTGGCGGCATTAACAAGCGGCACGCGAAAGACATGATTTCCACCTTCGCTGACACTCAATGCCGAAACTAACACACTGCCCGGAAGGCCCTCATAATCAAATTCAAGGCCTGCGGCTACAACATCGTTAACCCGACTTGCTTTAATCACCTTTGCAAGTCCAACATTTGATGTCTCACCTGGCTTTAGGTTTACTTCCGGAATGGGTATGACACCTGTGTTACTGTCGCGTGTTATATAGTTAACTCGGCCACGCAGAACTAAGTCACTATCCCCAACATTGCGTGCCACAGCGATCTGCATAAGCTCTTCCCCAGCGACTCGACCGATCCGGAGGCCGGCTCCATCTAGCCGGGAGGAGACTGCAGCACGTGGATCTTGCAAAGGCATGATGTAAGAAAACCCCTTAGCCGGATCCTGAATAAACACTGATGAAAGCACAGAGCCTGGCTTGCCCGTGTGATCTATCCTAATCCCGCCCATCTCTGGAATCATTTTGTCCTCGTCGTTAATGATCTTGTTGGGAGCAAAGATGTGTGTCTCATGGGCAGCAAGAAAGACTTTGGCCAACCCGAGTTGGATGCCTTGCGGATCGTAAAGGGTAATGTTCACCGACAATGGAGCATAGCTAAAGTTTGACACCGCAACAGACACGTCTGATCGATTTGAAGGCAACCACCACATGCCTTCGAGCTGTGACGACGTATAGTAATTTGCTGGTTCTGTAAGTTGCTGGTCAAAAACAAGGCCGCGTTTTGCCCGAGTGATGATGACCGATCCGTCAAGCACCCGCTCTGGCCCGAAGTAGCTGACGTGCAAGCTCCCCCGCTGAAACACTAGAGAGGGGACCCACTGGTTAAGGTCGTAGATCTCAGCTTGGTGCGAATCCAGAGTAACGGGCGGAATGTGAAGTTTTTGTCCCGAAAGGCTGAACAGAGTTATTTCTGCCTGCATCTGCACCGGAGCCTGATTACTCAACATGAGTTCGGTAGTCCAACCTCCGGAAACATCATAATAAGGAACCGCCAATACGTGTCGACTATAAATTTCGTCGGAGTTCGACGTCCAAGTCATTTTCGGCATGGATTGTCGAAGGACACTCAGGCGGCTGTTGCTATGAATGATGTGTCTTAACGGCTTCTCCGAAGATCGATCTCCCACTAGTGATAACCCCAAAGTAAGAATGGGAATAAAAACAACGACGGAAGCGACGAGTGGTCGAGGTAACGTGAGTCTCATGAGGACCTCCAAACAAAGTCTCTTAGGTTTTGTAGGGTAGTCAACTAAAGGAGCAGAACTCGTGATGAGGAGTAGAACCCCTTCGGTTAGCTAGTGTAGTGTCTCAATCAGCGAAAAGATTATAGTTTAAGGTAAAGAATTATCAAGCTAAATAGTTAAGCCAGATGGCATCTCTAAATAGTTCTGACATAATTTGAATCTAACCGTACTTTGAATCCAACCAACGCAAGGCGCTTCGTTCAACTTTTTGCGCCTCTTTGGTTGTTTGTCGATGTTTCTTCTCTTTTCCTATAGTTCAAAATCGGTAAATTCTTAGGTGACAGCCTCACGCGTACCAGCCGCCATAAATCCTAACTTCGCAACGGCCCATTGCAGCCTCAGTTTTGAGCGGCGTGGCCATTAATGCCCTTGTGACTAAGTCTAACAAGCCGGCTCTTTTCTGGAATGCCGTTAAGTTGTCGTAGTCAATGAACAAATTCACTTGCATGGAATATTGAGGAGCGAGCCCTTTCCTTTTTTGCCCAGTCGGAAGGCATGCTCTTTCTTAATGGGAAAATACTTGATGACCAAGCTCGACTCTTGCCTCTCGAAGTTAAGTTTCTAGAACTAGAATGCGCGAACCGTGAGATTACCGTGAGATTATGCCAGTGAGCGGTGCGCACTGGGTAGTGCAGCCAAACTACTCGAGTCGGCGGAAACTTGGCGCTTAGATGGCGCGCTGATGGAAATAAACCTGCCCTTACCTCGATCACTCTGATGGCTGCGCATCCCATTTTTATTGGTAAATCCGTCGACGTAGGGTCAGGTCAAGAGCTACTTTGCGGTCTTGAAAACCGCCGTCCGAAAGCTGCCGATCCAGGTACCCACGCAGAGTTTTCAAGCTCTACCACTCCACAAATCAATCACTTAGTTCTACTTTTATTGACCTTGCGGGACTTGCGGGGGCGGCCTAGCTTTCGATCCTTAACGGCGTCGAGGTCTTTCGGATCAATCAGCCACACGATTCCGACTCTCGTAGCCTTCAAGCGTCCACTATTGATCATCGCCCGCACTCTAGTCGGCGTCACATTCAGGCGCCGTGCAGCCTCAGTCGTGTCGATGATCTTTACGGCCCACTCCGGACGCAGATGAATCTGATCGTCCCCTCCGGCTCCTCACTCCGTAGGAGTGACATGTCTATAGCCGAGGAGCCGCTCAGGAACCGGCACTCCTTTAGGAGTGCGATGTTCGCTGTCTACAGTTCGCTCCTAGCGTAGCGAAGACAATATCAAGCTGGCGACGTCTATAGAGAAAGCGATCTATCCGTACTCGCTCAGTGAAGAAATTGCAGTTTGAATCGAGTACTCAATTTGGCCGCACCTGCCCCGCAACTCAAATCGGCAAACGTCAGTGGGCGCTAATGCTGGGAGTGCGGGCGTCCTCGCCTGCACGGTCGAGCTGCAAGGGCTTATGACGAAGCGAGCAGGCGAGGACGCCTGCGCTCCCAGCATTTAGCGTCCGTTATTTTGCGTTGCTTGAGACACGGAGCGGCGCGGAAAATTCTTAATCACTCTCCAAGTAAATGTGGTCGATGCTCATTTCGCCCGCCTCAACACGCTTCACTATTTGCTCAAGGTATTCGTCTTTGATCTCCAATCCATAACGAAGTAATGAGCGGGGTTCTTGGATTAACTCTGCTGTCGGTGGCGAGTTTTCGAGCGCGGCGTTTTAAATTGGCGTCGAGTGTCCGAGATTCTTGTTTGCGCGGCGATGCGCTACCATGCTTTGTCATGGTCCTTATCCTTTCTTAGGAAGGTTGAGGATCTAGGGTCGGCTTTGTGTTGTAGCACAAGTCGGCCCGCTTCTTTTTTTGATCAGGTGGGTGATCAGCAATCTAGCGCAAAAGTTTTCGTTTGTCACCAATCGATTTGACTCACACGAGCGTCTTCTTTGCGATCACTAGGTTTAGGATCTATATAATCAGCGAGATCGCTGAGTAGGTTTCAACAGGGTGCAATTAAAGGTGAGAGTCAAATACCCCCGACGGAAGAAGCTATGGAACTCAGACACTAGCCACAGATTAACGTGGATGACACGGATCAGAAACGAATAAATCCTGAAGCAGCTCCTTTACTATTGTTTTTGACCCGTGTCATCCGCGTTAATCTTGGCTAAAGTCAGGTTTCTTTTTCACAACTTCAGCAGTGGCGGCGTCTCGGGGCTTCCTTGCGAACTCTCACTTTTAATTGCACCCGTTTCAACAATAGGTTGCCCGGATTTGTCGCGGCTCGCCGACTCGCGCGACAATAATCCTTTATTCGTTGGATAAGAGATGACGCTGTTATTCGCATTTCTAATGGGACTCTTCGCCGGGTTGCGCTCGCTTACGCCTCCGGCGGCGGTCGCGTGGGCCGTACACCTGGGTTGGATCAAACTTGCGCGGCCACTGTCTCTGATCGGCTCGCTTCCTGCCGTAATAATTCTGAGCCTGTTGGCCCTTACAGAGATCATTCTTGATAAGCTGCCGAATACTCCGAACCGCACTGCTCCCCCAGGTCTTATCGCCCGCATCGTGACCGGTGGCTTCACGGGCGCATGCGTTTCTCTTGGCGGAGGAGAGTCGGCTTTCGTTGGTGCTGGCCTGGGACTGGTCGGCGGAATCGTTGGTTGTTTCGCCGGCTATCAGGCGCGCGCTCGGCTCGTGAGGTCCCTGCGCCAGCCAGATTTCAACGTGGCTTTGTTCGAGGACCTGGTTGCGATCGGTGGCAGTCTGTTCATCGTTTCGCGATTCTAGTGCGGCTGGCTCGGCCATGGGAGTAATACATTCCCAAAAACATCTCTCGCTCAGAAACAAGTAGTTGTTCGTTTCTTACACAGCGCGGCTTAGGCCGCAACCAAAACACACGATCCACGAAATCACGCTAAATAGCACGAACGAGTTCGTGTTGGTTCGTGTGCTTAGAGGATCGTGACTTCTCAAAAACTTGCTCAAAAAACAAGATTCTGCGGAATTGTTTCACAGAGAATTGTAATGGACTCCTCGGATTCTCCCCAATCATTGGCAAAACTCCGATCGGAGTGGTAGGTTTGGCGCATGGCAACGACCTCAGAGAGTCTGGCATTCGATCGCGGTGATTACTGAGCTGTTTCCTTCGCGGCGGCGTGGGGATTTAGATACAAATGGGGATGTCAAAAAGGTGTGGCCGGGGCTGGGGAAAAAAGGGTTTGATCTGTCCGGATGATGGACCGGGTTTAAACTGACGAAGCATCATTTGTTTGCGGCGATAAGATCATGAAGAAATTATTGGTAGTGATTTTTACGTTTTCCTGTGCGCTCACTGTTTTCGGCCAACGAGAGGGTGTCGATGGAAATCCTCAACATTCGGAGAGCCAGATCAAGAAACAGATTATCTGCGACGAGCTCGAAAGGCAGCTTAAAGATATACCATTTGCAGCCGTTAGGGTGCTCACCAGATACAAGGTTGCCTCATGGCTTTGGAAAGACGGTGACGATGACACGGACAGAGCTGAGGATATCGCCGTCCGTGCGATTGATGACCTTTATGCAAATAAGGCAGAAATTCCGGAGTATTACTTACAGGTGTTGAGGGCCGAACTATTTGCCTTGCTTGACATGCATGCCAGGGAGGTGTCGGACAGACTGAGAGAAAAGCATCAGGTCAGCTCGGAGGATGACTTGGGCATCTTTGACTCTTTACTTCATCAAAAGGGAGGCGAGAAACTTGCTGTCAATGCTGCCGTCAAGTCCCTTGTCAATCAGTCTCAAGAGAATCCAGACATGAGCATTTTGATTTGGCGACTGCAACAGCGAAAGTCCCCGGAGCTCTTGAGGCTGTTAGTGGCAATTGTCGATGCAGAGGAGAAGGGGCAGACCAGATTCACTGCGGCAACGCTATTTTCGATGTCCCGTTACTTTGTTGAAGCGAGCGTTCCGATCCTTGTACAGAAGCGATTTTTTGAAGTAGTTGTCACTAAGTCAAGAAATGTTGCGCAAATGCCGGAGGGCGATACTGAAGGATTCTTTAACTTGTTAAGCAGTCTGCTCTCAAATATCTCAACGATATATCCCCAACTCTTACGCGAGGCCACTGTGGTTCAACTGTTATTGAAAACAAGAATTTCACAAGAATCCAAAGAATTACAGGAAAGGAACGATCGAATTAGAGTCAGTACGGATAAATTAGCCGCGCTGATAGCTGAAGCCGAACAAACAAATGACAAAGCGACTAAATATGGATTGTATGTGAGGGCTGCTAAGTTAGCCTTGGAAGAGAAGAAATTCACTCGCGCCGTTGAGCTAGTCGAAAAGACTGTTGAGATTGAACCATTTAGTAACATCATTTCTGAACCTTTTCGAAAACGGTGGCTTGATCAGTTTCTGGGGCAAGTCGTCCCGGCGGCACTTCAATCAGGCGATCCTCACTCGGCAAAATATGCCATAAAGAAATTTGGCGATCCATTGTCGAAAGCTGAGAGCCTTAGGAGAACAGCCAATTATTATTTTGATCACAGCGACCCAGGTTCAAGCTATGACGATCTCGATGAGAGCATAAAATTGATCAGCAGAGTGGAAGGCGGCTACCGAAGAATTTTCAGCCTGATTAATCTGCTTCCCACGGTGCAGAGAATCGACCGAAATCGGTTGCCTGAGCTTAGCGAACTAACGGCCAAATCTATCAATTCGATTCCGTCGCTTGAGGTGGAAGATAAACCGCAAACCAAAAACTTCAAAAATTACGTGACCTCAGTGATGAACATTAACTGGAATCTACTGCCTGCTTTAACTAAACTCCTCAAGGAGAATAAGAGCGATGCCGCTAACTTGGCGGGTCGAATTAATAAAAAGGAAATAAGAATAATCGCCGACTACGTCCTGTTAACTGATCTGATGGTTTCAAAAAGTACAAATCTGGAAACAGCAAAATAGGCTTTACTGCTTAGAACTGTCACCGCCAAAAAAGGCCCACTAACAGTAAGCTGATTTACGTCAAACTAATCTCCTGAGGGCGCCAACTCGCGCTGACTCGGATAATCACGCGCCGGAAAAGGCGCCTCAGCTCTGCCGTACTTCAAATACAGCGCCGGAATCACGATCATGTTCAGGAAGGTTGAAGTAAAAATGCCGCCCAGAATCACAATTGCCATGGGCTGCTGAATCTCTTTGCCCGGCTGACCAACACCAAGTGCCAATGGAATTAGACCGACACCGGTGACAAACGCGGTCATAAGAATCGGACTTAACCTCTCCATCGAACCTTGGACGATGGCATCACGAAAACCGACCGCCTCTTCTGTCATTAAATGTGAGTAATGACTAATAAGCATGATGCCGTTGCGCGTGGCGATGCCGAACAACGTGATGAAGCCGACCAGTGAAGCAATAGATAGCGTTCCGCCCGAGATGAAAACCATCACCACTCCGCCAATCAGCGCGAGCGGAAGATTCGCCATGACAAGAAATGCAGAGCGAACGGACTTCAGCGCGATGTAAAGCAATAGAAAGATGCCGGCGATTGCGACGGTCGAAAGCAGGATGATTTGGCGCGAGGCTTTTTCCTGCGACTCAAATTGCCCGCCATATTGGATAAAGTACCCTTGAGGCAGTTGAACCCTCTGGCTGATGGCTGCGCGTACGTCTTCGATGACGCTGCCAAGATCGCGATCGGCTACGTTTGCCTGGACGATGATGCGGCGTTGCACGTTTTCACGGTTAATCGTGTTTGGCCCCTGGTCTACTCGCACTTCTGCTACTTGCGCAATCGGCACTTTCAGGCCTGTGGCCGTGTCGATCAACGTTCCGCTGATGCTCTCCACCGACTGTCTTGCTGAATCGTCGAAGCGAACCAGAACATCATACGTGCGTTGCTCTTCCAACACCTGGGAAACGACGTGACCATTGAAGGCAGTGTCCACAGTCTCGGCGAGTGCCTCGGCGCTGAGTCCAACTGCCGCGGCTGCTGGGCGATTCATGTTGATTTGAACCTGTGGCACTCCCACTTGCGGTTCGACCAGCAGATCCACGACGCCCGGCACGCCCGCCATCGCGTCTTTGATTTCACCTGCCTTGTTTCGCAGTGTTGCCAGGTCAGGACCGAATAGCTTGATTGCGATTTGAGCGCGCGTGCCGGACAGCAAGTGATCTATGCGGTGTGATATCGGCTGGCCGACTTCCGAGGTTACTCCCGGAATGCGAGCGAGTTTTTGCCGCACTTCGTCCATCATTTCCGCGTGAGGCCGATCGCCCTCTTTCGTGACTACTTCGATCTCACTCGTGTTTACTCCAGCAGCGTGTTCGTCCAGCTCGGCTCGACCAGTCCGGCGGGTCGTGGATACAACTTCGGGAACTTCATGCAAAGCCGATTCGATGATCTGTCCCATCCGATTTGACTCCGGCAGAGAAGTGCCGGGCGGCAAACTCGCATTGATATTCAAAGCTCCTTCATTGAACGGAGGTAGAAACTCCCGACCCATGAAAGGAAAGAGCAGCACCGCGATCAAAAGCATCACTGCCGAACTGCCGATGATGTTGTACGGATGTCGTAACGTCCAATTCAATATCGTTGCATACCGACGCTTCAGCCAGGCGACGAGTCTTGAATCTCGCTCGTCCTGCAAGAGATTCGAATGGCCCAGCAGGTAATAACAGAGGACTGGCGTTACGGCGAGTGCGACAAACAGCGACGCCGTAATCGAAATAATGTAAGCAAAAGCGAGCGGCGCAAACATTCGGCCTTCAAAACCGGCGAGGCTAAAGAGGGGCAGAAAAACGAGAATAATGATCAGGGTCGCAAATAATATCGAATTCCTGATCTCACTGGACGCTTTGAAGATTACTCTGGTGACGGGCTCAGGTGCCGGCGAATTTGCGTTTTGTTTTAACCGCCGAAACACGTTCTCCACGTCGATGATCGCGTCGTCCACGAGCGCGCCGATTGCGATCGCCAGCCCACCCAAGGTCATCGTGTTTATCGTTATCCCGAAATAGCTCATCACAATAATGGCGGTCACGAGCGATAGCGGAATGGCGGTGAGACTGATGAAGGTGGTGCGAAAGTTCCAAAGAAACAGGAACAAGATCACCGTCACCATTAAGCCGCCCTCGATCAGCGAGCGGTTGAGGTTACCGATGGCCCTTTTGATGAAATCCGCCTGCTGGAATGCTTTCGTATCGATGGTCACATCGGCGGGCAGAGTCGATTTGAGACCAGCGAGCGTTCGCTCAATTTGTCCGGTTAACTCGAGCGTGTTTGCATTGGGTTGCTTCTGAATGGTGGCGACAACGGCGGGCTGCATGTTGAAGCTGCCGTCGCCGCGCTTCAGTGCCGGACCTTGCTGCACAGTCGCGATGTTCTTGAGCAGTATCGGAGCGCCGTCGCGAACAGTCACAACTGAATTGGCCAGATCTTCAGTCGAGTAAACGCGGGCCCGCCCCCGAATCAAAAACTCTTCATTGGGCCGCTCGAGGAAACCACCCGATGCATTTGCATTCGAGGCGCCCACGGCTTCAGTAACTTGTTCGAGGGTAAGTTTGTAATCGGCGAGTTTAGCGGGATCGACGAGCACCTGATACTGCTTAGTCTCACCGCCTATGATCATTACCTGAGATACACCCGACACGCCGAGGAGTCTTGGGCGAACAACCCAATCAGCAATCGAGCGCAGTTCCATGGCCGACGTGGTCTTGCTCGTCATGGAAATCAACATGATCTCACCCATCGTTGACGAGATTGGACCAAGCACTGGCGGCGGAACACCGGCTGGCAAGCGAACCTGTTGCAGCTTTTCGGTAACCAGTTGTCGCGCGCGATAAATATCCGTGGCAAATTCAAACTCGACAAAGACAATCGAAATCCCGATCGCAGAGTTTGATCGCACCCGGAAAACGCCGGCCGTTCCGTTCATCGCAGCCTCGATCGGCAGCGTCACCAGCGACTCGACTTCTTCCGGCGCAAGGCCGTGAGATTCAGTCAGAATCGTGACGGTAGGAGCAGTCAGATCCGGAAACACATCGACGTGCGCGCGATACGTAACGATCCCGCCATAGATGAGCAAGGCGCCGGCGGCGATTAGGACCAAGAGGCGATTGCGCAGCGCCCACTCGATAATTCTGTTAAGCACCTGCGATCTCCTTCTACGTCTCGTGCGTGTGCGCGCCGGCTTCAGCCGGTTGGAGTTCCTGGAGTTTCAATTGATAGGCGCCTTGCGTAACCACGCGCTCACCTTGGTTGACACCCGAAAGCACTGCCACCTTGCCGCCCAATTCATCGCCGATGGTGACTTCGCGACGTTCAAACTCTTCACCCGACAACAACACATAAACAATCTTCTTGCCCTCGTGCTCGAGCACTGCCTCTTTGGGAATCATCATTGCGGTGATCTGCTCACCCGCTTCGAGACGAACGTTTGCCTGCATTCCCAGTCGCAGAGCACGTCCGTCGTTTGGCAGTTGAAAGATGACTTTCGCAGCGCGTGTTTGTTCGTCAATGACGGCGCCGATGTCGACCACAGTTCCCTTGAATTCGTGATCGGGATAGGCAGGAGTGGTAAAAGTCGCTGAGACGTTTCCGGCTAATCGATTCAGGTCTTTCTCAAAAATCGGAGCCTCGACCCACACCGTATTTAAATTGCTGATCTCGACGATCGCTTCGCCGGGCTCCACCTGTTCTCCGATCGACTTATTAACTTTTGTGACATAACCACTCAGAGGCGCACGAACCGTGTAGCTCGCATTCGCACTTCCGACGTTTGCCCTCGATCTATCGGCTGAGGGGGAACTGCCCAACGCTTCGAGACGTTTCAATGCGGCATCGTACGTCGCTTTGGCCGCTCTTAGATCCGCTTCCGCAGCTTGCATTTGGCGTTCGGAAAACGCTTTTCGTTCGTAAAGTCGTTGTGCTCGCGCCGCTTCCCTGGTAGCGAGGTCGAGTCGAACCCGTGCGGCTTCGACTTCGCCTGATGCGGTACGACGGTCTGCCTCCAGACGAGCATGCTCCAGACTTAACGAGGCCGCTGCGGCGCGGACCTGGGCCTGTTCAGCAGAGGTGGCAACCTGTTGAATTACGGCTATCGTCTGACCCTGCGCAACGTGCTGGCCCACTCGCGGCAGATTTCTATTTGTCACGAGGCCGCCCACCGGCGGCGCAACTACCGCCTGGCTATTTGCCGCCGGAACCACTCGACCGATGGCGGTTATTTGACGTGCAATCGTCTGCTCCTCAGCGAGTGCGAGTTTCATCCGGATCAGCCACTGTTGCTCCATCAGAAAGGAGACTTTTCCGGTCGTTGTTGCCGCAACGTGTGGCTCAGTTGTCACTTCTTTCGCTGGACGCCACCAAAGTATCGCGACGAATACGACGAGCAACGCAAAGACACCGGCAACAGCGACAATAATGATTTGCTGGCGTCGAGAAGTGCCGTTGGCGCGGCTCAAGGTTTGGTCGATGGGATGGTTTTGGTTAGGCGTGCTCATATCTTGATGTCAGTTCCCGTTGTCAATTCCAATTGGAAAATGCTCGTGTAGTAATCAAAGATTGCGCGATAGTAGCTGGCCCGAACTTCAGTTCTCGTCTTTTGCGCCTCAATCAACGTGATCAACTCAGCCGCGCCTTCCTGGTAAGCACCGAGTTGAATCTCACGCGATTCGTCGGCCTGCTGCAAGAGTCCGGCTTCATATGCCCTCACCTGTTCGCGCGCGGTTTCATAAGCGCGGTATGCTGCTTCAACTTCAGCCAACGTCCGGTGGCGCACCAGGCTTAGATTCGTCTCTGATACTTTTTGTTCGGCTTCGGCCCGCGCAATGCCAGATTGGTTTCGGTTGCCGAGTGGCAGGGGCACTGTGACGCCGGCGAGGACAGTGTTATCCACCCCAACTCGTTTGTAACCTAAGTATGGAGTGACTTCACCCTTGGCTCGAGAGCGCTCCAGCTTGATTGTCGATTGGACCAACGCCAGCTCAGCCTCAGCTACTTTGATTTCCGGTCGATTAATTAATGCGGATTCTTTGAGCTGCGCCAGGCTTAGATCAACTGTCGGCACTGGCAAACGATTGTTTATCTCCACTTTGACGGCCCGTTCGAAATCACGTTCCCCGATTAATTCAAGTAGCCGAATCTTGTTCTTCCGCAAAGCGAGCTCTGCATTTGCCACTGCAAAGTCAAACTTGGTTCGCTCTAAACGGACCTTCAGCAGATCTCCTTCGGCGATATATCCTTCTTCGAACCGGATAGTATTGAACTTAACCAAGCCTTCAAAGTTGTCGCGGTTCTCTTGCTCGATGTCCAGCAGCACCCGAGCGAGCACTGATTCGTAGTAAGTTCGCCTGAGATCGAAGAGCTGTCGTCGCAGCACTTCTGTTAAGCGCGCTTCGGAGACGGAAACGGTTCGTTCGGCAACCTCCATGCGCAAAGCTTTTCTGTTTCCTAACTCAATCGGTTGCGCCACTGAGATTCCGTACTCGTGAAGTCGATTGGCAGGTGTTTCACCCGACAGTCGCAGATTCTCCGCGCTAACAGCCAACCCTGGTCTTGGTCTAAGCCGCGCCCCAATCCGCTCCGCTGCGGCGACTCCCACCTCGAGCCGCGCCGCTTCGACCGCCAGGTTTTTTCGCAGAAACTGATCCATCGCCGTTTCCAGCGAAAGGTAATCAGAAGAAATCGTGGACTGGGTTTGAGAGAACAGCGTCAATGGCGACCACAAGACTAATAGCAGACTGGTAATTGCGCGAAGTTTCTTCACGATCGGTTTCACTCCACCTTGAAATCTCTCAGCGGCATTCGCTCATCCAGTTTTGGATTTTTGACGTGGAACTCGATGTCGTAATCACCGCAATTCGGGATCGACACATCCGCTACATAAATTCCGGTCACCTTGCCAACGCGAGCTTTGGTCTGCATAACCTCGCTGCCATCCTTAGCCCTGGTAATAAGTGTGACTTCCGCTTTCTCGACGGGGGCGCCATCAGAAAGATCCGTCAGGTGAATGAGGAATTGACTTGCTTTGCCGGCCTTCAACGGGTCATGTTCGAAAAAGTTTTCTATGCGTTCCGTGAATTCCGTGCGTGAAAGCGCCTCCTCCTCATGCTCTTCGGCAACTGGCTGAGTACGACTACAAGCGAATTGAAGCAGAAACAGTGACAATAGGCAGAGAAGCGCTCTCCGACTACTCGCGGTAGTTTTTGAAAAGTCAGGAACGTTCCGATTCAAGTTGTACATTCTGTTTAGGCGAGAAGCTGAATTAACGACTCCACCGTGCGGTGAAAGGCCAGCGGAAAAAAGTATGTTGATACGAAGAGTGACACTACGAAAAGGAGGCTAAAAGCGATCGCCACCGGCGCCTGACTAGCGACAACAGCCACCGAACCGGGATCGGCGCCCTCAGCGTCAATCAACCGCGATACTCGGGAGTGAAAACTTGAAATGTCTTCGGCCATGAAGCTCGAAGCTGTAACTGGCGTTGGGGAAGTTCGCCGGCGAAGCTTCACTAATGCCGATGCAATGTCCAGAGGCGTATTTGTTCGTGAGGCGGCAACTTCATCACAGAGGCGTTCGACCTCTAATCCACGCCAAGTCAGTAACCGGCGTGAGAGAACAAAAGCCAGGGATGCGTAAGCGCAAAACGAAAGCGCTAGCTTAATAAGGTTGTCGCGTCGTTCGTGGTGCGCGGCTTCATGTTCGAGTAACCCGATCAGTTCTGATTCGTTCAACGTGCGTAGCAGACCGGTTGAGACTACAAGCTTCGAACGAGTGAATCCCCACACGAACGAAAACGGATAATCACTCATCACCAGTCCGACTTCAAAGCCATACCGTGCCGCTGTCTCTTCGACTCTGGCGATCTGATGCGGTTCCGCGGGTTCGGCATGCATTTGCAATCTGCTTATCAGCCGGGCCACCCGCAGGTAGCTATGCCAGCCCGACCACGCTGTAAACAACCCCGCACCAGCAGCGAACATTACCATCATGTAGGCCAGCGTCGGTTCAACCTTCGCGGTGAGATCTCCAAGCAAATGCAACTCGTGTGGAGTGCCGTGGGCAGCATTGAATGCCTCAGGCATCCAGAACTCGGGGAGAAAAGCAGCCGCCACGATCCACAGCGCCAAAACGGGTGGCAGTATCAGGGCCCAGGTGTAAAGCCGGATCAGAGTATTAGTCCGCAGTTCGTACAATCGACGTTGGAGCAACAGTCTTGCGGCCTCTGCAAGCGCGAAGCACACGACGGCGACGATCGTGGAAATAAGTACGAAGTTTTCGATTACAGAAATGAGCAACTGACCTCTATTCTGACTCAGCTACCTTACTTGCGAGACCCACCCTGACGACGTTTTTCGCGGATCATCGCTTCCAACTGGTTGAGCGTATGTTCATTCTCGCCGACTAGATCAACAAACGCCGACAGCGCCGGCGTGCGGTAGTGATTCAACAACGCCCCTAAAACTTCCTGCGCCATGCCACGCTCAAATTCATCCCGCGAGTAGCGCGCGGAGTAGACGAAGGCTTTCCCCTGCTTCTCGCGAGTCAAGTATCCTTTTCGATACATTCGATCCAATGTCGTCAGCACCGTGGTATGGGCTATGTTACGACGCTTGCGCAATTGGTCCTCGACCTCAGTTACAGCGCGCTTCGTCTCCGTCCAGAGAATCTCCATAACCGCAGCCTCCAACTCACCCAGCACATGAGCGGGGCCGTGTGCGCCTGGCTTAAACCCACGTAAAGCGATTTTGGGACGGATGCGTTGCATTAGAAA
>Ga0187893_10008245_pt1 | contig 16543 bp, 9 predicted proteins | sample MA1701074metaG_FD_139574 | JGI IMG/M metagenome (GOLD analysis project Ga0187893, IMG submission 139574) | White microbial mat communities from a basaltic lava cave in the Kipuka Kanohina Cave System on the Island of Hawaii, USA - MA170107-4 metaG ...
GCACGCGGGTCCGACGCCAATGTTCGAATCGTCGCCGAACCGCTTCGACGCGAGAGGGAAGGGGGCGTGTCACCTCGGAACTCATCAGCCGTCCTCCAGACCACCATCGGTCGACGGCTGAACATACCCGGCCGGTCAAACCGCTTCATGCAGGCTTGGCGCAAGGACACAATCTTTGTTCAAGCGGAAAAAATCCCGCCCCCTGGAACCTTTGGAGCCCTGACGGTCCTTCGAACGAATTCCTTCGACGCGACTTCGCCGGAACCATGGTTCGTTTGCGACGGTTTTGCCGATAAATGAGAACGCAGCGGAAACCCTGCACGGACTCGGGTACGGAGACTGCAAACCGTGGTGGACATGACCTCGCCGCTCGCCGCTTCCGCCGCCCAGACGGCTCTTCGGGCCCGCGACGCTGCCCTGGAACGCGATAGCCGCCGAGCCGGAGAGGCCGACGCCACCGACCGTCCGTCGCGGGCCGTGGATGAATTCGGCCGTACCGTCCACACGGCGGATGCCGACGATCGAGTTTTTTCGGATTCAGAAGGGCAAGGAAGCGAGGGACGATCCCGTGAAGAGCCCGCGCTCCCTTCCGCCCCGGCCATCGAAGATGACGATTCAGAAACTTCCGGCATTACCAGGGATGCCGACGGGCGACTACACCTCGACGTCGAAGCGTAACGCGGAAAAGGGCCGGCCGGGCCGCTTCAGATCACGGCCGTTCCCGCATTCAAAACTTCGGCGGTTTACGATAGCAACCACGCCACGTGGGACAATTGCGGTAGAATCAGGCGGTCCATCGCCAGGCGCACTCCCGCCACCGATCCCGGCATCGAGAAGATCGCCGTCCTTCTGCGCACGCCGGCCACGGCACGCGACAGCATGGCCGCGGCGCCGATCTCCGGATAGCTCAGCGTCCGGAACAGTTCACCAAACCCGTCCAGTTTTTTTTCCAACAGACTCGCGACAGCCTCGAACGTGGTATCGCGGGCGGCCAATCCCGTGCCCCCTGTGAGTAGAATCGCATGGCACGATGCGGTGTCGCACAGTGCCCGCACCCGTTCGCGAATGATTTCGGGCTCATCGGGAAGCAGATCGCGAACGTGCAGGGAATGTCCCGCGGATCCCAACAATTCGCAGATCAAGGCGCCGCTCTGGTCGGTTTGCAGGGTGCGTGTATCGCTGACGGTGATGACCGCGCAGGTCACGGGATGAACACGGTGTTCTTGATGGGGATGATCAACCCTGTCCATTCCGCCCTCCAAGCCTTGGTCGCAACGAAAGAGCGCCCGCCACGGTCAGCCCGATCAACGCAGCGGTTTCAATCCCGACGCCGCGCGCAACTGATTCACACGCTCCCAGATCTTTGCATCGGATTGCAGAAGCTTCACCAGTTGAGCGGTGGACATTCCCATTCGCTCCGCCGCATCCCGAACCGCCATCCCGCACGCGTACAAAAGGTCCAGCACCTCTGCCACCACTTGAAAGTAACGCGGGTTTCGGCTGCTGACGCGAAACTCTCCTGCCGGTCCGACGCACTTGGAAAGAAGTTCGCTAGGGCCGTAGGTCTCGGTCGCGACCCGCACACGAACGGTCAGGGCAATCGCTTCCCGAAGCCTCCGAATCGCCCGAACTTTATTAACCTGTTGGGACCGATCCTCGGATGCGGTCACGCTCAGTCCCGTGGGAAGGTGCCGCAACCTCACCGCCGAACTGGTTTTGTTTCGCTTCTGTCCGCCCGGGCCGCGAGACCGATAATGATCGATGGCACATTGGCCCAACAAAGCGTCGTCGTCCAGATTCAGGTATCCACCCGGGGTGTCGAGTCGATTCGCCATACCATCATACGTTGCCGCCGTCGCCGATTCTTATCGTAATGGTATCGCTGTCCGGGGGAAATCCAACCGTTGGGTGCCATTGAAATCGCCAAGGGCATCCTTGGAATTTGCTCCCCAAAGTCGACCGAAGGCCAAACCGATAACCTCGCAGGGGTTGAAACCGTGCGTCCGTCACGGGTCTGACGGGGAGATCGATATGAAGGTATTGTTTTGGAAGCGTGCTGCGATCGTCGCCATCGCCATTGGCGTGGTTTTCGGCTGCAATTCCGTCCTGCAACACATTGGCGAAGAGGCGTCGCGAGGGTCCGGTGAGGCCGGAAGCGGGCTGACACCCGTGCAGAGCGATTTCTCGGTCGCTCCGGCCTCCCCTGGGGGCACCGGCGGTTCCGTGGTTGAGCAACCCGAACTCGACGGCGAGGAAACGCGCAGCTTCTTCAAGACCTTTCAGATCGATCCGAGCCTGGAAGACACGGCCGGTCCGAAGTTCGTGACGTCCGGCGATATCGACCGCGACGGCTTGCTCGACCTGGTTTCGGGCTGGAATCAATCCCAGCCGGTGCAGATTCACCTTCAGCGCCGCGACGCCAACGGAAACATCTCTTTTCGCTCGATCACCCTGGCGGGCACGACCCCCGTCGGAGTGATGGCCGGAGTGGAAGTCGGACAGATCAACGAAGACGGTTTCCTTGACATTGTTGTCCTGGTCAAAGCTACTGGGTTTGCGACGTTTTGCCCGGCGGTCCTGGACACCTGCACGACCGATCAGGATTGCAACCCGGCCTGCGAGACCGATCCGAACTGCGAGATCGTTGTCGCTTGTGGAGGCATTCGACCGGGAATCTGCGATACCGATTCGGAGGATCTTTCCCTGCTGGACGGCGCGATTCTGGTGTACTTCAACCCCGCCTCCGCCGACTTGATTCCGGACGGCGATAGCTGGTTTGAGATGGAGATCGGCAATCCCTTTGTCGAGTCCCTCTGGATTCACCGTCAATTTCCCGGCAAGGAGGAGAAGGAATTCGAGATCATGAAGACCCAGCCGGAGTGGGGAGGGTTTACCGCGCTGGCGGTCGCTCAACTCGACGGCACCGCGGGGGACGAGATTATCGTCGCACTCAATCCTGCGGAGTGCGTCGCCCTGGGTCAGAAGCCGCCCATCAACACCGTGGACGTTTGGTTCAATCCCGGGCCGGGACTGGCCGAGACTTCGACGCTCTGGGGCGCACCGGATCCCAACAATCCGGCCCGGCGCGTGCCGCTGTCCATCATGGCCGACGTTCCGCAGGTCAAAGACGTCGTGGTGATGGACATCGAAGGCGATGGCGATAACGACGTGATTGCCACGTTTACGAATGCCATCAGCCAGAACATTCGCTGGGCCCGCAATCCGTTCGTACCCCATCAGGCCGGGGGGCCTTCGGGAAATGCCGCCGTGATCGCGGGTGCGGGCGATGGATTCCGCTTGTTCGAAACCGAATGGGAGGATCGCCCCATCGGCCAGGTCGATTCGAATGCGGACGTTCTCGCGGTGGGCGACATTGACGGCGACGGATTCGATGACCTTGTGGTGCGGTCCGCGGTGGGTCAGGTGGTGCAATGGTTCCGCAGGCCGAATCCCCTGGTCATCGAGCCGGAATTCCCTCCCAACGATCCAGTTCCTATTAACCGGTTCGATTTTCCGTGGCCGGTGTTTACTCTGACCGAGTTTGGGGGGCGTGAACCCGAAGCGATCGCCGTCGGCGACGTGACCGGCGATGGACGCGCGGAAGTGCTGGCCTCCGCGGGCGGCGCCGTGCTTTGGTTTGACGGCACGACTTCCACGTCGGCCTATGACCAGTGGTTCCCCAACACGATTACCGACGACGGTACGAACGATCTCGACGCCGACGGAATCGCGGATTCCGACGACGGGTGCCCCACCGATCCGAACAAGATTGAGCCGGGAATCTGCGGCTGCGGCTTTGCAGACCCGGACTGTGCCCAGCCGAACCTGACCGTCCAGCCGACGCACATCAATACGCTGTTGATCGTGGATGTCGATGCCGACGGCCGCAACGACATTCTCGCGACCATTGACCGCCGCAATGGTGCGGGACTGAACAAGGACGCCCTGCTCTGGTACCGCAACGTCCGCACCGAGCAAACCGAGGAACCGCCGAGCCGCCCGGGCCAGGTCAAACTCGATCGTCCGCCGACGCGTTGAGCGCCAATCCCGGCGCGCCGGGGTCGGCGATCCGTCCGCGGGTTGGGAGCGAGCCGCACTTGGGCGGGCCCGCCGCGCTTTTAGAATTTAACCTTCCTATTGTAGCCTAGCATTCCTTTAGTCGGCGAGCCGCCCGCCGCACCCCTCCGATTGGATCCCGCGCCGAAAATGGCTAGATTGGCTGGAACAACGGCGACGCGGTTGAACGTTGGAACTCGGTGAATTCAATCGGACCCGGTCCGATTTACCGCCGGCCGCGTCGAGCCGCCGAGAAATAGCAGGGAATGCGGAGATATGACTTCATCAGAGATTCGTCAGCAGTTCATCGACTTCTTCGCACAGCGCGGGCACGCATTCGTCCCCTCGTCGCCGGTCGTGCCCCACGACGACCCCACGCTCATGTTCACCAACGCGGGGATGAACCAGTTCAAACCAATTTTTCTGGGCACGGTGAATCCCGGTACCGAGCTCGCCCGCCTGAAACGGGCGGTCAACACTCAAAAGTGCATCCGCGCCGGCGGCAAGCACAACGACCTCGACGACGTCGGGCGCGATACTTATCACCACACTTTTTTCGAGATGCTCGGCAACTGGTCCTTCGGCGACTATTTCAAGAAGGAGGCGATCGAGTGGGCGTGGGAGCTGCTGACCAAGAGATGGGGGATCGACAAATCGCGCCTACACGCGACGTATTTTGGGGGCCTGAAGAAGGATGGGGGGAATAGCCACGAAGCCACGAAGCCACGAAGCCACGAAGGGGGAGCGCCATCCCCGATGCCCCAGTCGGCAATCGGCAATTCCGTCGAATGGGAACTGAAGCCGGACTACGAGGCCCGGGATTTGTGGGCGTCCGTTACCGACATTGATCCTTCACACATCCACCCTGGCAACATGAAGGACAATTTCTGGGAGATGGGCGACACCGGCCCCTGCGGCCCGTGCAGCGAGATTCACATTGACCTGACGCCGGACAGGTCCGGGGGGAAACTGGTCAATGCCGGCGATGCGCGAGTCATGGAGATTTGGAATCTCGTGTTCATTCAGTTCAACCGTGGGCCGGACGGCAAGCTCACCCCGCTGCCGGCCAAACACGTCGATACGGGCATGGGCTTTGAGCGGCTGTGTGCCGTGCTGCAGGGTGCGCGTGCCGGGCGATTGGGTTCGTTCAGCAATTACGACACGGACGTTTTCACGCCGATTTTTGCCGCCATCCAGAAGCGGACGGGGGCGCCGGATTGCACAGGAACGTTGCCAAGCGACGAAGCGACGAAGCGACGAAGCGACGAAGTGAGAAAGGACGGCGCCGTTTTCCCTCAGTCCAACGGCCCCTCCGTCCCCAATCAAGTGATGATCGACGTCGCGTATAGAGTCATTGCCGATCATCTGCGCTGCCTGGCGTTTGCGATCACGGATGGGGCGATGCCGAGCAACGAAGGCCGCGGCTACGTCCTCCGCCGAATCCTTCGCCGCGCGGTGCGCTATGGCCGCCAATACTTTGATATACACGAGCCGTTCCTCTGCGATATCGTCGAGCCGCTCGTCGCCCACATGGGCGACACCTTCCCCGAACTCCGCAAGGCCCACGGCGGCAAAAACGTCCGCCACGTCGCCGACATCCTCCGCGATGAAGAGGCGTCGTTCCTGAAAACCCTCGACCGCGGCATCAAGCTCTTCAACGAGGCCGCCGACTTCGCCGTCGCGCGCCACCACAGCCGCATCAGCGGCGAAGCCGCCTTCAAGCTACACGATACGTATGGCTTCCCCATCGACCTCACCGAACAAATGGCCGAAGAACGGGGCTTGACTGTCGACATCCGGGAATACGAACGCTTGATGGAAGAGGCGCGTGACCGCGCGCGTGCGACGACCGCGATCCATCACCCGGCGTGGCATGAGCACCTACAGGAAATAGGGCCGACCCAATTCGTTGGGTATGAAACAACTGACATCGATGATGCGTTGCTCCAAAATGTAATGCCGGTGGAAGGAAGCTCTCTAACGGACGCAATGCGGATGAAGAAAGGCCAAACCGGATTCCTTATTCTCAGCAGGTCGCCATTCTACGCAGAGCAAGGTGGCCAGGTAGGAGACCTCGGGCAGCTCACGTGCGACAACGAAGGATGGGAATTTGCGGTTAATGATACCCTCAGGTCTGGCGACGTAATCGCCCATATGGGTTCTTGCACGCGGGGCCAGATCGTTGCCCCCAACTTTTCTACTGGCGCGTTCGGCTCCACTAATCCTTCGCTCGATCAAGGGTTTCATCCCCATGTCCAAGTATGCGCAAGCGTCGACGTTCGTCGTCGGCGCCCCACTACGCAGAATCACACCGCCACCCACATTCTCAACTGGGCGCTGCGAGAGGTCTTGTGTCCGCCCGAGGAGCGGGAGAATCCGCACGTGCAGCAGAAAGGTTCGCTGGTCGATCCGGACAAGACGCGGTTCGATTTTTCGCACTCTAAGGCGCTCAGCGATGAGGAGGTGGCGCGCATCGAAGGTTTGTGCAACGCGCATATCGCGGCCGGGCTGCCCGTCTACGCCGCCAGCCGCGAGGAGAACTTCGTCGATCAAAAAAAAGCCCGGGAGATTAACACGCTCCGCGCCGTCTTCGGCGAAAAATATCCCGACAGGGTCCGCGTCGTTTCCATCGGCGTGCCGATTACAGAGGAAGACGCGAAGAGGGCCGGGGCGGCCGACTGGTTGTTGCGTTCGCCCAAGAATCCGAAGTGGATAAACTACTCCGTCGAATTCTGCGGAGGCACGCACGTCAAGAACACGGGCGAGATTGAAAAGTTCGTACTCATCAGTGAAGAAGCCGTCGCCAAAGGCATCCGTCGCGTTGTAGGCGTTTCCGGCGACGCCGCCAAGCGCGCCGAAGCGTTGGGTCAGGAATTACTGAACGAGGTTGTGAATCTTAGCGAGCCGCGGACTTCAGTCGGCGCGGACTCACTTGGGCCCGCGACGTCCGAATCCGCGAACAGCCGGCGACGGACCGCGGGCATACACGGTGCGTCGTCGGCGTCCGAATCTCCGCGCGGACTGAAGTCCGCGGCTCGCTTGGGCGCTCTCGCCGAGTTCCAGCAACGATTCGCCGCGGCCGAGATTCCGATTCGCGTACGCCACCAGATTCGGACGATCCTCGCCGATCTGCAAAAGGCGGCCAAGGAGCAGGACAAGCACGCTGCGGCCGCGTCAAGCGATGCGGTGCAGCAAGAGGTCGCCGAGCTTCTGAAAAATGCCGAAACCGTCGGTGGCGTCACCATCGTCGTGGGCGAAGTGCCGGCCGCATCGCCCGATGCACTTCGAGGAGCGATCGACTGGGTCCGCCAGAAGACGCCGGCCTCGGCCGTTCTTCTCGCCTCCATGGCCGACGGCAAGGTGACGTTGCTCGCCGGCATGAGCAAATCGGTCGTCGAACGCGGCCTCAAAGCCGGAGACCTCATCAAGGAAATCTGCCCCATCGTCGGCGGCAAAGGCGGCGGTCGCCCCGACCTGGCGCAAGGAGGGGGAACCGACCCCTCAAAATTGCCGCAGGCCATCGACCAAGGGACGTCATGGCTTCAGGTTCGTTTGACCGGATAATCTTCGCATGGCTTCTTCAATTGACCGCCCCATCCTTCGCCTCTCGCGAACGCCGTTGGAGCTTCTGCTCGAGGTGGCCGGGCTGTCGGGTCTGCTTCTGCTTGTCGGACTTGTTTTGAGGAGTTGGTCGTCATTGCCCGAACGGATCCCCCACCATTTCAACTTTCGCGGCGAGGTAGACGCCTGGGGCGGCCGTTGGGTCCTGATCCTGATGGCGGCGCTTGCCGCGGCATTTTTCGCGGGATTCAAAATCCTCGCCCGGTTCCCGCACCTGGGGAACTACCCGGTTCCGATCACGCCGGAGAACGCCGAGCGACAATACCGAAACGTCCGATCGCTTCTGGCGTGGCTGAGGGTCGAGGTGGTCTGGCTTTTCGTGATTCTTACCTGGACGATCATTCAAATGGGGATGGGCAGTTCGAGCCGCCTGGGCTGGTGGTTTACACCCGTTTTTCTGGGCATGGTTCTCATGACCGCTTTCATTCACGTCGTGAGGATGTTCCGTGCAAGGTTAGACGAAAACATTTGATTGCATCCGAAGGAAAAACGAAATTCAGAAGAAAATCCTTGCGAGCTTCGCCTCGTTACTCGCGGACGAACAGCGCGTGAAAACAGAAGAACTGATTCTCGCCTACCCCGTGCCGGGGCCATTGTGGCCGCGAAAAACCACCCAGATATCAGCCGGAAGGCGATGAGGACTTGGCCTTGGCAACGGCGACTCGATCGCTAAACTCGCGGAGGACCTCGCGAGTATTGCTTCACGTGGAAGTTCTGGGATCGTGCTTCCCGTCGGTTTGGGGCGGGGGGTCGCATCGTCTCATCGGAAAGTAGCCGACTGCCAAAAATGTGGATATTGCCTCGTCGGAAACACATCGGGCGTGTGCGCGGAGCGCGGCACACCCGTCCGGCGTTCATTCCAATCGGGGGGAAACATTACAGCCCAGGGCTGATCCCGGCGCACCGGGATTTCGGCACTTTCAGGGCCCGACGTTGCGGTCTCGCAATTACGGTTATGCATCGCCGAACTACGCGTGATGGTCAACGAATTGCGGAGAAAGCGCAAATGGCTAAACTCAAGGATCCATGACCGGAAAAGAATTTTTCATCCTTGTCCTTTTTGCTGCCGTCGCGGCCGTGATAGCCGTGCTCATCCTCAGGATGCTGGGCATCGCGGGCGGGGCATCGATCGGCGGCGGCGTGGCCGGCGGGGTCGCCGGGGCGATCGGAGGAATGATGGTCAACCAAAACCGCCGTACATCGGGCAAGTGAATCGCTGCGCCCAATCGACCGCAAATCGCACGACCGGGGTGGCCTGGGGTGGGTTGGCGATGATGGAGGGCGCGACGGTCCAATCCGAGATTATCGACTTTGATCGTGCCGGTGCGCAATGAATCACCGCGCCCCGCCCATCCCGGCTCGCTAAGTTGTGTGGCCCCCCTATCCGTGGCGCATCTTCGTCGCGAAAATGTATGTATGAACGGCTTCGAAGTTCGCGCGGCGCGATTCTTCGGTTTGGCCCTACCGGTGCTGGAAACGCTGCGGCGTCGAACGGATTTCAGCGAACCGTATTCTTATGTTGACGATTACATTGCCGGCGGAATACTCCTATGGGCGGCATGGGCCCTCAACCGTAAGAAATGGTATGGGTCCGAGTTGCTGATCGCGGCATGGGGTATTGTGTGCGGCGGCGGGTACTACAGTTTCTTTGGGCAGATTTCCAGGCTTGGAACGCCGGACGTTTCCGGTTTGCCGAGCGCCTGGGTGGCGGTGATCAAGGGGGCAGGGTGGGCGATGGCCATGGTGTGTCTGATTCTCTCGGTGCGCACGGCTGGTATGAGAATGAAGGAGGCATCCAAATGAATCTTTCGTTTTGGCGGCGCGTGTTCACCGGAAAAGGAAATGCCAGGGGCGCCGCAGCGCCAATCGGCGCGGTTCTTACGCTTGCGTGTTTTGCCGCGGTGGCGGAACCGGCCGGTGCCCAGGAATCAGCACCTCGGAAGGAGCTCGACTGGCCGGACACGTTCGCCGCGAAGCGCGCTCACGCTTTTTTCAAAGCGGCCGAGGCCGAGGACGACGCGCCGATGCGCGAGTTCCAGCAGTTGATTCGATCGCCCGAATCACTGAAGGAAACGCCGCTGGAACACCGCGTGACCAAGGCTCGTTCGCTCCGTGAACAGGCGGGTGCCGTGGAAATCGGCAAAGTCGTGCCCGACGGCGAATACAACGTGGATGTGATCGGCAAATCGAGCAAGCTCGGCCTCTGGCTGAAGTTTCGGTTCGTTTTCGACCCGGCGGAACCGCATTACCTGGTTTCCATGCAGGGGACACCGACCACCGCGCCGTCTGAACCGCCGGTTGCGCTGGAATCCGCGGACAGCGTGGAGAAACTACTGGAGCAGGCGTGCAAGAAATCCGGAATCGCGGCGTTCGCCATCGCGGTGATCAAGGAGGGCCGCGTCCAAGAAGTGGCCGCCGCGGGGGTGCGTCGTAACGATCGCCCGGATCCCGTTCGTCCCACCGATCGATTTCACATCGGGTCGGTCGGCAAATCCATGGCCGCTACGCTCGTCGCGAAGCTGGTTGAAGAGGGGAAGCTGCGGTGGGATTCCAAAGTGGGGGAGGTTCTGTCCGGCATCCCCATGCGGAGCGAGTACGCAGACGTGACCCTTGAGCAATTGTTGCAACATCGTGGCGGCATCGCCGCGTACACGGAAGATTTGCCTATGGAGCACGACCAGGCATTGAAGAATTCGGGCACGTGCACCAAACAGCGCACCGCGTTCGCCGCCGAGTTTCTCAACGAGTCTCCGGTGGTACCGCCGGGTGCGGTCATGATCTACTCCAACGCGGGATATTCGCTCGCGGCGCTGATGGCCGAAAACGTGACGAAGAAGTCGTGGGAAGAGTTGATGACCACGATGCTTTTTCCAGCGCTGGATCTCAAGACGTGCGGCCTTGGCTGGCCGGCGACGCCCGATCGCCCCGATCAACCCTACGGCCACTTCGACAATCCGCCCAGCCTCCGCGTGCAAAACTTCGGCGACTATGACTTGGGCGACTATCTTTCGCCGGCCGGGGACATTCATTGTTCGGCGGAAGACTTGGCGAAGTACGTCGTCTTCCACCTGGCGGGAATCCAGGGAAAGGACGGCTGGCTTTCGGCGGAAACCGTGAGAAGGCTGCATCGCCCGCCGGGGACGGAGCGGCCGAGCTACGCCGCGGGCTGGATGGTGGAAGAACCGCCGGGTGCCAAGGTTCGGCACTGGCACGACGGCTCCGCGGGCACGTTCTACACCCGCGCGGTCATGTACCCGGACGACGGTTTCGCGCTGGTCGTTCTTTCCAACGCGGGCATCCCCGCCAAGCCCTGGGCCGACGAGATCATCCGCGTAGCCTGCAAGATGAACTCGTTCACGTGCGAATGACCGCGACCCAGCGACCAACAGGTTCGCCGCCAGCCGACGCCGCCGTCGGCCAAACGCCGTGTGAAGTGCACCACATGAACCGCTGTAACTTCAACAAAACCACCACGAGACTTGATATTATTCTACCTATTCAACCCATTTTCCCATATTAACGGGTAAAAAAAACAAAAAAACACATTGTATTCGGACCTGACCGCTGGAAGCATCGAGGCTGTATCGGGGAGTGGTGCACGGTGCAGCCGGAGAGGGCTAGATGACTCAAGCTCGTTCGGGGTCGCATGCGCTTTCGATACGAAATGTACCGGGCATTGCTGCGGCGCCAAGAAAACTTGTTGACGTCACGCGTTGGTCTGGTTCAATTCGGTTTTGCTTCGTTACGGAAAAACTTGTTTTGCAACCGAAGGCGATTTCAGGGCGAAATTGTCGCCGGTCAATGTGCTCGCAAAGGTCGTAAGCGGTCGACGAGGATGAAGGGAGACGAAGATGAAGGCGAGGGTAAGCTGTCTCACAATCAAAACGGGTTCCGTCCAGGAGCGCGTTTCCGGGAGTTGACGACTCGGACGGATGCGTTCACCTGGCGTTAGCGCCTGCTCCTCCCGTTTGCTATCCGCGTGCGTCGTGCTCGCGGGCATGACGGGGCTGGCGCCTCACACCAGCGCGCAATTGCAGATCATTAACGGCTGCATGCAGGATACGTCAACGAGGTACGGTGGCCCGTCGAATCTGAACTGCACGGCCAATGACATTTCAATCACTGCCGTGAGCATTCCCGTAAGTCCGCCCGATCCCTGCGATTTCTTGGGCGACACAACCACTTTTAATGCGATTGCGGAGGTGAAGTCGACGGCGACGTCGCGCTACGATATTGGTGTCTACATCGCCCTGGACAGCGGAAACGCGCTGACGGGCACCTGCTTGATTTCCACATTGCCTTACACGCCCACCAATAATAATGGAGTCTGCACCGGCGCGGGTGCGCCGTTTGCCTGCTGCACGGGTGCCGGCACGGGGACGTGCGGCACTTGTCCGGGCTCGAACATTTCGGGCCTCCAGGATTTGTGCGGAGACATCGACGGCAGCGCCGGCGGTCACAACCCAGTCTATTACCAGATCAATAACATTACGGTGACCTGCCTCGATACGGACAACGACGGTTTTCTGGACGTCACGGCGTGCATGAGTTGGGATAATCAGAACGGCAACGGGCACCTGTGCCGCTCGCCACTGGCCGCGTTCCCCAACACGCCAGCCAAGTGCCATTGTCAGCCCGCGCTCAAAATCCCGATTAACATCCCCAAGACGATCCAGGTGTGCAAGGATTTGATCCCGTCCAACGACCACGGGTTATTCAATTTGCAGATCGACGGGACGACGCAATACGCCAATGCCTCTGACGGAAACTGCACCACGAACGTCGCGGTCTCCGCCGGGAGCCACACCGTGGGCGAAACTGCGGGCACCGGCACCAGCCTGTCGGACTACAACACGAATATTTCCTGCTTTGACGTTGCCGGAAGGTGTACAGGCAACAGTTCGATCAGTTGCTTCGTGAACGCGACCTGTTCCGCCCAAGGCGCGGGCACTTGCAACCTGACTCCCACGCCCGTCGGAAGCTGCACGAACTGCACGTCCCGCATGATATCGGTCGGCACGATGGCAACCAAGATCGTCTGCACGATCACCAACACAAATGTATGTTACAACGTCTGCGGAGACGGGGCTTGCGACGCCGCTTGCGACGAGAATTGCGATACCTGCCCGGCCGACTGCGGATGCGTACCCTGTTCGCAGGCGTGCGTCGCGGGAATGTGTCAATCGACTTGCGGCGACGGCTTCTGCGACCCCGCCTGCGAGGACTGCGACACGTGCATCGGCGATTGCGGATGTGATGCCTGCACCGAGAATTGCGTGGCGGGCGTTTGCCAGCCGGCTTGCGGGGACGGAACGTGCGATTCCGCGTGCGAGAATTGCAGCAACTGTCCCGCGGATTGCGGATGCGGCCCGTGTGATTCGTGCATCGGCGGCATGTGCATGCCGAATTGCGGCAACGGAATTTGCGACCCGGCCTGTGAGGATTGCAATAGCTGTCCGGCGGACTGCGGCTGCACTCCCTGTACCGAGATTTGCGACATGGGGGTTTGTCAGCCGACCTGCGGCGACGGCACGTGTGATCCGGCTTGCGAGGACTGCACGACCTGCCCGTCGGATTGTGCGTGCAATCCTTGTACCCAAGTCTGCGTCGCGGGGATGTGCCAGAGCACATGCGGCGATGAAACCTGCGATCCCGCGTGCGAGAATTGCAGCAACTGTCCGGCGGACTGCGGATGCGCGCCGTGCGTACAAAACTGCGTGGCAGGCACCTGTCAGCCGGCTTGCGGCGACGGGACGTGCGACCCGGCGTGCGAGAATTGCACCAATTGCCCGGCCGATTGTGGATGTGAACCTTGCACGGAGGTTTGCGTGATGGGCGTGTGCCAGCCGACCTGCGGCGACGGCTTCTGCGATCCCGCGTGCGAGGATTGCAGCAATTGCCCGGCCGATTGCCGGTGTGATCCCTGTACGCAAGAGTGCATTGGGGGCGCCTGTGTCTCGACGTGCGGGGACAGTTTCTGTGATCCCGCTTGTGAAGATTGCTTCACGTGCCCCGCGGACTGCGGATGTGCGCCTTGCACGCAAATCTGCGACATGGGCGTTTGCCAGCCGACTTGCGGTGACGGAACCTGCGATCCGGCCTGCGAGAATTGCGACAATTGTCCGGCGGATTGCGGATGCGTGCCCTGCACGCAGGATTGCGTGGGCGGTGTTTGTCAGCCGGCCTGCGGAAACGGCACGTGCGACCCGGCCTGCGAGGATTGCGAGAACTGTCCGGCAGACTGCGGCTGCGGGCCGTGTAACACCTGCATCGGCGGGGTCTGTACGCCGGACTGCGGCAACGGTTTTTGCGACCCGGCCTGCGAGGATTGCAATAGCTGCCCCGTCGATTGCGGTTGCGCGAACTGCACCCAAGTGTGCGTGATGGGGACGTGCCAGCCGACGTGCGGTGACGGCACGTGCGATCCGGCCTGCGAGAACTGCGACAACTGCCCGGCGGACTGCGGATGCACGCCGTGTCTCCAAAACTGCGTGGCGGGAGTTTGTCAGCCCGCCTGCGGCGATGGCACGTGCAACCCGGCTTGCGAGAATTGCAGCAACTGCCCGGCGGACTGCGGATGCATGCCGTGCACGCAGGAGTGCGTCAAGGGTGCCTGTCGTCCGGCGTGCGGCAATGGCACGTGCGACCCTGCTTGCGAGAATTGCGACAACTGCCCGGCGGACTGCGGATGCACGCCGTGCGTACAAAACTGCGTGGCAGGCACGTGTCAGCCGGCTTGTGGCGACGGCACGTGCGATCCGGCTTGTGAAAACTGCTTGAATTGCACGGTGGACTGTGCCTGCACGCCATGCACGCAAAACTGCGTGGGAGGGGTGTGCCTGCCGGCGTGCGGAGACGGAGCGTGCGATCCCGGCTGCGAGAACTGCGGCAATTGCCCGGCGGATTGCGGATGCACGCTGTGCTCTCAAATCTGCGTTGCCGGAATGTGCCAATCGACCTGCGGCGACGGATTCTGCGACCCGGCGTGCGAGAATTGCGGGAATTGTCCTGGAGACTGTTCGTGCAGCGACGGTGTTTCCTGCAAGAACGACTCTTGCCAGGCGGGGGTGTGCGTGCATACGCCGAACAACGCGAAATGCACGGACAAGAACATCTGCAACGGCATCGAAACGTGCGACGCCGTGCTGGGCTGCCGTCCTGGGACGCCGCTGGTGTGCAACGATGGGAACCAATGCACGGCGGATTCTTGCACGCCGTCGGCAACCACGCCCCAAACGGCCTGCGTGTTTACGCCGGTCGTCGACGGCGCGGCCTGTGGGAACCAGACGCCCAAGGGCGCATGCGATTTGGCGGACACGTGTCTCGGTGGTACGTGCGTACCCAACCTGGTGAGCGGCGGAGCCGTTTGTCGGCCCGCCCAGGGTGACTGCGACGTTCCTGAATCGTGCTCTGGGACCGACCCCGCGTGTCCGCCGAACGGATTCGCACCGAACAGCCAGGAATGCCGCCCGTCGACCGATTTATGTGACCCGGCGGAGAACTGCACCGGCGATGCGGCAGGCTGTCCGGCGGACGTCGTCATAACGGCTTGTGTCGCGGGAGACGGTTGTTGCCCGGCCACGTGCAGTATGGGAAATGATCCGGATTGTCCGGTCGACGAGATTCCCACGGTGTCCGAGTGGGGTCTGGCGATTCTCGCACTCTTGCTATTGACCGGCGCGAAGTTGCGATTCAGGGGGCGGTTAGAGGATGTACCGAACTCCTAGGAGCGTGTCCGAGTAACGAAAACGGCGCTCACGAAAGGGTACTTTCTTGTCCCAAGACTTAGAAAGTGTGCAAAAATAACTTGGCATTTTGGAAATGGGGTTCAAGGGGGCGGCGGGGCAGTTCGCGGTTGGACGGTGTAGTTCCATTTCGGGCAGGTTTGGTGGTGGCGGATGGATAGGGTCTTGAACTCCGCCTGGGTCACCTTGATTTTGGTGGCGTAGGTCTTTGGGATCAACGTCGCTTTGACGCGCAAGCCGGATCGATTGGACGTACCACGGATGCAACCGAGCATGGTATCCAATGACCGAAGGGGAACACCGGCCCCGTTGATGCTGATGGGACCGAAGAGTCGACGCTCCACCGGGTTCCACTTGGAGGCGCCTCGGGGGTAATGGCAGACGGTAATGGCGACGCCGGCTCGATCCGAAAGGCACTGCAATTGGCGTTTCCACAACCGGGGTCGATAGCTCCCGGCGCGCCGGGACTCTCGCCGCCGTCGGCCAAGACCAAGAGCTCTCGGATGACTCCGTAGGGCGCGGAGACCTCGCTGTGCAGCCAGGTTTCCAGGCCGTCGACGGCGAACTCCGCCGTATCGGCGGACGTTCCCACACAGACCAGACCTTCCTTGCGCTGCAAGTCGAAGAGGCCGTAGGGCGTCGCCTTGCATGAGGCCTCGTGGGGGAAGTCGTAGGTGTTGACTTCGTCCGGTTGACGCACCCATCACCGTCCGGGATTCTTGAAATTCCCGACCCATTCCTTCTTTTTCGCGTCCACGCTGAGGATCGGACAACCCGATTGGGCGAAGATCTGACGTTGCTGTTGGATGTACGGAAACTGCCGTTCCCGGTCCGGATGCGGCGGTCCGCTGAGCCGCTTGACATTGCCCCGCATGGAAAAATCCTGCCGGCCCAGCAATCTTCGAACGGTGTTCGGACTCGCGGCGTGTCCTTGGTTCCGCAGGTCGGTGCTGAGATGTCGCAGACTCCCACGCACCCACTGACCGCCGCCCATCGGGTCGCCGCCGCCTGGGTTTCGCCGGACGGGCCCGCTGCCTCGGCGAATTTGATTGGCGGGCGATGGTCGAACGCCTTGAAAGTCTGTACTATGCCTTGCAACGCGGCACAGGATCTTGATCTAC
>Ga0187893_10008246_pt1 | contig 16539 bp, 15 predicted proteins | sample MA1701074metaG_FD_139574 | JGI IMG/M metagenome (GOLD analysis project Ga0187893, IMG submission 139574) | White microbial mat communities from a basaltic lava cave in the Kipuka Kanohina Cave System on the Island of Hawaii, USA - MA170107-4 metaG ...
GCGCCGTCCGGCTCGCGAAGCCCGGCATCCGCCTCGATCTCGGCGGCATCGCCAAAGGCTACATCCTGGAGGAGGGGTTGCGCCGGCTTCGGGCCCGCGGCGTCGCCAGCGCCCTCCTCGAAGCCGGCGGGGACATCGTCGTCGGCGACGCGCCGCCGGGGCGCGCCGGGTGGCAGATCGATGCTCCGTCGGCGAGCCCGCCGTTCAGCAAGCGCGCGGCGCGCCTTTCCAACGCGGCGCTCGCGACATCCGGGCCGACGGCGCAGTTTGTCGAGATCGAGGGCGTCAGGTACTCCCACGTGGTCGATCCCCGCACGGGCCTCGGCGTCACCAATCGCGTCGTCGCGCGCGTGATTGCGGAGGATGCGGCCACGGCGGACGCGCTCGCGACGACGCTCACGATTCTCGGTCCCGGGGGCGCCCGCGCGATCTCGAAACGCTTCCGCGGCGTGTTTGTCGATATCATGATTCCACCGCAGTGCCGGAGAAACCGCTCAGCCGCCGCGCCCTGAACCGGGCGACGCTCGCCCGTCAGATGCTGCTGCGCCGAGAGAAGGTGAAGCCGGCGGCGGCCATCGAGCGCCTCGCCGGCATGCAGGCCCAGCTCGCGCGGCCGCCGTTCATCGGCCTGTGGTCGCGGATCGAGGGCTTCCGGCGCGATAGCCTGACGCGCGCCATCGAGCGCCGCGAGGTCGTTCGGGCCACGATGATGCGTGGGACGCTCCATCTCATGTCGCGCGGGGATTTCATCCGGTGCAGACCGGCCCTCCAGCCGACGCTCTCGCAGGCGATGAGGGGGGTGTTTCGCGACGAGGCCGACGGCCTGAACGTCGCGGCGCTCGTTGCGGCGGCGCGCGACTATTTCGACGAAGCGCCGTCCGCCTTCGCGGCTTCGCCGCTTCGGCGCGACAGGCGGACGTTCGACGGGCTGCGCGCGCACCTTCGATCGCGGTTTCCGAAACTCGACGAGCGCGCCATGGGTTACTTCGTGCGAATGCACCTGCCGCTCGTGCAGATACCAGCGTCGGGCACCACCTGGGCGTATCCCGCGGCCGCAGACTTCGCGGTCGCCGAGTCCTGGCTTGGCGAGAAGATCGGCGCCGACGATCGGCCTCACGCGCTGGCGTTGCGGTACCTGGCGGCTTTCGGGCCGGCGACGTTGCGCGACTTTCAGACGTGGTCCGGGGTCGCCGCGGCGCCCGGCATCGTCGAGGAGCTGCGGCCGAAGCTCCGAACGTTTCGGGACGAGCGCGGTCGAGAGCTGCTCGACCTTCCCAAGGCGCCCCACCCTGATGAAAACGAGGAGGCGCCGGTCCGGTTTCTGCCGGAGTTCGACAGCCTGTTGCTGGCCTTCGCCGACCGTACGCGGGTCATCGCGGATGAGCACCGGCCGCTGATCTACACGAAAAACCTGCTCGTCCCCGCCACGTTTCTCGTCGACGGCTTCGCCGCCGGGACCTGGAAGATCGACCGGAAGAAGAAGCTGGCGCGGCTGGCCGTCAAACCCTTCGGCACGTTGACGAAGCGCGCGCGAACGTCGCTCGTCCAGGAGGGAGAGGCGCTCTTGCGCTTCGTCGAAGATGACGCTCCGGTAGTGTCCGTCGACTTCGTCAAGTAGGGGAACGTTGCCTGAGAGCCCGGCGCTCCGCCTTTTCGTTGTCGCGCTCGCTGTGGTGAGCGGCGTCGCGTCGTCGATCCGCGCACAGAATCTTCGGTTCCCGCCGCGACTCGATGAATACCTCAAGAGCCACGCCCGGCTGACCGACGCCGAGCGGGCGTCGCTCGCGGGCGGCGCGCCGGTGACGAAGCTTCTCGACGCCGATCCGGCGACCGAGGTGGCGGTGTTCGGCGCGATCTGGGTGGCGGCGCCACCCGGGCTGTACCTCAACGCCGTGAAGGACATCGAGAGCTTCGAGCGCGGCGGCAGCTTCCGGGTCACGAAGAGGATCAGCGAGCCGGCGCGCATCCAGGACTTCGCCGAGCTGGATCTACCGGACGACGATCTCGACGACCTGAGAACGTGCAAGCCAGGCGATTGCGAAATCAAGGTCGGTCAGTCCGCTCTCGATCGCCTTCGGAAAGAAGTGAACTTCGCCAGCCCGTCTGCCCGGGCGGACGTCGAGCGCCTCATGCGGCAGCTCGCCCTCGAATACGTCAATGCGTACCGGGAAGGTGGAAACGCGCGGCTCGCCGTCTATCGCGACGCGGCCCGGCCGACCTTCGTCGCGGCGGAATTCGAATCGTTGGTGAACCGGATGCCCGAGCTGACGACGTATCTGCCGGACCTCCGGCGTTATCTGCTCGAGTATCCGAACTACTCGCTGCCCGCGTCGACATCATTCTTGTACTGGCAGGAGGCGGCGTTCGGCCTCAAACCGACGATCCGCATCAATCACGTGGTGATCACCGAGGGGACCGAAGGCATCGCGGTCGCATCGAAGCAGCTCTATGCCAGCCACTACTTCTGGACGGCGCTCGAGCTGCGCGTGCTCGTCCCCGACGCCTCGCGCGGCCAGGGATTCTGGTTCGTCACCGTCAACCGCAGCCGCTCGGACGGTCTCGGCGGCTTCGTGGGCCGCATGATCCGCGGCAAGGTCCGCGGCGAGGCGACGAGCGGGATGCAAGCGGTGCTCAAGGTCACGAAAACGAACCTCGAGCAGCAGGCCCGACAGAAACCGTGAGGAGGTCAGCATGTCCATCGCGAAAGTGTCTGAGATCAGCGCAACGTCGACGAAAAACTTCGAGGATGCGATTCAACAGGGTCTCGCCCGTGCCGGGAAAACGCTCCGGAACATTCGGAGCGCCTGGATCAAGGAGCAGCAGGTCCGCCTCGAGAAGGGAAAGATCACCGAGTATCAGGTGAACATGGCGGTGACGTTCGTCCTCGAAGATTAGAGACACAGAGGAGACCGGGGGCGTTGAGACACAGAGACGCAGAGCGTCGCCAACGGTTGAGCTAGCCCCACGCTAGGACCTTAGTCCAATCACCCGCGTCAAGGTCGCCTGCGTGTGATAGCGTCCGTCGCGCGCAGAACCGATGTTCGGAGCCAGCCCCGTTCACGGGAGGAGGCGCCTTATGTTTGGAGTGCTCGGTTGGATTCTGTTCGGGTTAATCGTCGGGGTGATTGCCAAGCTGCTCATGCCGGGACGGGATCCGGGAGGCTTCATCGTGACGGTGCTCCTCGGGATCGCCGGCGCACTGGTGGCGGGGTTCCTCGGCCGCGCCATAGGCCTCTACGGTCCGAACGACGGCGCGGGATACATCATGTCCATCATCGGCGCCGTGCTGCTGTTGTTCGCCTACAGAAAGTTTGCGGTGCGAACGCCCTGATCAGGCGGCGTTGCAATCGGAAGGAGGACCCATGGCACTACGAGAAAAGTACAACCACGCGATTCAGACCGCGAAGGGCCTGCACATGGAGGGCTCCGCGGACGAACGCGACGGGAAGCTCTATTTCAAGGGCACCGTCAAGACGCAGGAGGAGGCGAACAAGATCTGGGACGCCATCAAGACCGTGCCTGAATGGCGGGCTGAGGTGATCGCGGAGATTAAGGCGACCGCGGCGGCCGTCGCCGCGGCCCGGACGGTCACCGTCAAGGCCGGCGATACGCTCAGCAAGATCGCGAAGGAGCACCTGGGGGACGCGAACAAGTACACCGCGATCTTCAACGCGAACCGCGACCAGCTCTCCGATCCGGACAAGATTCAACCCGGGCAGGTGTTGAAGCTGCCGTAGTCGGCGGCCGGTTTGAAGCGATAGCGGAGGGGACGGAGGTACCGGAGAAACAACGGAGGAACGGGGGGAACGGAGACGAAACGGAGAGTCTTTTTTAGAAGATCCGATGGCCTTGCCGTTTCGTCCCCGCTAGCTCCGCTCCTCCGTTGTATCTCCGCTGACTCCGTCTTCTCCGTTATCTATCGACTATCTATCGACCCACGTACGTCGGCGATCGCACCTCCCGGACCCACTCCGGCGGGATGTCGACGTAGGACCGATCGAGCTGCCGGACCGATTCGCAGCCGAGCAGCTTGAGCGTGCGGACGAGCTCTGTCCGCAGGATATCGATGGCGCGCGCGACGCCGGGTCCACCGCCGGCGCCCAGGCCGTAGGCGTAGGCGCGGCCGATGAGGACGGCGCGCGCTCCAACCGCGAGCGCCTTCGCGATGTCGCTGCCGCGCCGGATGCCGCCGTCCATCAGGACCTCGACGCGCCCGCCTGCGGCCGACAGCACTTCCGGCAGCGCCCGGATCGTCGCCGAGCCGCCGTCGAGCTGGCGGCCACCGTGGTTCGATACGACGACGGCGTCGGCGCCTTCATCCATGGCTCTGCGCGCGTCCTCGCCGGTGTGGACGCCCTTGACGACGAGCGGCCCTTTCCACGCGTCCCGGATCCATCGCAGATCCTGCCAGGCCACCATCGACTGCTCGAGCGCCGTGCCGACGTCGGCGTACGGCATCGGGCCGATGCCGGGCAGCATGACGTTCGGAAAACTCATGAGACCGCCGTCCCGGAGGAACGCGGCGAGCCACGCCGGCCGCGCGAGGAATTGCCACACGTAAGGGAGCATCGGCCAGAAACGTCGTGTCAGGATCTCTTTCGTCCCGTTCCGCACGTCTCGCTCGCGCATGCCCGCGACGGGCGTGTCGATCGTCATCACGAGCGCGGCGAAGCCGGCGCGGCGCGCGCGCTCGATGGCCGCCAGCGCGACGTCGCGGCCGCCGACGAGGTACAGCTGATACCACGCCGGACCTTTCGTGGCCGCCTTGACCGTTTCCATCGGCGTGCCGGACAGCGTGGACAACGCGTAGATCGTGCCGGCGGCTCCGGCGGCCTGCGCGGCGACCGCTTCGCCGAGCGGGTAGAACATCCGGCAGCTTCCGACGGGACCGAGCAGGACGGGCAGCTCGATCGGCATACCGAGGACGGTCGTCCGCAGATCGCAGACCGGGGTCGCCACCGCGCAGCGGGGCCTGAACGTCACATCTTCGAACGCGCGGCAGTTTTCCCGCAGCGTCACCTCGTTCTCCGCGCCGCCGTCGATGTAGTCGAACGCGACCCGCGGGAGCCGGCGCTCGGCAAGCCGCCGCAGGTCGCCGATGTTGAGGACGCGCGAGGATGTGATCGCAGGCGCCATGGGGTCTACAACCTTGAGAGGATCGTCGCGACGACGAACCCGCCGAAGAAGAGCGCGCACAGCGCGACCATGATCTCGCGCCAGACGGGCGGCCTCAATTCGCGCGGCAGAACGCGCCGGTTCACGACGAGGGTATGGACGCTGATGAAGACGAAATTCAGCCCCGCGACGTTGGCGCCGATGACGACGAGCGTCAGCGGCTGCGCGAGGTTGAGCGCGATGCATCCCCAGATGACGAACACCGCGAGGATTGAGTAGTACATCCGCCGCACGTCCACACCCGATCGCCGTCGCAGCCGCGCGCTGCCGCTCCACAGCATGTCGGTCAGGGTTCGGACGAGTCCATCGGACTGGCCGAGCTGCGTCTTGAACAGCACCCAGAAGCCGGTCAGAAGCGTGAGATGCCAGAAGATGCGACCGTGCCGCTCGGCGATCGCGCTCGCCTGCAGGTCGGCGACCGCCCACCCGCCCATCATCGTGCCGGCGGGGACGAACTCGAGGCTCATGAGGGTGACGAGCATCATCCCCACGATCGACCCGAGAGCGAAAACCGCCCACTGATCGACGTTCAGAAAGCGGAACCAATCCTTCCACCGCTTCAGCGAGCGGTCATTGACGATGAAGACGTTCCCCTGCGGCGACAACGTGACCGACGCGGCGGTCGCCGCCGGGATATGTCCAACCGTCGCCCCCATCGCGAAGCCCTTGTCGCGCATCCAGTTCGTCATGTACGCGTTCGACACGCCGCCGAGGCCCGAGTAGGCGGCGAACGCGCCCAGCAGCAGCCAGTCGCCCCCCGCCGGCAGAGCGCCGAACGACACGAACCCCCGGAGGATCGCGCGCCACGACGCGCCCGACACCATCGTGAGATCGACCAGCAGCAGATACCCGAAGACCGCCGACATCAACACCCACATGGCCAGCTCGAGGTTGCGCTCGATCTTGCGGCCGACCACGAGAATGAGGACACAGAGGCCGAACGTCAGATACCCCAGGAGCTTGACGACATTGGCGTCGTCCGCGGTGGGAATGCGTCCGAGGACCAGCGCGGCGATCGCGGTCGCGCTTGCGAGGGCCCATCCCGGCCAGCCCACCTGGAGGAACGTCAGCAGCCCGTAGAGGGATGACCAGAAGCGCGGGCCGGGCCACGTGCGCATGAAGCCGACCATGATCGGCTCGCCGGTGTACATCGTGTAGCGGGCCATCTCGATGTTGATGAACACCTGCAGCAGCACCGAGACGGTCGTCACCCACAACAGCGCGGGACCGTAGCGTGCGACCACGGATGGCCCGAGCAGCCACTCGCCGCTGCCGATCGCGATGCCGAGGCCGATGATGCCCGGCCCGATCGTGCGGAGGACGTTGCGGAAGGTGAAGGTCGGAGGCGCCGGCAGCTCAGCGACACCCCATGGCGGCAGCAGGCCGTGCGGAGACGCCGGACCCGCGCCGGGGGCGGCGGGGATGTGCATGGCCCGCACATTCTACCTCTGGGGCTTCGCCCCAGACCCCAGCTCGGTCGCTTGCGGGGCCCCTACGCCCCGCGCCGCTCCCTCGCGGGCGCGCCGTGCGCGCCGCCGTCATGCGGACCGAAGCAGCCTTCTCACCAGCTGCCGCATGACGGCCTTAGTCCTTGCTATGCCCCCCGGACCCCAGCCCGATCGCTTTTACTTGTACAGTTGCCCCATTCAGATCACCTTTACGGGCGCGTGCTCGGTCGTCGACGCGGCTCTCCGCGGCCCCGCGCGGCGGGATATCGCTGATGACCTGTCGACATCGACAGATGTCCGGCACGCGCTGGCCCGGCTGCGCGACGGCTTTCGCGCGCATGTCCTCAAGACCCGCGCGGGCCGGATCGATCTGGCCGCGATCGTCGGAACGTACGACGCGCGGGCGAGGCAGGACGGATTCCACGTTCTTCACGACTGGGACGGGAAGGCGGACAAGGTCAACGAAGACATCATCCCGGTCGACGTCCTTCGCTACCTGATGGAGCAGCGAGGGGCAGAGCCGCCGATTCAATCGTCCCTCGCGATCCTGCTCGACTACTACTTCCTGCATCTCCTGGCGCTCCTGTCGCTCAGAGTCTGGGATGAAGGGGACGCGGACTCGAATCTCGAGCGGCTGAACGGCCTGCTCGCGGAGCTTCAGGGCCCGAACGGCAGCGGCCACCAGTTCGTGGACGATGCGGAGACGCTCATCCTCATCGCCACGTCCCACTTCGAGCTCGACACGAGTGGTTTCGGCAAGCTGCTGGACCAGGTCAGGACGTTGAGCCAGTCCCATCGACGGAACATCGCGCTCGGTCACGCGTCAAGCCTCGGCAGCCATCTGCGGTTCGGCTTCGAGGTGACGTATGGAAGGGACACCGTCGCGGCGCGAAGCGACAACATCGTCGACTACCCGTGGCTCTGTTTTTCGCTGGCGACGCTGATCAAAGACTACGCGCGCATGGAGGACGCCGGCGCCCGGGGTTCGACACGGGAGGCTGTTGTCGAAGGCTTACTCAACGGTCTGTCGGCTGATGCCGGGGCGTTCGTCGCGGATTCCCCCGCGGTTCTTTCCGAGAGCGGCGGCGAGCGGTCCGAGTTCGGCGCGCTGCTTCAGCGATACAGGCATCGGTTGCTCGAGGAATTCGCGCGATATCGGCCGTCAGCGGCCGCGTATTCGCCGATCGCGTTCTTCTTCAACTTCTCGCACAACGTGCTGAAGGGCATGGTCGTCGATGCGCTCTTGTGGGGAGAGCCGCGGAGGCTCACCTTGAACGATCTACTCACGGGAATCCGGCGGGGAAAACCGGAGGAAGAGTCGAAGGAGACTGTGGCGAGAACGCTGATGGCCTACGCGCGATCCAACCCGGACAGGATCCGCGGCCGCCTGATGCCCGTGATCGTCTACGATCCCGAGTCCGGCCACCGGGCGTTCGCGCTCGCGATGCGCAAGATGAGAGGAGAGCCCTAGGGCACGACGCGAAGATTCGCCGGAGCCGTTGGCGTCGTGGGACCCACCGACCATCCGATGTCCTCGAAGATTCCCCGCGTGATCGGTCCCGGGTCGTGGATCGCTTCCCTGGCCCCGATTTGCGGCGTCATCAGCGAGTTGGGATTGCCGGCCGGGTATCTCGCCGGCCCATCGTCGAGGCGACGCTGCCGGACGTCTACGTCGCCGACGAACGCAAGAACGATCTCAGTTTCCGGCTCAGTGCTGGTGGCGGCGATTTCGTCGAGCGACGTGTCGGTGTTCGTCGACCTGACGTGGAACTGGCGGATGGTCGCGTTCACCGCCGGCGTGGCAGCCATCGCGTGTCTGCTGTTCGGAGTGGTTCCAGCGCTGCGGGCGACCGCTCTCGCTCCCACGGCCGGCCGCGCTCCGCTCCGGCGGACGCGGATCGACCCCGAGCCGGGAGCGCGTCGGGCTGCGGCGCGCGCTGGTCGTTACGCAGGTGGCGCTGTCGCTGGTCCTGCTGATGGGGGCGCTGCTGTTCGTCCGCACTCTGTCCAACCTGACCACGCGCGACGTCGGCTTTCACCGAAAGGATGTCGTCTCCGTGCAGCTGACGCATCCAACACTGGTGGACACGGGCAGGCGTCGCCGGTTCGACGGCTCATTCTGGAACGGCTTGCGGCGCTTCCGGATCTCCGGGCGGCGGCCGAGGTCGCGTACCCGCCGCTCGGCAACGGCGGATGGAACGAGTCCGTCTGGGTCGGTGGATCCGACGAGAAGGTGCTTGCGAACTTCAATCAGGTCGGGTCGGACTTCTTCGAGGCGCTCGCCATTGCGCTCGTCTCGGGCCGGGGGTTCGGCGAGCAGGATACGCGCGGCTCGACGCCCGTCGCCGTGGTGAACGACACGTTCGTCAGGCGCTTCGTCAAGGCTGGAAACGCCATCGGCCGAACCGTTCGGGTCGAGACGGGACCGGGCCAGCCGGAACGCAGGTACGAAGTCGTCGGGGTCGTGAAGGACAGCCGCTACACCGACATCCGCGACGAGATCGATCCGCTGGTCTATCATGATCCGCGAAAATCCGTGGCCAGGATGCGGCGGGCGTCGGCGGACGGCCAGTGAAGTCGATCGAAGTCGATCCGGGTGCAGCCGCCGCGCTCGAGTCAGGCCGGCTTGCTGTCGTCGTGGACCGGCTCGATCGGCGGTTCGATCTGATAGTCGTCACCAACTCTTCCCGTATTTGTCGGATACCGACCTGCTGCTGGCGCTGACGAACCTCGCCGCCATGCTGGCGCGCGGGGGCACCCTGTTGCACAATGAACCGCGGCCGATGCCGGCCGAAGCGACGTCGGCCCTGGACCTCGCGCTGATTCACTCGCGGTCCGCGGTGATTGCGACGGTTGAGGGAGCCGAGTCGCCGCTCTACGACGCCATATGGATGCACCGCGCACCCGAGCGAGGATCCCGACGACGCTGGCCGCCTTCCTCGCGTCCGCCCTGGCGATCGTCCCGGCCGGCGCGCAGTGGCCGCAGTTCCGCGGGCCGGACGGCATGGGGACGTCCCCGAGCCGTCTGCCGCTGACCTGGAGCGAACAACAGAACGTCGGGTGGAAGACGCCAATCCACGGGCGCGCCTGGTCTTCGCCGGTCGTGCTCGGCAATCAAATCTGGGTGACGACGGCGACGGCAGATGGGCGCGAGCTGTTTGCCATCGCGATCGATCGCAAGAGCGGAAAGGTCCTGCATGATCTGAAGCTTTTCCAGGTCGCGACGCCGCAGTACGCCCACCCCTTCAACACGTACGCTTCGCCGACGCCGGTAATCGAGCCGGGCCGTGTCTACGTGACGTTCGGGTCACCCGGCACGGCCGCTATCGATACGAACACGGGCAAAGTCGTATGGGAGCGGCGCGATCTGGAGTGCAATCACTTTCGCGGCGCCGGGTCGTCCCCGATTCTTTTCGGTGAGCTGCTCATCATGCACTTCGACGGCAGCGATCGGCAGTATGTCGTCGCTCTCGACAAGCGCACGGGCAGGACCGTCTGGCGGACGGAGCGCTCGATCGACTTCCAGGACCTGACACCGGCCGGCAAGCCGCAGGCCGACGGAGATTTCCGCAAAGCGTTCTCGACGCCGCAAATCGTGATGGTGAGGAACGAGCCGGTGCTCGTGAGCATCGGGTCGAAGGCGACCTACGGGTACGATCCTCGAACGGGAAAAGAGCTGTGGAGGATCGAAGAACGAAGCAGCCACTCCGGCAGCACCCGGCCGGTGACGGGCCACGGTCTCGTGTTCTACCCGACCGGCTTCGCGACAGGACAGCTGCTCGCGGTCAAGCCTGACGGCCGGGGAGACGTGACCGGGACGCACGTCGTCTGGCGTGTGACTCGAGGCGTGCCGAACAAGCCCTCGATCGTGCTCGCCGACGACCTGGTCATCATGATCAACGACGCCGGCATCCTGAGCTGCCTGGATGCGAAGAGCGGGGCCGAGGTGTGGAAGGCGCGGCTCGAGGGCAGCTTTTCAGCTTCCCCGGTGCTCGCCGGGGGCCGCGTCTACTTCTTCAGCGAGGAAGGGAAGACCACCGTGATCGAGGCCGGGCGAGCGTTCAAGGTCCTGGCCGAGAATCATCTCGGGGATGGGTTCATGGCCTCTCCGGCCGTCGACGGGAGCGCACTCATCCTGCGAACCCGGACTCATCTGTACCGCATCGAATCGGCCGACACCCGGCCTTCGCCTGTGTTGCCTTAAGACGACAGAACGTCTCGGCCCGAGGACGAAACGGCGCGTATTGCCCTCCAATACGCCCGAGGTCGGTTGGCGCGACTTTGGCAACCGAGTGCCCGAATGCGTCCCTTACCAATGGAGTAGCAATGCGGCAATCCGGTCGGCTCTCCCTCATTCCGCTCGTCGGTCTCACGCTGGCGATCCTCACGGCGACCCCGGTCGAGGCGCAGTACTTCGGCCGTAACAAGGTTCAATACAAGAACTTCAACTTCGAGGTCCTCAAGACCCAGCACTTCGACATCCATTTCTACGCCGAGGAGCGAGAGGCGGCTACCGACCTCGGCCGGATGGCGGAGCGCTGGTATACACGCCTCTCGGCGCTCTTCGACCACGATTTGTCCACGCGCCAGCCCATCATCGTCTATGCCTCCAGCCCCGACTTCCAGCAGACCAACGTCGTGTCCGGAGAGATCGGTGAAGGCACCGGCGGCGTGACCGAGGGATTCAAACGGCGGATCGTCATGCCGCTCGCCGGCACGCTGGGCGAGACGGATCACGTCCTCGGGCATGAGCTCGTGCACGCCTTTCAGTACGACATCGCGAGGAGCGATCCCGAGCAGCCCACCGGCCAGTCCATCGAGCGGATGCCGCTGTGGTTCATCGAAGGGCTGGCGGAGTACCTCTCGCTCGGGCATGTCGATCCCCATACCGCGATGTGGATCCGCGATGCGGCGCGAGGCGACGACAAGCTGCCGACGCTCCGTCAGCTCGGCGACCCCCGCTACTTCCCGTACCGGTGGGGCCAGGCGTTCTGGGCGTACGCCGCGGGCCGATGGGGCGACGGCATCATCCGATCGGTCTTCGACGAGGCGCTGGAGGCGGGCAGTCCGGCGTACGGGTTCGAGAAAGCCACGGGCGTTTCGGAAAAAGAGCTCACGAGCCAGTGGCACCAGGCGATTCGTGAGCAGTACGCGCCGGTTCTCGGCTCCTCCCAGCGGGCGAGCAAGGCGGCGCATGGGCTGACGACCGAGGACAGGGGGCGCGGTGCCCTCGCGGTTTCGCCCGCATTGAGCCCGGATGGCAGCCAGATCGCGTTCCTGTCGGGCCGCGACCTGCTCTCCATCGATCTGTTCCTCGCGGACGCTCAGTCCGGACGCATCATCCGGAAGCTCGTGAGCACCGCGACCGATCCGCACTTCAGCAGCATCCAGTTCATCTCGTCGGCTGGAACGTGGCACCCGAAGGGCCGGCAGTTCGCGCTCGGCGCGATCCGCGGTGGCGACCCGGTGCTCGCCATCATCGACGTAGATCGCGGCAGCCGGGTGCGCGACATACCGTTCGCGCAGCTCGGAGAGATCCTGAACCCGTCGTGGTCGCCGGACGGCCGCTCCATTGCGTTCTCGGCGACGACCGGCGGGCGATCCGATCTGTACTTGTACGATCTCGAGGCGAACCGGCTGCGCCAGATCACGAACGACGCGTTCGCAGACCTGCAGCCCGCATGGTCGCCGGACGGAGACCGTCTGGCGTTCGTGACGGACCGCTTTTCGACCGACCTGAAGCTTCTTCACTCGGGCCGCCTCGGTCTCGCGCAGGTCGACGTGGCTTCCGGCCGCATCGACGCGGTGAATACCTTCGATCGTGGAAAGTCGATCAACCCGCAGTGGGCGCCGGACGGCCGGAATCTCTATTTCCTGTCCGACGCGACGGGCGTCACGAACATCTACGCGGTGAACGTCGGCGATCAGCAGATCCGGCGGCTGACGAACCTCGACGCCGGCGCGACCGGCATCACGGCGCTCAGCCCCGCGCTCTCGGCGTCGCTCGATTCGAACCGTCTCGTTTTCAGCGGCTACGAGGAAGGCCGGATCGGCGTCTATCTGCTCGACGGCCGCGACGCGCTCACCGGCACGCCGATCCAGTCATCGACGGTGGCCGCCGCATCCTACGTCGTCGCCGCGGCGCTTCCTCCCGTGATGCGCGAGGCCGGACAGGTTGCGACGTACCTGAGCGACCCGATCGCCGGCCTTCCCGCGCTGCCGGGCGAAGTCGCGCCGTACGACGCGAAGCTGTCGGTCGACGCCGTGGGCCAACCGTACATCGCGGCCGGTGTCAGCCGCTTCGGCGGGATGTATGGCGGCGGGGTCTCGTTCACGATGAGCGACACGCTCGGGAACCACAATCTCTACGCGGCCATCGACGTCAGCAGCTATGGTGGTGCGTTCAGCGACCTCTACAAGAACACCGGCGTGTACGCCGCCTATACGAACATGACGCGCCGCTGGAACTGGGGCGTGTCCGGAGGCCAGCTGCCGTACGTGGTCGGCGGTTTTGCGTCAGGCGTCGGCACCATCAACGGTCAGCAGGCGTTCCTCGAGCAGCAGATCATCTACCGCCAGACCCATCGCGGTGTGAACGGATCGGTCGCCTACCCGTTCGGCAGAACGCGCCGCGTCGAGTTCGGCACCGGGTTCCAGAACGTGACGTTCGATCAGGAAGTGCGAACGATCGGCTACTCGCTCCGGACCGGGGAGCGGATAGGCGATGATTCCGAAACGACGTCGCTCGCCGATCCGCTGCATCTCGGAAGCGTGAGCGCCGCATTCGTCACCGACAGCTCGATCTTCGGTGCGACGAGCCCCGTGGCCGGCCAGCGTTCGCGGTTCGAGGTGGCGCCGACGGTCGGCACGTTGTCCTACACGACGGCGCTGGCCGACTACCGCCGCTATGTCATGCCGGCGCAGTTCTACACCATCGCCGGACGCCTCATGCACTACGGCCGCTACGGCGGCGACGGCGAGAATGGGCTGCTGCTGCCGCTCTTCATCGGCTATCCCGAACTGATCCGTGGATACAACTACGGATCGTTCGAGGCCAGCGAATGCACGATCGGCCCGGCGGGCCCGTGCGACGTCTACGACCGGCTGCTCGGCTCGCGAATGCTCATCGCCAATCTCGAGTTCCGCTTCCCCCTGCTCCGGCCGTTCGGCGGCGTCGGCGGGTCGATGTATGGACCCGTCCCGATCGAAGTCGCGCTGTTCGCGGACGCGGGCGTCGCCTGGACGCAGGCGGACCGGCCCACGTTCTTCGGCGGGGGTCGCGAACCCGTATCCAGCGCTGGTGTGACGTTCCGCGCGAATCTGTTCGGGTTCGCCGTAGCGCAGGTGGATTTCGCGCACCCGTTCCAGCGCCCGGGCCGCGGATGGGTCTGGGGCTTCAGCCTGACGCCGGGGTTCTAGAACCGCACACTGGGCCTATGAATATCCTCGACACCATCCTCAACGCGCAGAACGGTGGAACCGTTCGACAGATCGGTCAGATGGTCGGCCTCGAGAAGGAACAGACGACAACCGCCCTTGCGGCGCTCCTTCCGGCGCTCGGCGAGGCGTCGAGCATCGCAGACGGCAACGGGATCCTCTCGCACGTGTTCGGCAGCAAGGACGTGAGCCGCCAGGTGGCGGCGCGGCGTCGGCTGCGTCGGCGACCGGCTCCCCGGATTTCATGTCGATGCTGACGCCGCTCATGGATGCCAATCGAGACGGGTCCATGCTGGACGACGTCACCGGCATGCTCGGGCGGTTCTTCCGCGGATCGCACTGACGTGGTACGACCCTTCAGGGTCGTCTGAGGACGAGGCTGAAGCCTCGTACCACACTTAGGGGCGCATGACGAGCACGACCTTGACCCAGCCGGCCGCGGTCGCGCCCTGCACGTTGATGTAGCCGTTCTTCTGCTCGCCGATCACGACGAGCTCGTCGTTCCGGGCCAGCGTCGCGATAGCCTTGGCATCGTCGGCCGGCTGCGCGAGCAGCTTGATGTTCGCGATCTTCGGAACGAGCACGTCCCCTTCGGCGAAGACCGCGCCGGCCTTCGTCGTACCGCCCGCCGCGGCTTCCGCCTTGAGCGTCCCGACACTGCGCTGCAGGCTCGGATCGTTCCGCACGGCAAGAACGATGTTGTTGTAGTTGTCCATCAGCGCGGCCGCGATGATCTTCCCCTCGTTGGTGTTCTGGTAGCCCCCGAGCGCGGCGCCGCCGCCGCCGCCCCAACCCCCGCCGAAGAGCGCGCCACCCAGCGCGAGGTCGGCCTTCTTGGTACTGCCTTCGGCCGCCGCCACCTGGACGCCGCTGCGGGCGTCGGCGACGAGCATGCTCGTTTGCGCTTCCTTGAACTTCAAGCCGCCCGCGATCGCTCCGGCGACCGCCCCGCCACGGCCGAACATGCCGCCGAACGCCGAGGCCGCGCCGCCAATCCCGCCGGCGTTGTTTTCGGAGAAGACGACCGCGGGCGTCATCAGAAAGTCGGCCGTCACCATCTGCCCGCCGCCCATGTTCGATCCCTGCCGCGTCTGACCGGCGTCGGCGAGCGCCCGCTCCTGCATCATGTTCTGCATCGCCGCGCCGCGCTCGACGACGATGAAGCAGTTCGACTGCTGGATCATCATCCGGATCAGCCCGACGGGCGATTGGAGCCCGTAACCCCTCAGCGCCTGGATGACGAAATCCTGCGGCTCGACGACCGCCATCGCCCCCATCGGCTGATCGCAGTGCTCGAGACCCTTGGCGCCCGACGATCCGCTGGGACCCGCGGATCCCTGAACGACGCTGCCTCCCTGGCCCTGCTTGGGTTTTGTGATGCCCTGAGCCCAGGCGGTTGTGGCGATCAACATGGCGCTGCTGAGGACGAGAGCGGTCAGGCGAAGCGGCGCGATGCTACCAGTGCGCATTGTGCTCCTCCGGCGAAGGAACTCTGTTGCGGGTGAGCGGTAGAGATTTTCTACCACTAATGGCTGGGTTAGCGCCACAAAAAGGAAGAGGACGGTTTTTGTAGCGGCCGGTCCTCAGAGGCGGGGGAGCGACAGGCCGCCGTCCACATGGACGACTGTGCCGGTCGCATACATCAGATCCCCGCGGACCAGCGCCGCGACGACGCGCCCGACATCTTCCGGCTGTCCCCACCGCCCGGCGGGGACCAGACCGTCGGCGATTCGGCGATCGTAGGCCTCTTTTACGCCCGCGGTCATGTCGGTGGCGATGATCCCGGGCCGGACTTCGTACACTGGAATACCGTCCGGTGCGAGGCGCGCCGCGAACAGCCGCGCCGCCATCGCCAGGCCCGCCTTGCTCACGCAGTAGTCGCCGCGATTCGCCGACGCCAGTTCGGCCGAGACCGAGGTGATGAAGACGATTGAAGCGGCAAACGTCGGGTCGGAGCGCCGGCGTGCCAGTTGCTCGCGGGCAATCGCCTGCGTCAGAAAATAGGCGCCCTGCAGGTTGGCTCGAATGAGCTCTTCGAAGCTGTCCTCGGTGGTCTCGAGGAGATCGACCCGTGCGCGCGGCGCGCGTCCCGCGTTGTTGACGAGGGCGTTGATCGCGCCGTGCCGCGCTCGAACCTCCTCGACCAGGCGCGCGCGATCGTCGGACCGTGCGAGATCGGCGGAGACGTAATGCAGCACGGTCCCGCCGGTGGCTTTGAGCTCATCGAGGACCTCCGCGACCTGCGCGACGGGCCGCACGCCGCCGAGCACGAGATCCCAGCCGTCGCGCGCGAGCGCGCGCGCGATCCCGAGCCCGATCCCGCGCGTGCCGCCGGTGACGAGCGCCGTTCGGCGTGCCGCTGGAGTCATCCGCCCACTGCAGGGCCAAAGAACGCGAGGTATGGCGCGTCTTCAGCGAGCCGCTTGACGTACAGCGCCGCCTCGCGCGCGTGATAGTCGCCCCACTGGCTCGATTCGCC
>Ga0187893_10008247_pt1 | contig 16537 bp, 8 predicted proteins | sample MA1701074metaG_FD_139574 | JGI IMG/M metagenome (GOLD analysis project Ga0187893, IMG submission 139574) | White microbial mat communities from a basaltic lava cave in the Kipuka Kanohina Cave System on the Island of Hawaii, USA - MA170107-4 metaG ...
CAATCGAAGACTTTGTCAACGCTTACGGCCTAACGGCTAAACCCTTTGTCTGGCGCAAGCGAGAGGTCAAAGGATCTCAATTGAAAAATACTATCGTTAACTTACGCAGTTAAACACTAGCTTATAAGGGAACTTTGAAAAATTCCATTCGTAGAATTTGTCGAACGGCATATCCTGATACGGCAGGGCCCTACAATTACTCGAAGTGCCCATCGATCGTTCGCCCAGTCATGCGCGGGCGTCGCTTCGTCTGCCACCTCTCATGGCTTGGTGGCGCAAACTACACCATAACAAGCCAATCCGCCCTCCAGCAACTCGATCTGGCGTAAGGCGGCGTGGTAGTTCCGAGTTTGCGCGGGTGTTCTGATCCCCACCCACTCCAGCGTTTTTTGTATGGGCGTGGTGAGCGCCGCGATTCGATGCATGCGTTCGGCCGAAGGTATCACATGGGAAGTGATGTCGGTAAACGCTACATCGACAAACTCGCTTTCTTCAAGGTAGCTCTGGAACTGGGGTGGAGTAACCAGATTGGGCACCGCCCAGCCGTCGAGAAACGCCAGCACGGCTTCCCACTCCACGGCATTGAATGTCGTTTTATTGGCGAATCCATCGGCCACTACTAAACGTCCACCTGGGCGCAACAGTCTGTGGGTTTCCTTTACGAAAGAGCGTTTGTCGAGGGCGTAGCAGATGCTCTCTAGCCCCCAAACGACATCGAAGGAGCCGCTCACACAGGGGGTCGCGCAGTAGTCGGCAACGCAGAATTCCAGCAGGCTTTCGACACCTCGCTTTCGAGCAAATTTCTGCGCCTTGCGAGCCTGTGACTCCGCCAGAGTGACGCCGAATACCTTGACCTGGTGACGCTCCGCTAGCCAGATGGAGCTCCCTCCCAGGCCGCAACCGGCATCCAGAACCACTTGCCCCGGGCATATGCCAGTCTTCTCCGCCAGCATCCGGTTCATGTTGAGCAGAGATCCGCTATGGTTCTTCGTCTCCTCGTCCCAATAACCGTAATGGATGGCCAGGTTATGGGTATTTAGCCACAGGACTCGGTAATCGACATAACACTCGTCGTAATAGCGTGCGATAGCGCGTCCTAGCCCGCGCAGGGGGGTGCTACGGTTGTCCCTGTCCGGAGATAAGAAAAAAGCTTCCGAGTGTGGACTATTTGAGCTTGGCATCCCGTGCTACCCAATCACATCGTATACGACAAATAGCGTTGCATTTCCTACGCTTCGAAGATCCTGCGTTGCTCTCTTTCTCGGAACGTGAACAGGATCCCCATGGACTAGACTTGTCCATATGTCCCCTGCGCTGAACGCCTACGCTGTGGAACGCACCTATGCAACGCGACGAGTCTTCTGACGCTCAAGTAACGATTCCTATCCCGCAGGCCACCGATGCCCCTAGGGGGGATCGGGGGGCGGACGAGCGGGGGGCGCAGAGCCCCTTCCCCATCGTCGGGATCGGGGCCTCGGCGGGGGGACTGGAAGCCTTCACCCAGTTCCTCGGCCATCTGCCCGATCAGACCGGTATGGCCTTCGTGCTGGTGCAGCACCTCGATCCCCGGGACGAGAGCCGGCTGACCGAGCTGCTGTCCCGTGCCACGCGCATGCCGGTGATGGAGGGGACCCAGGGCCTCGAAGTCCAACCCGATTCAGTTTACATCATCCCCCCCAACACCAACATGGCGATCGCCCAAGGCGCGTTGCAGATGACCCCGCGCGGGGAGGGGCACACGCAACTGCCCATCGATCACTTCCTGCGCGCGCTGGCGCAAGCCCAGCAGGCCCAGGCCATCGGGGTGGTGCTCTCGGGCACCGGCTCGGATGGGACCCTCGGGCTCTCCGAGATCAAGGCCGTGGGCGGGATCACCTGCGCCCAGGAGCCGGAGTCGGCGCGCCACGGCGGCATGCCGCAAAGCGCCATCGACGCCCGCGCGGTGGATTTTGTGCTGCCGGCCGAGAAAATCGCAGAGCGGCTGGGGGCGATCGGCGCCCACCCCTATCTTGCCCCCAGCCACCCGCAGGAGCCGCCAGAAACCGAGGTTCAGTTCAAACGCATCCTCGGGGCGGTGCGTTCCGCGACCGGGGTCGGCTTCAGCCTCTACCGCGACACCACGTTAAGGCGCCGCATCATGCGCCGCATGGCCTTGCACGGTGAACCTTCGCTCGCGGGCTACGCCGGGCGGCTGGAGACAGATGGCGGGGAGGTCGAGGCGCTGTACCGGGATCTTCTGATCAACGTGACCAGCTTCTTCCGCGACCCCGATCTGTTTGAGACCTTGAAGGAGAGCGTCTTCCCCCAGATCATCAAGGCCAAGTCGCTCACGGCACCGCTGCGGCTGTGGGTGCCGGGCTGCTCCACGGGCCAGGAGGCCTATTCGCCGGCCATTGCGCTGCGGGAGTTCTTCGACGACAAACCGGTGCGCCCCCCGATCCAGATCTTCGCCACCGACCTGAGTGATGCGCAAGCGCTGGAGCGGGCCCGCACGGGACTCTACCCCGAGAGCATCGAGGCCGAGGTCTCCCCCGAGCGGTTGCGCCGCTTCTTCAAGAAGGAAGACCACCTCTATCGCATCGACAGGTCGATCCGGGAGGCTTGCGTGTTCGCGAACCAGAACATCACCGCTGATCCGCCCTTCCTCCACGTCGATCTCATCAGTTGCCGCAACGTGCTCATCTACATGGCCCCGGCGCTGCAAAAGCGGGTGCTGCCGAGCTTCCATTACGCCCTCAACATCCCGGGCTTTCTGGTGCTGGGGTCGGCCGAGACGGTGGGGGAGCTCAACGAGCTGTTCGAGGTGGTGGACAAGGCGCACAAGATCTACACCAAGAAGGTCACGGGCAACCGCCCGCTCCTGCCTTTCAGCGTCGAGAACCCTAAGACCATGGCCGCGGCCGGCCACCGCTGCGGCCCGCCCGGCGCCGCGCCCGCCGACTTCAAGAGGGAGGCCGATCGGCTCTTGCTCGGCCGCTACGCCTCGCCGGGGGTCTTGGTCAACGAGCACTTCGACATCCTGCAGTTTCGCGGGCGCACCGGCCCCTACCTCGAGGCCCCACCGGGGGAGCCGACCTGGAACCTGCTGAAGCTGGCGCGCCAGGACCTGTTCCTGGAGCTGCGCAGCGCCCTCACCGAGGCCAAGGAGCGCCACCAGGCCGCCTCGCGCGAGGGCGTGCGGGTACGCGACGGGCAGGGCGCCCGCGAGGTCACGATCGCGGTCTTGCCGGTGCAGCCGGAGAGCGCGGCCGCGAGCTGTTATCTGGTGCTGTTCAACAAGCGTGCCCCACTCGCCGCGGGGGGGCCAAGGGCGGCCCCGCCCTCCGCCAGTCCAGGGGAGCCACCCACGCCGCCGGCCGGCTGGCTGGGGCACTGGTTACGCAGGCCGCGCGCCGCGCAGCCTGCGCTCCCGAACGGGCGGGAGGAAGCCCCCGCCTTGCAACGCGAACACGCGACCCTGCGCCAGGAGTTGGCCGCGACGCGGGAGTACCTGCAATCGCTCATCGAGCAGCAGGACGCCGCCAACGAGGAGCTGCGCTCGGCCAACGAGGAGATCCTCTCCAGCAACGAGGAGCTCCAGAGCACCAACGAGGAGCTGGAGATGGCCAAGGAAGACCTGCAATCGACCAACGAGGAGCTGGAGACGGTCAACGATCAGCTGCGGCTCCGTAACCTGGAGCTGAACCAGACCACCAACGACCTAACCAATCTCCTGACCAGCACCACTATCCCCGTGCTCATGGTGGGCCTGGATCTGCGCATCCGGCGCCTCACCCCCCCGGCGCGGAAGATCATGAACCTCCTGCCCTGCGACCTCGGCCGGCCCATCGGGGATCTCAAGGCCAACCTGGACATGCCCAATCTGGAGGCGCTGATCGGGGAAGTGATCGAAGAGGTCCAGATCCGAGAACGGGAGATGCGGGATCGCGACGGCCGCTGGTATTCGCTGCGCGTCCATCCCTACCGCACCGCGGACAACCAGATCGACGGGGCTGTGGTGGTGCTGGTGGACATTGACCGGCTCAAGCGCAGCGAGCAAGCGGCGGCGCACCTGGCCGCGATTGTCACGGCTTCTGACGATGCCATCATCAGCAAGGACCTGGATGGCGTCATCACCAGTTGGAACGAGGGAGCGAAGCGTCTCTTTGGGTACGCCGCGGAAGAAGCCATCGGAAAACCGGTGGCACTGCTGATCCCTGCGGACCGCGTCGATGAGGAGCCGGGGATCCTGGAGCGCATTCGGCGCGACGAAGCGATTGATCACTATGAAACCGTGCGCCAACGCAAGGATGGAAGTCTTCTTGACATCTCGTTGACCGTCTCGCCGATTCGAGACGCCGCCGGACGCATCATCGGGGCGGCGAAAATCGCCCGCGACATCACCGAGCGCAAGCGGGCCGAGGCCGCGCTGCACGCGAGCGAGGAGCGGCTGAGCCTGGCCGTGCACGGCACCGGCATGGCCACCTGGGACGTGGACCTCAAGATCGGCGCGGCGCTCTGGTCCGATACCCACTTTAGGATCCTCGGTTACGACCCCATCCCCGGCGGCAAGGCCAGCCTGGAGATGTGGCAGTCCCGCCTCCACCCAGACGACCGGAAGCGGGTCCTGCGCGCCCTGGAGCAGGCCCGGAACGAGCGCTCCCTCTACGCACCCCAGCACCGCATCATCCGCGCCGACAACGGCGAGGAACGGTGGCTCTCGGCGTTCGGGCGTTTCGCCTACGATGAGGCCGGCGAGGCGACGCGCTTTCTCGGGGTGATGTACGACGTCACCGATAGCCGACAAGCCGAGAAGCTGGGCTATCAGGCGACCCATGACCCCCTGACGGGGCTCATCAACCGCGGCGAGTTCGAACGTCGCCTCCAGCGCGTGCTCGGCACCGCCGAGGCCCAGGATCCGCATGCCCTGCTGTATCTGGATCTGGACCAGTTCAAGCTGGTCAACGACACCGCGGGTCACAGGGCCGGCGATGAGCTATTGCGCCAGCTCGCCGCCGTGCTCGAGGCGAAGACGCGCAAACGCGACACGCTGGCGCGGCTCGGTGGCGACGAATTCGGCGTGCTGCTCGAGCATTGTGCGCCGGAGCAGGCGCTGCGGATCGCACGGGGGCTGGTGCAAGCGGTGCAGGAGTTCGACTTCGTCTGGGAGGCCAAGCGCTTTACCCTCGGTGTCAGCATCGGCTTGGTCTCGATCCCCGAGGGCGGGGAGACCCTTCCCGAGGTGCTGAGCGCGGCGGACCGTGCCTGCTATGCCGCTAAGGACAAAGGCCGCAACCGCGTGCATGTCTATACGGCGAGCGATGAGGAGTTGGCGCAGCGCAAGGGGGAGATGCAATGGATCCCGCGCCTCCATCAGGCCCTCGCCCAGGACCGTTTTCGGCTCTATGCTCAGCCCATTCGCGCCCTTGGCGAGCACGGCGGCGACGGCGAGTATCAGGAGGTGTTGCTGCGCCTCGCCGATGATGAGAAGGGCGTGTTGCTGCCAGGGGCCTTTATCCCTGCCGCCGAGCGCTACCAGCAGATGCAGGCGCTGGACCGCTGGGTGGTCCAAATGGCCTTGGCGAACCTAGGCGCCCGCGCCGACTCGACGCGGCTCGCCATCAATGTCTCCGGGCAATCCCTGGGTGACGCGGGCTTCCTCGACTACGTGACTGAGCAACTGGAAGGTAGCGGAGCGGGGCCTGCCCAGATCTGCTTCGAGATCACGGAGACCTCGGTCATCACCGATCTCAAGCATGCGCTCAATTTCATCCATGCCCTCAAGCAACGCGGCTGTCGTTTCGCGCTCGATGACTTTGGCAGCGGGTTGTCCTCCTTCGCTTATCTCAAGACTCTGCCGGTGGACTATCTCAAGATCGACGGCCGTTTCGTCCAAGACATCACCGAGGATCGCTTCGATCTCGCCATCGTACGGGCTATCCAGCAAGTCGCGCGGGTGCTCGGGATCAAGACCATCGCGGAGTCGGTGGAGACGGAGTCGATCCTGGAGCGGCTGCGGGCCATCGGCGTCGATTACGCCCAGGGCCACGCCATCGCCACGCCGCAGCCCCTGCAGTTGTCGAGCGCCGTCGGTTTGTAGCCGGGATGAACCGTAGTGAAACCCGGGCTGATAAACCCCGGATTGCGCTTCGCTGCATCCGGGCTACCGGTAATTTGACTCAGTGAGGAACCGTGAAGCAACAACTTATAATCGATCGTCACTTCCGTAGGGTAGGTATTGCTCACCGACCTCGTGCGCTGGGCGACCGAAGATCAAGTTGTAGATAAAAACTGCCGCGCGTCGCCCGCTCCGCGGATCCCGTTCCGTCGACGCCACGCGGCTCCTTTTGTGCTATGACTTATCCGTGTCGTGATGAGCTCCCTGGGGGGGGGAGAATAAGTGAATAAGTGCGTAGATTAAGCGTGTGTGCGCCCCGCGGCTATAGGGGATTTCCCTTAGCTTCCCCTAACAGGATATTAATGCTGAACAGCTCGACAAGCGTTCGGGCCCCCATCTTGCGCATGACATGGGAACGGTGGATCTCAACCGTCTTCTGCGCGATCCCGAGCTCGATGGCGATCACTTTGTTGGCCTGTCCGCGCGTCACCCGATCCAGCACCTCCCGCTCGCGTCCGGTGAGGCGTGCGAGGCGTTTCCGTAGTTCGGCGCGCTCTCGCTCTCGGGCTCTCAGGAGCCGATTTCGACTCAGCGCTTTTTTTACCTTAGCCACGATCTCGCCTTCCGCGAAGGGTTTCTCCACGAAATCGAAGGCACCTCGCTGGAGCAAGCGCACCGTTGTGGGGATGTCCCCGTGAGCGCTGAGGAAAATCACCGGCAAGGTGCGCCCCTGCCCCTGCCCCCGCAGCCGCTCGAACAGCGCCGCGCCGTCCATGCCCGGTATGCGCAGATCGAGCACCAGGCAACCCGGGCGCTGCCACTCGCGCGAGGCGAGAAACACCTCGGCGGATGCGAAGCTGCGGGCAGCGAGCCCCGCCGATTCGAACAGCCAAACCAACGAGGCACGTACATCCTCGTCGTCGTCGACGATGAACACGGTTTGCTCAGCCTGAGCAGGGATCCGGAGCGGCACTGCGCTCTGCAATTTTTGTGACGAGCTCGCTCTCATCTGCCTGCTTAAAATTTGTGGCGCTGTGAAAGTTGCGCTTTTCGCGACATTATCCACCGGAAAACCCGCCCTTGGCCCATGTTCCCGGCCGTGGCTAGATTTGCGACGCGACCAAGAAGTGTGCACGATAGCCACCGCTTGGGGTCCCCTTCGTAGACGCTAAGCGACTTTTTGGTACCATAGTCATCCGCGTGATACTTAATCCCTGGGGGGAGCACAGGCCCTTCTCGAGTTACCGGGAAGCCCTTACAGTAAGTTGTAAGCTATGGAGACACGAAAAACCATCCTAATAACTTACTAGTTTTCGCGGTGCGGATCATTCAAGTTGACCGGATAATAGAGGGAGAAAGCCGCGGATCCCCGCTTTTCCGACGTATTGACACCAGGGCGTTATCTAGCTCAATTTGCAGCACTCGATAGTCTCTCGTTAAAAAACTATTGAAATAGATCGATGCCCCAAACCAGGAAACAAGCCATTGAGGCCGAGGGGCGTCTTCGCCTCTCGTGCTCGCTCGGTCTCGACAGCCAGATCCTTATGCCGGCCTTGGTGAAGAGCCTACGGGAGATCGTGCCGAATCTCGGTTGCGCGCTTGTTTGGTGTAATGAATATCTGGAGCCCACCAATATGTATTCGGAACCACAGGACCCGAAGCTCAGCGCGCTGTATTACACTGAATTCCATAACAGCCGCGAGAGAGAAGTCGTCTTGACTATAGACGAAGGCTTGCGGCTTCCCGGATTGGTGAGACGCTCACATGAGATCCTAAAAGTCAGCTGGCATGAGTTTCTACGCAGCGATTTCTATAATGTCTTCTGGCGTCAGGTAAATTGGCGTTACGTCCTCGGGCTGAAGATCACCGACGGCGGTGAGCTGCGGGGCAGCGTGACGCTGTTGCGAACGACCAGGCACGGGGATTTTTCCACAGCAGAGGTCCGTGCCCTCAAGGCACTGCTCCCTCACCTCGGGCATGCCATGGCCACCAGCAATGCCTACGCGGGCCCTTGGGTCGATAGCGAGGATGTGGGCCTGATCATATTGGACTCGCTCGGCCGCATCCAGCACATGAGCCCGGCCGCAAGAACGCTTGTTACCCACGCCGCTCATCCAGTGATCAGCGTCAGCCGGTATCGACATAGCCCAGTACTGGGCGATGTGGAGGTGCTGTTACGGAGGCTCTGCCATGGCCTGGGGGCGATCGCTCGAGGCCAGGGCACACCTGCGCCTCCTGTGGCCTGGATCCAAAACAGCTGGGGACGGTTTACCTTCCGCGCCAGTTGGCTGGAAGCGATGGGCACCGAGGGCACAACACTCATCGGCGTCAGCGTGCAGCGACAGGAGCCGCTGACCCTCAGGCTGACGCGCGCGATAAGCAGATTTCCGCTCAGTCCGCGCGAGCGCCAGATCTGCCTGCAGATGGCCCATGGCTTATCCTATGCGGAGATCGCAAGGCGGCTGGAGCGCTCCGAGCGCACGGTGGTTACCCATACTCAGCACATCTTCGAGAAGCTAGAGATCAACAGCCGCCGCGATCTCTTCGACCGTCTGATGCTGATGTGAAGAGCGGCCGCATCGAGTCGGGGATCAAGCTCACCAGCGCCACTCCACCCCCGCAAAGGCTCCGATCCCGTCTCCTGGAAAGAGGAGTGGGGCGTCGCCACCGCGGGCGTCGGCAATGACCTCCGTGGCCGCGGCATAATGAGCGTCGCTTAGGTTCTTGCCTTCGATAAACCAGGCCCAGCTTTTTTCCCTCCGGTATCCGGCCTTGAGCCCGACAGTTGCGTAAGCTTGCGCAAAGAGCGTGTTGGCGTGATCCACAGGATAATCCGCGGGGACCCACTCGAGGGTCGGGCCAAAGTAATAGCCTTGCGGCCATCGATAGAGGAGCTCGGCTCGATAGGCATGCTCCGGGATCCCGGCGATGCGATTGTTCCCGAGCGCTGGATCATCGGAGAACCGAAAATCATTCCAGGTGTAGGTTTGGTTGAGACTCAACCCCTCGATGACTTGTAGCCTAAGGCCAAGCTCGATCCCCTGATGGACGGTATCCCGGGCGTTTACTGTGCCGAGGGGCACGCCGCGGGCGTTGGTGAGGCTCAAGAGCTCATCATCCACCCAGCTGTGATAATAGGCGAGGTCCCAGGAGAGCCGTTCGTCGGTTGTGCGACCTCGCGTGCCCACTTCAACGGTCGTCGCCGTTTGATCGTCGACGGGGGTGACATTCAAACCCGCCGTAAGCTCGCCTAAGGTGGGCGGTTCAAAGCTGCGGCTGAGGTTGGCGAACACCTGAAGTCCCGGTTTTGGCTGGTAGCGCAAGCCGAGCTTAGGGCTTAGGCCGGTAAAGGTTCTGTCAAAGTGAAGCTCGCCGTCTGCAGGGAAGCGGTCCTCGACCTCGCGCAGGGCCTGTGACCACTGGCTACCCACGAGCAACGCTAGATCCGGTAGGAGGCCAAACTCGAGCTCGCCATAGAAATCGACGTTACGCGCGGCGTTGTGATTCCTGCCGAGCCGAGGACCACGACCCCCACCCACATTGAGGAATCGATCATCCTCGCCATCGCCTTGCCAGACGCTAAGACCCAGGGTCAGCCGGCGGATGCGATCAAACAACGGCGCTTCCGAGACAAAACGCAGATCGGCACCATAGTCCTCCGAAACCCCGTCAACCACAAAGACCATGGGAAAATCGAGGTCCTCGTAGGCGTAGGAGGTGCTGAGCTCCAACCAGTGCCGGCCACGCCCAAAACGGGTGCGGTTCGCGATCCGCCATTGAAAAAGATCGAGCCGTTGGTTGCCGGCCTCATTCAGCGGATTGGCTTGTCCCGGATCGGCGTCGAGCTGAGCCTGGGTCAGGGCACCCGGGAATTCGGAGCCGCTGTCGATGAGATGCAAAAACCACCGGGTCTCCCAGACCGGGCTCAAGCGCAGCCCGAAATTCGCAAACAACCGTTCACGCGTATGGCGGGCATGGGCACGAAACCCTTCTTGATCCGCATAGGTGGCACTCAAGAAGCCGTCGCTTGTGCCGCGCACCCCGGCCAGCGCCAACTGCGCTTGCTTATAGTCAAAGCTGCCGCCCTCGATGCGAAAGCCGACGGGCGGCGCGTCGTAGCCGGAGGGGGAGACGAAGTTGATGGCCCCACCCAGGGTCGTGGCGCCATACTGCAGGGCGTTGGCGCCGCGGTAGACCTCGATATAGCGGATCGCAAGAGGGTCGAGGGCATGGAAGAAGGCGCTGCCATCGGCGTGGCCGACAGGGACCCCGTCCTGCAGCAACTTGATGCCGCGCAAGCCGGTAGTTCGCTGCAAACCGGAGCCGCGGATCGATAGGCGCGCCTCGTCTGCGCCAAAGCGTGGCTGCACCCAAATCCCAGGAGACCATTGGAGCAAATCCCCGAGATGGCTTGCCCGCCCTCGACGATAGATCGCCGCATCGATGAGATCGGTGCCTCCGGGAACCCGCTCTAGCCGCTTGCGTGCGGTCTCAAGTGAAGGCAGCGTAGCGGCCGGGCCAGGGCGTTCGCCTTCGACCAGAACCTTGGGCAGCTCGACAATCGATTCAGTTTCCGCGTGGGCGCCGCATTTACAACACAACAAAACCGCTATCAACAAGCAATCGCGCCAAGCCCGTCGCAAGCGTGGCATCAGGTCTGGCAGCCATGGGGCCATGCACGCTCCGGCGGTCAACTAGGAGCCTGTCGGACTTAGGGGATGGTAGCGAGGCGAGTGGGAAATCGAAGACAGTTTTTCGATCATTTGAGGCGAATAGCGAGTTCTATTTAACGAAAATGACCGGGAAAAATGAACCGATTTCCACCGTCGTATAGATTCATCCGAAGTCCGAGAGGCTCCTAGGATCGGCTAAGCTCGATTGAGACGGGCCAATGATCTCTGTACCGTGTTGCTCAGCCAGCACGCCGGACCGCCTCCTTCAGCGGCGGCAGGAGGACGCGAAACGCGGCGCCCGCAGAGGTCTTCTCCTCGGCCCAGATGGTCCCACCGTGGCGCTCAACGATGGACCGGCACACGGCAAGCCCCATCCCCAGACCGCGAGGCTTGGTGGTGAAGAACGGTGTGAACAGGCGGTCTCGGAGCTCCGCGGGGATCCCAGGACCGCTGTCGCAGACGCCGATCTCGATCTCCCCTTTCGGCCTGAGCCCGGTGCTAACAAGCACATGGCGAGCCCCAGAGTCGGCGGCCTCCATCGCCTCCATGCCGTTGCCGATGAGATTGACCAGCAGTTGCTCGATCTGCACTCGATCGCCGAAGACCGGGGGCAGTTCCTGAGCAAGCTCCATCCGCACGCGCACCGCCCGGCGCTTGGCCTCGGGCTCCAGCAGCCGAAGCGCCTCGCGCACGGTGTGGTTGACATCGACCGGCCCGAAGCTGGCATCGCCTTTGCGCATGAACCCGCGCAGAGCCCGAACGACGTGTGCGGCGCGCCGCGCGCTCCGCCCGGTCTGGTCCAGCATCTCCCCGATTGCGGGGTTGGCGCCGATCTCCTTCTGGAACCGCAAGCTCGCCCCCTCAACGTAGCCTACGATGGCAGCGAGCGGCTGGTTCAGCTCGTGGGCAAGCGACGCCGCCGCTTCGCCCACCGCCGCCAGACGCTGCACATGCGCGAGCTCCGCCTGCCGCTGCCGCTCCTTCTCTTCGGCCGCTCTCTCCTCCGTGATGTCGACGAAGGAGCCGATGTAGCCGAGGAACTGCCCTTCGGGGTCGAAACGGGGGATGCCGTTACAATGGATCCACCGATATTCGCCGTCGGCGCGCAGCCGCCGGTATTCCTTGGTAAAAGGCCTGCGGGCGTCAAAGGCGCTCTGGTAGATATCGAGGCAGTGCGCGAGATCCTCCGGGTGGACCCCTTCGCTCCAACCGTCTCCGAGGTCGTGCTCCACGGAACGCCCAGTGAAATCGAACCATGGCTGGTTGAAATAGGTGCACAGTTGATCCGGGTCCGACATCCAGACCATGACCGGGGCCGAGTCGCACACGGTGCGAAAGCGCGCCTCGCTTTCCTTGAGCGCGGCCTCGGCCTGACGGCGATCCGCGATCTCGGCCTGCAACTCGCGATTCACGGCTTCCTGGCGCTCCTTGGCTGCCCTAATATCCTGGAGCAGAGCGAGATTTTCGAACCGCAGCCTGAGTGATTCGGTGACCGAGTCATGGGCACGAGATGACATCATGCGCATGAGCACAATGAATAACAGCGACATCGTGCCCATGCCTATGGAAATGTCGTCTCCAACGAGGAAAAGCCGTAGCGCATACGGAAGAACCGCAGGGATAATGAACATCGAATAGGCGCCGCGATACGGAGCCAAGTAAGGCATCGCGGCCGCCGACATTCCCGCTAGCACGAAACCGATCAGCACTTGATGCACATGGCTGTGCTCCGGAAACAGCAGGATCCCCGTCAGCCCCCAACCCACGCCTGACAGCCCCACCCCAACGACGAAACGAAAACCCCAAGGTTGCGCGTTGGCCGCCGACGGCTGCGCCGCAAGATAGGCGCGCAAGAGCCCATATCGGCCTAGGGTAAGCAAGCCCATGAAGATAAGCCAGGTGACCAGCAGAGGGCTGGACACATGTCCCCATAACAGGAACCCCAGGATGGCGGCGTTGACGGCGATCCCGATCAGAGCCGGCGGGACTTGCCGATACAGGAGCTTTATTTTCTCGGCTTGGATCTCTAGCGCATCATCGGGCGCGTGGCAGCGAGCCTCCGCAGCGCTTAGCCCTTCGGCAGCCAACGCGGCCCGCTTCGCTGAAAACCGACTCCTGCCCCTTGAGAAATTCATACGCTTAAACGCCAAATGTGCTTCAACAATGTCGGCGTCCTGGTTGCGCTATGCGTTAGCCCGCCTACCAAAATCCGCTCTCGATCGGTGTTTCTGAGCACCGCCTAAGCTCAGAACGACGATGATGCCCATTGCGGTTGGCTGCGACGAACCGGCTTTTCAGCGTCGGCCGAACAGAGAGCCGAGCACGCCACGGATAAGCTGGCGCCCGAGCTGCGTGCCCACGGCGCGCGCCGCGCTCTTCGCCATCGATTCCACAATGCCGTCCGTGCGACGGCGGCGCGTTTTTCCTCCTAACGAACCGTCCAGCACGTCTTTCACCGATGTGCTGCCACCCTTCGTTTCCATGGGCTCGTTGCGCTCAGTGCTTTCCCGCTCGCTGGCACGAGCTTGGAGTATTTCATAGGCCGACTCGCGATCGATGCTCTTCTCGTAGTGGCCATAGATCACCGAGCTCTCGTTGATGGAGTCGCGCTCGGCTCGTGTGATCGGGCCGATCTGACTAAGCGGCGGAATGATCAAGGCCCGCTCGGTGATGTTTGGCCGGCCCTGCTCATCTAAGAAGGACACCAACGCCTCGCCGACGCCGAGCTCGGTAATGGCCTGCTCGGCATCGAACTTTGGATTCTGGCGCAGGGTCTGGGCGGCGGTCTTCACCGCTTTTTGATCCCGCGCCGTAAAAGCGCGCAGCGCGTGTTGCACGCGGTTGCCGAGCTGCGCGAGCACCGGCTCGGGCACATCCAGCGGATTCTGGGTCACGAAGTAGACTCCAACGCCCTTGGAACGGATTAAACGAACGACTTGTTCGATCTTCTCAAGCAATGCGTGGGGGGCTTCATTGAACAGCAGATGCGCTTCGTCAAAGAAGAACACGATCCGCGGTTTCTCCGCATCGCCCACCTCCGGCAGGTTCTCAAACAATTCAGCCAATATCCACAGCAGAAGCGTCGCGTAGAGCTTGGGTGAGCTCATCAACCGATCGGCGGCGAGGATATTGATCACCCCTTGCCCCTGGCTGTCTGTTTGCATCAGGTCCTTGATATCGAGCATCGGCTCACCAAAGAGCTTATCGCCGCCCTGCTCCTCGAGGGCGAGCAACCCGCGCTGGATGGCCCCCACGCTGGCCGCCGACACGTTACCGTACTCAGGGGTGAAATCCCTTGCGTTCTCCCCCACGTGCTGGACCACGGTCCGCAGATCCTTGAGGTCGAGCAGCAACAACCCGTTGTCATCGGCGATTCGGAAGATCAGCGTCAGCACGCCTTCCTGAGTTTCATTGAGCTTGAGGATGCGGCCGAGAAGCAGCGGCCCCATGTCGGAGACGGTGGCGCGCACCGGATGCCCCTGCTCTGCGAAGAGATCCCAGAAGGCGACCGGACGAGCGCTGAAAACGGGATCGATGATCTTAAGCCGGTCGAGGCGCTCTTTGACCTTAGGCGTGGGCGTTCCGGGTTTCGCCATGCCGGACAGATCCCCCTTGATGTCTGCCATGAACACCGGCACACCCCCGCGGCTGAACTGCTGCGCCATCACCTGCAGCGTAACGGTTTTGCCGGTGCCGGTGGCCCCGGTGATGAGACCGTGGCGGTTACTCATCTGCGGCAATAGGTAGAGATCGGTTTCCCCCGCTTTGGCGATCAACCATGGTTGCTGCATGGGGTTCCCCCTTCGATCAGAAAGCTCCACGCGTATTATACCAGTGGCGGCGAAGGCGTCGGAACCGCGGTGGACGCGGGATCGCCGCTCCCTCTTGTCATGAACCGGTAGGGTAAGGATGATAGGGTTCCTTTTTTGCCCAAACGTCATGCGTTGAACCCATGTGTGATCCCAAAGGTAGAGCATTCTCGGATATTCTCGATGTGTATTTGAGCCGGCGTTCGCTGCTGAAAGCCACTTGGCTCACCGTGGGTACCGCTTTACTCGGAGCACCCGGGAGATCGCCGCGCTCGGCAGTGCCTATGCGGGACATCGCAGACGATTTTTCCTTCCATGAGCTGCGGCACGGGGTTGATGAGAGTCTCCATGTCTCACCGGGCTACGAAGTGCAAGTGCTTATTCGCTGGGGCGATCCGGTGCTCGCGGGGGCTGCGCCTTTCGATCCAGCGCATCCCGAGGCGGAGCACCAGGCTCGGCAATTCGGCTATAATAACGATTTCATCGCTTACTTCCCGCTGCCCAAAGGTTCGCTAAATCCCCGGCACGGATTGCTGTGCGTGAATCACGAGTTCACTAGTGAGGAGCTCATGTTTCCGCGGTGGAGCACAGGAGCTTCCGCGCAGGCTAAGCGCGATCGGGCAAACACCGAGATGGCCGCCCATGGTGCTTCCATCATCGAAGTCAGGCGCGTTGCAGAGGCTTGGCACATCGTGGCCGACAGCCCCTATGCCAGGCGGATCACCGCGCATGAGACAGGCATGCGCATTGGCGGCCCGTTAGCCGCTCATCCACGGATGAAGACACAGGATGATCCGAGCGGCACCTGGGTGATCGGTACGATCAACGATTGCGCCGGAGGCGCAACGCCGTGGGGGACTTATTTGATGGCGGAGGAGAACTTCGATCAGTATTTTTCGGGGTCCTTACGAGGACACCCGGAGGCAAGAAATTACACCCGTTACGGAGTGCCAAAACAAAGCTACCTGTGGGGCGAGTCCGATCCCCGATGGCACATCAATCGGGAGCCCCTGGAAGCGAATCGCTTTGGCTGGATCGTGGAAGTCGATCCCTTCAGGCGCGATAGTGTCCCGGTTAAGCGCACGGCCCTAGGGCGGTTCAAGCACGAGGGGGCAAAGTGCGTGATCAACGCCGATGGGTGCGTGGTGGTCTATATGGGGGACGACGAGGCGTTCGAGTATCTTTATCGCTTCGTCTCTAGGGATCGTTTCGAAAAAAGTGCGCCGGGTTCAAACCAAGATCTCTTAGACCGAGGTACGCTGTGGGTTGCGAGATTCAGCGAGGACGGGGCTCTGCAATGGCTTCCGCTGCGTTGGGGAGAGCTGGGACTTACTAAGGAACAGGGATTCGAGACCCAAGCCGATGTATTGCTTGAAACACGGCGTGCGGCCGATATCGTCGGAGCCACGCCTATGGATAGACCGGAGGGCGTAGACGTGAACCCGCGCAGCCACTGCGTTTTCCTGAGCTTGACTAATAACAGCAAGAGGCTGGTGGCGCAAACGGATAGCGCCAACCCCCGGGCGCACAACCGATGGGGACACATCATCGAATTGAGACCTCCAGGGGGTGATCACGCGGCCCAGCATTACCGCTGGGACATCGTCGTACGCTGCGGCGATCCGGCGCAATATCCGACAGCGGCGAGCTGGCATCCCGAGACCAGCAGGGAGGGGTGGTTTAGCTGCCCCGATACTCTGGCGGTGGACCACGCGGGGCGTTTGTGGATAGCCACCGATCAGGGCGCAGAATGGCCCGCCGCTTCCGGTACCGCCGATGGCCTGTGGGGATTGTGCGCCGAGGGCTCGCTCCGAGGTAAAGGAAAGATGTTCCTCCGCGCCCCTGTCGGGGCGGAAGTTTGCGGGCCTTGCTTTACGCCGGATGACGAGACCCTGTTCTTGTCCATACAACACCCAGGGGCGGATGGCACAGAACACTATCCGGGTTTTGCAAAAACC
>Ga0187893_10008248_pt1 | contig 16537 bp, 17 predicted proteins | sample MA1701074metaG_FD_139574 | JGI IMG/M metagenome (GOLD analysis project Ga0187893, IMG submission 139574) | White microbial mat communities from a basaltic lava cave in the Kipuka Kanohina Cave System on the Island of Hawaii, USA - MA170107-4 metaG ...
CATGAGCCATGCGGACACCCCGACCTTGCCCGGCCTCAAGGCGCTGGGGTTGCGCGACCTGATCCGCCATATCCGCGGCGAGACCAGCCTCGACGCGGCCATCGCCGCCGGCCGACAGGCCACTCGCCGCTATGCCAAGCGGCAGATGACGTGGTTTCGGCACCAGTTCGTCGCGTCCCGGCAGATCGATCGGGATGGTTGCGAGCAATTTTCGGAAAGTTATCTAGCTGAATTATGTAATTTTATTCGCATTTCCAGTTGACCGCGGCCCGCACGCCCACTAACTTGCCGGCTCTGGCGTCGGCGTGCGGCCCTGCCGCCGGCGCGGGTGCGATGTGCCCGCGCGGAGACAAAAAAAGCCTGTGCTGGTGCAAGATCGAGCTGAGCGGCGGTCAAGCGGACTGCCGGCGGGGAGGAGTGACTGTTCGTGATCGAGGATGGAGGGTGAGCCATGGCAACGCAGGAAATGATCGGCGCGCAGATGGTGCTCCGGGCCCTGGTCGACCAGGGCGTCGAGCACGTCTTCGGCTATCCCGGCGGCGCCGTCCTGCCGATCTATGACGAGATCTTCAAGCAGAACTCGCTGCGCCACATCCTGGTCCGCCACGAGCAGGGCGCGGTGCATGCCGCCGAGGGCTATGCCCGGTCGACTGGCAAGGTCGGCGTCGTGCTGGTGACCTCCGGCCCCGGCGCCACCAACGCCGTGACCGGCCTGACCGATGCGCTGATGGACAGCGTGCCGATCGTCTGCCTGACCGGGCAGGTGCCGACCCACCTGATCGGCAACGACGCCTTCCAGGAGGCCGACACCGTCGGCATCACCCGGCCGTGCACCAAGCACAACTACCTGGTGAAGAGCGTCGCCGACCTGCCGCGCATCATGCATGAGGCATTCTATGTGGCGCGGAGCGGCCGCCCAGGCCCGGTGGTCGTCGACCTGCCGAAGGACGTGCAGCAGGCCAAGGGCTTCTACACCAACCACGCCCATGCCCGGCATCGCTCCTACAACCCGCAGCAGAAGGCCGATCCGAAGGCGATCGAGCAGGCGATCGCGCTGATGGCCAAGGCGGAGCGGCCGCTGTTCTATTGCGGCGGCGGCGTGATCAACTCCGGCCCGGCGGCGGCGCAGCTGCTGACGCAGTTCATCCGGTTGACGGGGTTCCCCGTCGCTCTGACCCTCATGGGCCTGGGTGCCTTCCCCGCTTCCGACCCGCAGTTCCTCGGCATGGTCGGCATGCACGGCATGTACGAGTCGAACTGGGCCATGCATGACTGCGACCTGATGATCAACATCGGCGCCCGTTTCGACGATCGCGTCACCGGCAAGATCGCCGCCTTCGCGCCGAACTCGAAGAAGATCCATGTCGACATCGATCCGTCGTCGATCAACAAGAACGTGCGCGTCGACCTGCCGATCGTCGGCGACGTCGCCCATGTGATCGAGGACATGATCAAGGTCTGGAAGGCGAAGCAGGTCCGGCCCAATGCCAAGGCGATCGACGCCTGGTGGAAGAAGATCGAGGCCTGGCGCGGGCGCGATTGCCTCCACTACCGGAACTCCGATTCGGTCATCAAGCCGCAGTTCGCGCTGCAGCGGCTGTTCGCGGCCATCAAGGACAAGGATGTCTACATCACCACCGAGGTCGGCCAGCACCAGATGTGGGCCGCCCAGTTCCTCAAGTTCGAGAAGCCGAACCGCTGGATGACCAGCGGCGGCCTCGGCACCATGGGCTACGGCCTGCCGGCCGCGATCGGCGCGCAGATGGCGCATCCGGAGTCGCTGGTGATCGACGTCGCCGGCGAGGCCTCGATCCTCATGAACATCCAGGAGATGTCGACGGCGGTCCAGTACCGGCTGCCGGTCAAGGTCTTCATCATGAACAACCAATGGATGGGCATGGTGCGCCAGTGGCAGGAGCTGCTCTATGGCGAGCGCTACTCCGAGAGCTACACCGAGGCGCTGCCGGACTTCGTGAAATTGGCGGAGGCCTTCGGCGGCGTCGGCCTGCGCGCCGAGAAGCCGAGCGAGATGGACGACGTCATCAAGGAGATGATCGCGGTGAAGAAGCCGGTGATCGTCGACGTCCGCATCGACAAGACCGAGAACTGCTTCCCCATGATCCCCGCCGGCGCGGCCCACAACGAGATGCTGCTCGGCCCGGAGGACGAAGCCAAGCCGGTCTCGGAGGAGGGGATGGTCCTGGTCTAGGGACAGCTGGCACCGAGCCACAGCCCCTCACCCTGACCCTCTCCCGTGCTGCGGGAGAGGGGACTCCAAGGTGCGGTTCGCTCGCCGGTGTCCCCTCTACCGCGAAGCGGGAGAGGGTCAGGGTGAGGGTCCGCGGCTCGGTACTTGAGAGAGTTCGAGGAGAATAGACAACGGCCATGAGCCAGGTGGAACGACATACGATTGCGGTGGTGGTGGACAACGAGGCGGGCATCCTGGCCCGCGTCGTCGGCCTGTTCTCCGGCCGCGGCTACAACATCGACAGCCTGACGGTGGCCGAGGTCGACGCCGCCCAGCATCTCTCGCGCATCACCGTCGTCACGTCGGGCACGCCGATGATCATCGAGCAGATCAAGAACCAGCTGAACCGCCTGGTGCCCGTGCACAAGGTGAGCGACCTGACGATCGAGGGCCCGCACCTGGAGCGCGAGCTGGCCCTGATCAAGGTGAATGGCACCGGCGACAAGCGCGTCGAGTCCTTGCGCATCGCCGACGTCTTCCGCGCCCGCGTCGTCGACTCGACCATCGAGTCCTTCGTCTTCGAGCTCACCGGCTCGACCGAGAAGCTCAATGCTTTCATCAACCTGATGCAGCCGCTCGGCCTAGTCGACGTCTCCCGCACCGGCGTCGTCGCCATCGCCCGCGGGCCGGAGGCGCTGTAGGCGCGCGGACTCTCGCCGATCCGGCGGAGGGCGATCCCGATTTTCAGCTGTTTGGCGGCTGGGCGGTTTCGCGTAGACTGTACCCATGAGCGAAGCGCAGAATCTCTTCGCGGCCTTGCGGCAGTCGGCCGACGCGGAGGCCGTGGATGTGATCGAGCGGCTGGTGCGGGAGGGGCAGGATCGCGAACTCAACCGCATCAACGTGCTCCATCTCGCCGCCAAATCGAGGCTCGACGAGCAGCGCGTGATCGCCGCGTTCCTGCATGCGACGCGCCTGGGCCTGTTCGATCTCTCCTGGAACGTGCTGTGCCCGGGCTGTGGCGGCGTTCTTGACGCCAGCGCTACCCTCAAGACGGTGGCGCACGCGGAATATGATTGTGCGCTCTGCGCGGCCGGATACGAGCCCACCCTCGACGAGATGGTCGAGGTCACCTTCACCGTGACCCCGCGCGTGCGCCGGATCGCCGCCCACGATCCTCACACGCTGCCGATCTGGGAGTATGCCCGCCAGGTCCTCTGGAGCTCGGGCGTCGACCTGCCGGAGAACTTCGAACAGCTGATCGAGGAGATCACGCTCGAGTCGCTGGAGTTGCCGGCCGGCGAAAAGGCCATTCTCTCGCTCCAGCTGCCGGCCGAATTCCTGATCGTGTTCGATCCGGTGACGCATGCGACGCACTTCCTCGACGTCAAGGGCGAGCCGACCCGAGAGCGGCAGGCGCTGAAGCTGGTGTTCAACACGGTGAAGGCGCCGACCGGAAAGATGGAGCTGCGGCCGGGACCGCTCCGCATCTCCCTGGAAAACCGGGCGGACGTCCGGGTACTGCCGGGGATCTGGATTGCCGGTGACAAGCTGCATGAGCTGCTTGGGCGGCGCCGGCCGTTCCTCACGGCCAAGCGCCTGCTGACCAACCAGACCTTTCGCGACATCTACCGGGCCGATACGCTGGACGTGGACCAGCGGCTGAAGATCACCAGCCTCACCTTCCTGTTCACCGACCTGAAGGGCTCGACCGAGCTATACGAGCGGGTCGGCGACCTTGCGGCGTTCGACCTGGTCCGGGCGCATTTCCGCGAGCTCAACGAGATCGTCGCCGCCGAGGCCGGCGCGGTCGTGAAGACGATCGGCGACGCCGTCATGGCGACCTTTCCGACGCCCGACCGGGCGGTGGCGGCGGCGCTGCGCATGCGCGAGGCCATGCGCCGGCTCAACGAACAGCGCGGCGGCGAGGACCTGCTGCTGAAGATCGGCATCCATGAGGGGCCCTGCCTGGCCGTCACCCTGAACGATCGGCAGGACTATTTCGGCCAGACCGTGAATATCGCCTCGCGGGTGCAGAACTTGGCCGTCTCGCGCGCGATCTTCGCCACGGAGTCGGTGGTGGCGGACCCGCAATCATCCAAGCTTCTGCAGGACGCCGGCCTGAAGGCCCTGCCCCAGCGCGCGGCGCTGGACGGCATCAGCGCCCGCGTCGCCGTGTACGAAATCCCCTGAGGTGGATCAAATTCCGCGATAGAACGACGCAATCGCACGCGCAGTTTCGTCCGGTTGATCCACGGTGGGCCAATGGCTGGCATTTGCGAATTGCTGCTGGTCGAGGTCGGAATTCGCGATCCATTGTCTGGTCGTCTCTGTCGTGTTGGCAGGCGACCAATAGTAGAGCGAGGGGCGAACGCGCCGGTAGGCTTGACCGGGAGCATCACCGGTACTCATGCGTCGCGCATCGCGCCCGAGTTGCCACAAAGCAATAGGATCGGCCAAGACGGCGGCTGCGAAGTACCGGCGCAGGATGTCGCGCGTTTGCGCCATGTTCCAGATGTCGTCGAGGAAACGCTGTTTGAACAAGAGCGCATCGTCGAAATCCGCTGCGCGTCCCGAGAAATAGGCATCTTCCGCCAAGAGATTTCCCTCGATCGAGAAAAGGCCACCGAACAGGTCGCCAAGGCGGGCACTGCCTCGACGGCGATCATTGCCCCGACGGAATGGGCGACCAATCCGATTGGCTCCGGCGCGCACAAGGAACGTGCGAGTGCGGCGATCGTCTGGGCATGCTGCGCAATGGTGAGAACATCGTCCTGCCGAGGCGATGCCCCGAAGCCCGCGAGATCAACGACGACCAGGCGATAACGCTCGGCAAGCGGCGTGTCGAAGAGCGGCACGAATGTCAGGCCGCAATCCGCAAAGGCGTGGAGAAAAAGAAGCGTTCGACCGGCGGGCGGACCGGCCGTCCGGATGAAGAGCCCATTGGCCAGCGCCACATCCATCGAACGCCGCCGCTAGCGGCCGGCGATGCCGGCAACGGCCAGAGCCCGCGCCGGAAGAGCGAACGATCCATCGGGCCGCACGCTCGGGATGAGCCGGCGGAGCGCGTTTGCAAGCTCGCCGCGAGTCTCCCGGTTTACGGCCATGGCGAATCCGGAGGTCGGCGTGGCCTCGGTGAGGAACGGCAGCCAGAAATCTTCGAACGAGCCGAACTCCTGGGACAGCTCCAGGCCCGCGGTCCTCACCTCCAAAAGACCGGCGCCGGTCCAGAGTTCGGCCAGGGCCTGAAGTCCGGGCCGGCTGGGTGGCTGCTCGGCCCTGCGGCGCGCCACGGCCTCCGGCGCCGCGGCCTCGGCCGCTTGCCAGAACAGCGAAAACATCGGCATGCCGTCCCGAAAGTCCCACAGGCACGCCGCGACAGTCCCGCCCCGGCGGGTCGTCCGCGCCATCTCTCGCACGGCGCGGCCGGGGTCGTCGAATTCCTGTAGAACGAGAAGCGCCATCGCTGCATCGAAGGTTTCGTTGGGGAAGGGCAGCGACTCCGCGGTGCTCACCTGGAACGTCGCGCGGGAACTCGCGGCCCCTTGCCGCGCGAACGCTACATAGTCTTCGGCCGGATCCACGCCCACGACGCTGATTGCCTTGCCTGAGGCGAGAAGGGTGCGACTCAGGCTTCCCGTGCCGCAACCGACATCGAGGATTCGCTGCCCGTCCCGGATGCCGGCAAATCGAGCGAACAGCGGCGCCAGGCGGGCGCTCCATCGACCCATCAATTGCTCATAGGCGGTGGGATTGGAGTAGGTCATGTCAAAGCGAGAGCAGTGGCCGCGGGCGTGCGGCCTGCAGCTCCGACGATCGACGTCACGCTCATATCTTCTGTTCCGAACCCGTATCGACCGGCAGTCCGGCGGCCCGCCACTCCGGCAGCCCGTCCTCCAGACGCCGGATCTTGAAGCCACGGGCCCTGAGCACCGCGACTGCTTCGTATGACAGCACGCAGTAGGGACCGCGGCAGTAAGCGACGATCTCTTGCCCCGGGTCGAGCTCGGCCAGCCGCTTCTCCAGTTCGCGAAGCGGGATGTTGATCGCGCCCGGGAGATGCCCGAGGGCGAATTCGTCCTCGGGTCTCACGTCGACTACCGTGACGATTCCGGCCTTGAGCCGCTCCACCAGTTCCTTGCGCGAAACCGGCTCGAGGTTGTCTCGGTTTTGGAAGTAGCTGCGCACCACGCGGTCGACTTCGGCGGAACCGTGCTCCGCGATTCGCCGAACCGATACGAGGAGGTCCAGAACGGCGTCATTCGCCAAGCGGTGGAAGACGAACTTCCCGTCACGGCGCGCGACGATGAACCCGGCGCGACGCAAATGCTGAAGATGCTGGGAGGCATTGGCGATCGACACCCGAATGCGATCCGCCAGCACCTCGACGCTGCGCTCGCCCTGGGCAAGCTGCTCGAGCAGCTCCAACCGATGCGGATGCGCCACGGCCTTCGCGACGGCCGCGAATTGTGCGAACAGGGCTTGCTTGGGACTCTCGCTTGACATTCTCGCTGGATTGTCATTCTATCATTCAACGAAACAATTGAATAATGGCTTGATGCCTGCGACGCGTCAAGGCCTGTGAATCAGAGGCACGATTTTGGCCGAGTTCCTGCTTACGCACGAACCCGTCATTCGCCTGAGCGCCTTCGCCGCCGTCTTTGCCGCGGTGGCGCTCTGGGAGCTGCTGGCGCCGCGCCGGAGCCAAGCCGTCGGGCGCCTTCGGCGCTGGCCCGGCAACATCGGCATCGTCGTGCTCGACACGCTGCTCGTCCGGCTGGTCTTTCCGACCGCCGCCGTCGGCATGGCGCTGCTCGCACAGAGCCGTGGCTGGGGCGTGTTCCACGCGCTGGCGGCGCCGGCCTGGCTTGCCGTCATTGCCTCGGTGATCCTCCTCGACCTCGCCATCTATCTGCAGCACGTGCTGTTTCACGCCGTGCCCGTGCTGTGGCGTCTGCACCGGATGCATCACGCCGACCTCGAGTTCGACGTGACGACGGGCACGCGCTTCCATCCGCTCGAGATTCTGCTGTCGATGGCGATCAAGCTCGGCGTCGTCGCTGCGCTCGGCGCGCCGGCCGCGGCGGTGCTGATCTTCGAGGTGCTGCTCAATGCCACCTCGATGTTCAACCACGGCAACGCGTATCTTCCGCGGCGGTTCGATCGCGTACTGCGCTGGTTCGTCGTCACGCCCGACATGCATCGCGTCCACCATTCGGCGGTGCCGCGCGAGACCAACAGCAATTTCGGCTTCAACCTGCCCTGGTGGGACCGGCTGTGCGGCACCTACCGCGCCCAGCCGGCGGCCGGACATCAGGCGATGACCATCGGCATCGAGCAGTTTCGCGATCCAGGCGAACTGCGGCTCGATCGCATGCTGCTGCAGCCGTTCCGCGACGACGACCGCAGCTATCCGCTGGGACGGCGGGAGCCGGTCGAATGACGCCGCGGGCCATACTCCCGCGCCTGGCGCTCGGTCTCGCTGTCGCGGGTGCGGCGATCTGGCTGGCGCTCGATCGGGACCGTCTCGATCCGGCGCTGATCGAAGGCTCGATGCGCGATCTCGGCCTGTGGGCGCCGCTCGGCTACGTCGCGCTCTTTGCGTTCGGGACGGTTCTCTTCGTCCCCGGCGCGATCTTCGGGCTCGCCGGCGGCGCGCTCTTCGGCCCCGTGTGGGGCACTGTCCTCAACCTCATCGGCGCGACGCTGGGCGCGACTTTGGCCTTCCTCGCCGCGCGCTACCTTGCGGCGGACTGGGCGAGGCGCAGGGCCGGAGGGAGGCTTGATCGGTTGATCGCGGGCGTGGAAGCCGAGGGCTGGCGCTTCGTTGCCTTCGTGCGCCTGGTGCCCTTGTTCCCGTTCAACCTGCTCAACTATGCACTCGGCCTGACGCGCATTTCTTTGACGCACTACGTCGTCGCCTCGCTCATCTGCATGGCGCCCGGCACGATTGCCTATACCTATCTCGGCTACGCCGGCCGCGCGGCGTTTGCCGGCGGCGAGACGATGGTGCGGACGGGTCTGATTGCGCTCGGACTGCTCGCGCTCGCCGCATTCATCCCCCGCATCGTCCGCCGGATGCGCGCCGCAGGGCCGGCTGAGCGCCGTCCGGCCACCGCAGCCGACGTGTCGTGGATCGAGGCAAGCGACCTTGCCGACTGGCTCGCTCATGATCCCGGGTCGATTGTCGTTGACGTGCGCGGACCCGACGAATTCTGCGGCGCGCTCGGGCACCTCCGTGGCGCTCAGAACATTCCCCTGGACGAACTTCAGCGTCGAATCTCAGAGCTTGCCGAATTCAGGGAGTGCGGATTCACGCTCGTCTGCCGCACCCAGATTCGTTCGGCGAAGGCGGCTGCCCTCCTCAAGAACGCTGGTTTCGGCGATGTCCGCGTGCTGCGCGGCGGCATGGATCAGTGGAACAAGAACGGTCTCCCGGTCGAAGATCGGGCCGCACAACCCCTATCGAAATGAAGGATTTCATGAAGCGCGTGAAGGTCGAGCCATGATGCCGCCGATCCTGGCGGACAAGCACTACCGTGCTCCTTCGGCTTTCACGCCCGAGAGCCTGCTGCGCGATGCGCGCCGCCAAAGAGCGCTGGCGAATGGGGCCGTTCCGGCGATCTGCCTCCTCGACCCCGACGGTGACCTCGTGCGTCGCTTGAAGCAGGAGAATCGCGCTACACGCGATCCCGCATGGGCCTGCTATCACACCGAGCTCCATCGCTTCGCCGAGGCCGAGATCGAGTTCGGTATCGTCGGCTGTGCCGTTGGCGCAGCCTTCGCGGTGCTAATCGCCGAGGAGTTGTTTGCCTCGGGCTGCCGGCTTCTCATCAGCCTGACCTCGGCCGGCCAGCTCACGCCGCTCCAGCCGTCGCCGTATTTCATCCTCATCGACCGGGCGCTGCGCGACGAAGGTACCAGCTATCATTACCTCGCCCCAGCCGAGTTCAGCGCCGCAAACGATGCCCTCTTGTCCATGCTGCAAGGCGCTTTCGACGATCTTCGCGTTCCGGTCCTGCGGGGCGCGACCTGGACGACCGATGCGCCGTTCCGCGAGACGGCCGAGGCGATTGCCGTCATGCGGGACAAAGGATTGCTTGCAGTCGAGATGGAAGCGGCAGCGCTCTACGCTTTCGCAGAAGCACGCGGCAAGCCCGTGGTGTCCTTCGCGCATGTCACCAACCAGATGGGACGGATCGAAGGGGACTTCGAGAAAGGCGAGGCCAACGGCACGCGCGACGCGCTCGATGTGATCTGGGCGGCGGCGCGGGCCTGGCGTCAGGTCCAGGGACTGCAATCGAGGTCAACCGACGCAACTCTGGCGGTTCCCTTCGACGAATGAGCCTGACGCGAGATGGCCGCCGCCGAACTGCCGATGTATGACCTGCCCGAACTGCGCTCGGCGACCGACGCGTGGTGGGCCGGCATCGCCCATGCGCTTCGGCGCGAGGAGATCGAAGAGGTGCCGGATCAGCTGACCCGTGAGCAATCCGCAGAAGGGCGACCCGACCTATTGTTGTCGCAGGTCTGCGGTTCCAATCTGGCCGGCGAGGGTCGGGAGCGGCTGACCTATGTCGCAACGCCCTGCTACACGGCGCCCGGGTGCAACGGACCGCTCTATCGGAGTGTCATCGTCGTGGCCGCCACCTGTGCGGCGCAGACTCTTGAGGACCTGCGCGGGTCGCGGTGCGCGATCAACGGATACAGGTCCCATTCCGGCTGCAACGCTCTCCGGGCCACCTTCGCGCCGCTGGCGCAAGGCGGTCGTTTCTTCGCCTCGGTCACGGTCAGTGGCGGTCATGCTCTGAGCCTGGCCTTGATCGCAAGCGAGCAAGCCGATGTGGCGGCGATCGACTGCATCACTTACGCGCTGCTGCTCCGCTGCCGGCCGCGTCTGCTGGAAGACACCCGAGTAATCGCGCAGACGGCGGCCGCACCCGTCGGGCCATACGTCACCCGTGACAGCGCATCGAACGACCTCATCGCACGCTTGCGCAGTGGGCTGGCGCAGGCGGTTCACGATTCCGGTCTCGCTGCGGCGCGGGCCGACCTGCTTCTCGGTGGAATTGAGATCCTGCCCGTCGAGAACTACGAGCGGATCACACAACTCGAGGTCGAAGCGAAGAGGCTTGGATATCGAGATTTCGATCTGCGGTATGGGACCTAGACTTAGACTAAGACTAGGAGCATCGCACTCGGTCAGTGCGTACGGCAAGCGATAGGGAGAAGCGAAATGACGGTCAAGTTGCCAGAGGAAGTCGTCGTCGATTCGGTTGCGCTACGAGAGGAGGTCAAAAGCAAATATCGCGAAGTTGCGCTGGACCCGCATGGTGAGTTTCATTTCCACACCGGCCGCTATCTCGCGCGACGTCTTGGCTACGACGACGAGTTTGTTCAATCGTTGCCGGACGCGGCGGTGGAGTCCTTTGCGGGCGTGGCGAATCCGTTTGCGCTTCGAAAACTCTCAAAAGGCGAACGTGTCGTCGATGTCGGATCCGGTGCGGGTTTCGATTCTTTCGTCGCCGCCGATCAGGTGGGACCTACCGGAAAAGTCATCGGCGTAGACATGACCGAGGAGATGCTCACGAAGTCGCGCGCTACGGCCGCGAAGTTGGGGTTGGCAAATGTTGAGTTCCGCGAAGGGCTGGCGGAGGATCTGCCCGTGGAGGATGGATGGGCAGACGTTGTGATCAGCAATGGCGTGATCAACCTTTGCGTTGACAAAAAGGCGGTGTTCTCGGAAATCTTCCGTGTTCTACGTCCGGGTGGAAGGCTTCAGTTCGCCGATATTGCGAACGGCAAGTCCGTGCCCGAGACTGCGATGCAGAATATCGACCTTTGGACAGCCTGAATCGCTGGCGGTCTGCCGTGTGCAGCCTGGCAAAAAATGTTGGAAGAGATCGGGTTCGTAGGCGTCCAGATCGGAACGGCAGTGGACACCTTTCAGGGCGCGGGCGGCGAGAAAAACGCCCGCCGATTCGAGGTCTACGGGTATCCGTTCGTCGCCGAAAAACCGGCGTGAACCGACGATGAGATCGTCTCTCTCAAGGTCACGGATGTCGAGTGTTGGCACCTTTGAGACGCGCCCACGCCGCCGAAAGACGTCAGCTTTTGGTGCTGCGGCATGATTGACAGCAGCAGCACGCTATCTTGGTTTCCCCGCGCGGCGACCGCGCTAGCGACCTTGCCGATCGGCTCGATCGCGAGTCCGGACCCATCGTCGTCGATGTGCGTGGCTCGACGAATTCCGCGGCGCGTTCGAGCACCTCCGCGGCGCTCGGAACATTCCCCTGGACGAGCTTAAGCGGCGGATTACAGAACTCACCACCTTCAAGGAGCGCGAGTTGACGCTTGTCTGTCGCACGCAGATGCGTTCGGCGAGGGCGACCGCATCGCGCGCCTGCGCAGCGGACTGGCGCAGGCGATACGCGATCCTGATGTTGCCGTGGCTCGCGCCGACTTGCTTCTTGGTGGAATCGAATTTCTACGCGTCGAGGACTACACGCGAATCGCACAGATCGAAGTGGAAGCGATAAGACTCGGATATCGAGATTTCAATCCGGAGACGGCGGCCCAGGAGCTGTATGCTTAGCCAAATATCCGTGGGGATCTTTGGTTTCCGTCGCCTTCAGACGTCCGCTCATGGCACGTTTTCACCGTGCGCGCGAATCGCGGTAGTGGGTCGGCAATGGGCCTTCGCGTCGGCGCCATTGCCACGGCTCCGGCGTCGCTCTAAAACGGCGCGTTCCGGGCCGGACGGGCTCGGCCAACAGAGGATCCTCCCATGCGCGTTTACTATGACCGTGATGCCGATGTGAACCTGGTGAAGGGCAAGAAGGTGGTCGTCGTCGGCTATGGCAGCCAGGGCCATGCCCATGCGCAGAACCTGCGCGACAGCGGCGTCGGCGAGGTCAAGATCGCGCTCCGGCCCGGGTCGGCCACTGCAGCGAAGGCGGAAGCCGCCAATTTCGCCGTGCTGTCGCCCGCGGAGGCCGCGAAGTGGGCCGACGTCGTCATGGTCGTGACGCCGGACGAACTGCAGGCCCAGCTCTATCGGGACGATCTCGCCCCCAACATGAAGAAGGGCGCCGCCCTCGCCTTCGCCCATGGCCTCAACATCCATTTCAAGCTGATCGAGCCGCGCGCCGATCTCGACGTCTTCATGATCGCGCCCAAGGGCCCCGGCCACACCGTGCGCTCGGAATACGTCCGCGGCGGCGGCGTGCCCTGTCTCGTCGCCGTGCACCAGAACGCCAGCGGCAACGCGCTGGAAATCGGGTTGTCCTACGCCAGTGCCATCGGCGGCGGCCGCTCCGGCATCATCGAGACCAGCTTCAAGGAGGAGTGCGAGACCGACCTGTTCGGCGAGCAGGTCGTGCTCTGCGGCGGCCTCACGGCGCTGATCCAGGCCGGCTACGAGACGCTGGTCGAGGCCGGCTATGCGCCGGAGATGGCCTATTTCGAATGCCTGCACGAGGTGAAGCTGATCGTCGACCTCATCTACGAGGGCGGCATCGCCAACATGCGCTACTCGATCTCCAACACCGCCGAGTATGGCGACTACACCCGCGGCCCGCGCATCATCACCGACGAGACCAAGGCGGAGATGAAGCGCATCCTCGCCGACATCCAGTCCGGCCGCTTCGCCCGCGACTGGGTCGCCGAGTGCCAGGCCGGCCAGCCCAGCTTCAAGGCCATGCGCCGCATGGGCGCCGAGCATCCGATCGAGGAGATCGGCGCCAAGCTCCGCGGCATGATGCCCTGGATCGCCAAGAACAAGCTGGTCGACAAGACCCGGAACTGATCTGCCTGAGGCGGGATCAGTTCGATCCCTTGTCGCGGCGCTGGTGACGCCGCGTCAGCAGCTCCGCCACTTTCGCCCGGCTCTCCGGATCGAGCCGGCCGATGAAGTCGGCCAGCCACGCCTGAGAGCCGGCGGCCATGGCTGCCTCGCGCTCGCGCAGCGCGGCGAAGGCGGTCTCGAGCTTGGCTCGCTCGAACGGCTCGGTCTTGATGGCGTCGGCCACCTGCTGGCGCGTCGCGAACAGCGCATTCAAGCGCTGGTGGAAGCGCGCCTTGTTCGCCTCCAGCAACTGCTCGAGCATCGCGTCGTCGCGGTCCGGCAGGACCTCGCGCAGCTCGCGTGGGCTCGGCAGGCCCATGAAGCGCGGCGGCCGGCAATGCGCGAACAGGCTGCCGCGGCCGTCCTGGCCCATGATGGCGTCGGCGGCGATGGCGCCGATGCCGAAGACATTGAGGGCGAGCGAGGCGATCACGAGGATGCGCATCCGCCGCGAGAGGCTGCCGATCATCACTCAGTACTCCACATCGCTATCGTCCAGATAGGCCAGCTGCAGCAGGCCCGGCGCGCTCTCCGAGGACAGTGCCTCCGACAGCAGCCCGCCGCTCACGATCCCCAGGACCAGTGAGGCAGCGAGCACGGCACCGCCCATCCGCCAGCCACCAAGCTCGCCGAACAGGTCGCGCCAGCCGTCACGCAGTTGTGCCAGGAGCGACGGAGCGGCGCGGCCTGGGGCCGCGGCCAGGATGGCCGTGCGCAACGCCGCCGTCGGCTGCGGCGCGGGAACAGCATCCAGCGTCGCGTCGAGATCCGCCGCCTCGGCGACCAATGCCTGCGCCGCTGCTGAATCGGCCAGCAGCGCTTCGCCGGCGGCGCGCTCGGCCGGCGGCCAGCGGGCGGGGTCGGCGCCGTAGGCATCGACGATCGCCCGCAGGCGGTCCAGGGCCATGGTGTCGGTCGTCATCGCAGCTCTCCCATCAGATCCTGCGCTTCACTTGCGAGCAGCTGCCGCAGCCGTCGCCGCCCGCGCGACAGCAAGGATTCGAGTGCCTCGACCGTGACATCGAGAATTGCGGCGGCTTCGATGTTGCCCAACTCCTGATAGTGACAGAGCACGACCGCCTCGCGCTGGCGTTCCGGCAGCTGGGCGAGGGCGGCCTCGACGCGGGCGACGACGGCGTTGCGCTGCAGGTCCGCGCCCGGGAGCGGAGCCTCGCTCGCCGGATCGCCGGCAGCATCCAGCGCGGTCTCGCGGCGGCGGCGCAGGCGGTCATGGCAGAGATTGAGCGTGACGCGATAGAGCCAGGTCGAAAACCGCGCGTCGCCGGCGCGCCAGCTGCCCGCATGCTGCCAGACCCGCAGGAAGACCTCCTGCGCCACCTCCTCGGCATCGGCCCGGTTGGCCAGCGTCCGCCCGGCGAAGGCCGTCACCTTGGCCAGGTAGCGGTCGACCAGCGCCGCGCAGGCCGGCGCATCGCCGGCGCCGGCGCGTCGCACGAGCTCGAGGTCGGGATCCACGGCCGAAGCGGGCAGCGGCCGTCCATGCGCCACATCGTCCTCCGCGGTCGCCATCCCTGGGCCGCGCTGCCGGGTCGCGGGCCGACATGGCGACTCCAGGCTCGGCCCGCGGATCGACGGCAGTTCTAGCCGCAGAGTCCAGGCTCACGCTAGTGGCGTTGGCGCTTGCCACCATGGAACTGCATCTCGTCCGATTCGATCTGGCCGTCGCCGTTGCGGTCGAGGCGCGCCATGCGCCAGGTCTGTGCCGCCTCGTACTCCTCGACGCTGACGTTCCCGTCGCCGTTCCGGTCCATGGCCTTGAGCCGCTCTGCCATGTGCTGCTGGCGCATCTTTTCGTGGTACGCGATCAGCTCCTCCACCGTGATGGTGCCGTTCTTGTCGGCGTCGATTTCGGCGGCCTGGGCGGCTTCATGCGCCGCGATCTCGGCGCTCGTGACCTTGCCGTCCTTGTCCGCATCCATCTCCGTCAGCATCATCCGGCCCCAGTGACCCTGCCGGCCCTCATGCCCGCCCCTGTCGTCGGCCAGGCTCACGGCGGCGGTGCCGCCGACGGCGACCAGGGCGGCGAGGGCAAGGGGCAGCGTCATGGTCTTCAAACGTTTCATCATCCTCGATCCTTCTCATGATCCCAGCGGCTGCAGCGCCGCCTCTCCTGCTCCAACGCTGTGGGCAGCGGATTCCGTCGGATGACGCGGCCCGAGACGGGGGCAGGCGGCCGCACTGCGATACGCCGATCGGGCAATTTCCCTTTGTGCGGCCGCGATTTAGGACTTGTTAACCTTATTGGCGCAGAGTTAGAAATCATTTGTCAGCCTTAACCAAACGCTGACGGACGGACAGCCCAACGCCATGACGCCGCACTCGCATCAGACTGATCTGGCATCGAGTCGCCTGAAGCAGGCGGCGGATCCGGTTGTTGCTGTTCACAACGCTGACCTTATTTCCAGTGAAGGGACGCTGCGACTTAGGCACCCCTGAGCGGCGGCAGCCGTCGCGCGTTCAGGGGAGGAGCGCGAGGAGTCCAGGTTCCTTCACATGGAAAATCAGAGGGTTAGCCACATGAGTCCCAACGACACCGACCGCGTCGCCATCTTCGATACCACCTTGCGCGACGGCGAACAGTCGCCCGGCGCCTCGATGAACCTGGACGAGAAGCTGCGGATCGCGGCCGTCCTCGAGGAGATGGGCGTCGATGTGATCGAGGCCGGCTTCCCGATCGCCTCCAACGGCGACTTCGAGGCCGTGCGCGAGGTTTCCAAGGCCGTGCGCAAATCTGCCGTCGCCGGGCTGGCCCGGGCGTCCAAGCGCGACATCGACCGTGCCTGGGAGGCGCTCTCCGGTGCGGCGCGGCCGCGCATCCACACCTTCATCTCCACCAGCCCCCTGCACATGAAGTTCAAGCTGCAGATGGAGCCGGAGGCGGTCCATCAGGCGGTCCATGACAGCGTCAGCCACGCCCGCAAGCTGTGCGACGACGTCGAGTGGTCGCCGGAGGACGGTTCGCGCAGCGAGCATGACTTCCTCTGCCGCTGCGTCGAGACCGCGATCAAGGCGGGAGCGCGCACGATCAACGTTCCGGACACGGTCGGCTATGCAGTGCCGGAGGAATTCGCGGCGCTCATCGCGATGTTGAAGAACCGCGTGCCCAACATCGACAAGGCGATCATCTCCGTTCACTGCCACAACGATCTCGGCTTGGCCGTCGCCAACTCCCTGGCCGCGGTCGGTGCCGGCGCGCGGCAGGTCGAGTGCACGATCAACGGGCTCGGCGAGCGGGCCGGCAATGCGGCGCTGGAAGAGATCGTCATGGCGCTGAAGACGCGCCACGACCGCATGCCCTACGGCACGGGCGTCAAGACCGAGATCATCACCAAAGCCTCGCGCCTGGTCTCGACGATCACCGGTTTCCCGGTGCAGCCGAACAAGGCGATCGTCGGCGCCAACGCCTTCGCGCACGAATCCGGCATCCACCAGGACGGCATGCTCAAGCACGCCGGCACCTACGAGATCATGACGCCGGAGTC
>Ga0187893_10008250_pt1 | contig 16536 bp, 18 predicted proteins | sample MA1701074metaG_FD_139574 | JGI IMG/M metagenome (GOLD analysis project Ga0187893, IMG submission 139574) | White microbial mat communities from a basaltic lava cave in the Kipuka Kanohina Cave System on the Island of Hawaii, USA - MA170107-4 metaG ...
GCCGAGTGCGCCTGGTACGGCGACCCGGCGTTCGATCTGGCGTTCTGCCTCAACCACCTGCTGCTCAAGTGCCTCTGGGTGCCGGCCTCGGCGGAGCGGTTTCTCGCCTGCTTCGATGCGCTCGCCGCAGGCTACTTCGACGGGCTCGCCTGGGAGCCGCGGGCCCGCTTCGAGGCGCGCGCCGCCGCGCTCCTGCCCGGGCTGCTGCTCGCTCGGGTCGACGGCAAGTCCCCGGTCGAATACCTGACCGAGGCGCGGGACCAGGACCGGGTACGGCGCGTGGCGGCGGCGATGCTGCGCTCGCCCCCCGCCACCCTTGCTCTGCTGCGCGACCGATGGCGCGCATCGTAGACGTCCGCGCGCGCCGCGTCTGGGACTCCCGCGGCCAGCCCACCGTCGAGGCCGAGGTCGCCCTCAAGACCGCACGCGGACGCGCGATCGCCCCGGCGGGCGCCTCGACCGGCGCCGGCGAGGCGAAACGCGTCGCTGTCCGCCAGGCGGTGCACAACGTCAACACCTCGATCCGCAAGGCCCTCGTCGGCTGCCGCCTGGTGCAGCAGGAGATCGACGCCAAGCTGATCGCCCTCGACGGCACGCCGGACAAGTCGCGCCTCGGCGCCAATGCGATCGTCGCCGTATCGCTTGCCTGCGCGCACGCGGCCGCCGCGGCCGCGCGCCGGCCGCTCTGGCGTCACCTCGCGGGCGAGCGCAAGCTCGCCCTGCCCGTGCCGCAGGTGCAGGTCTTCGGCGGCGGCGCGCACGCGCGCGGCCGGGTGGATGTGCAGGACTACCTCGTCATCTGCGTCGGCGCGGGCAGCCTCGCGGAGAGCCTGGAGTGGACCGCCGAGGTGTACCGCGCCGCCGGCGCGCGCCTCGCCAGGCGCGGCGCGCTGCAGGGTGTCGCCGACGAGGGCGGCTGGTGGCCGGCATTCCAGTCGAACGAGGAGGGCCTCGCCGAGCTGACCGGCGCGATCAGCGACGCCGGCTTCGAGCCCGGCGCCGATATCGCCATCGCCCTGGACCTCGCCGCGACGCAGCTCTGGCGCGGCGGGCGCTATCACCTCGCGCTCGAGAAGCGCTCGCTCACGGCCGAGCAGCTGCATGCGACGCTGCTGCGATGGATCGAGCGCTACCCGATCGTGTCGCTCGAGGATCCGTTCGCCGAGCACGATGCCGCGGCGATGCAGGCGCTCACCCGGGCCGCGGGCGAGCGCATCCAGATCGTGGGCGACGATTTCTTCGTCACCGATGCGGCGCGGGTGCGGCGCGCCGACGGCGCCTGCAACGCGGTGCTGCTCAAGCCCGACCAGGCGGGCACGGTAAGCGAGACCCTGGCCTGCTGGCAGGCCGCGCGCGAAGCCGGCTACGGCGCGATCGTCTCGGCGCGCTCGGGGGATTCGGAGGATGTCTCGATCGTGCACCTGGCGGTGGGCTGGGGGGTGCCGCAGCTCAAGGTGGGCAGCTTCGCGCGCTCCGAGCGCATGGCGAAATGGAACGAGGCGCTGCGCATCGAGGAGGCGCTGGGCGGGAAGTCGCTTCCCTACCCGGCGCGCAGGCTCTTCGCCAGGTCGAGGTCCTAGTCGAGCGCGGCGAGACCGGCGCTGGTGAGCCGGTAGCGCCGGTCGCAGCTCGCCGCCGCGGTCTCGGAGTGCGTGACGAGGATCCCGGCGGCGCCGTGCCCCTTCACCTGCGCGCGCAGCAGCTCGAGCACCTGGCGCGCGTTCTCCGGGTCGAGGTTGCCGGTGGGCTCGTCGGCGAGCACCAGGCTCGGGCCGCCGACGAGCGCGCGGGCGATGGCGACGCGCTGCAGCTCGCCGCCGGAGAGCTCTCGCGGCAGGCTGCGCTCGCGCCCCGCCAGCCCGACCGCGGCCACTGCGGCCGCCGCGCGCGCCTCGATCTCGGGCTGCGGCGCGCCGCGCAGCAGCAGCGGCAGGCCGACGTTCTGCGCCACCTCCAGGTGCGGCAGGACGTGGAACGCCTGGAACACGAAGCCGAAGCGCTCGCGCCGCAGCAGCGTCTGCGCGTCGTCGTCGAGCCGCGCGACGTCGCGCCCCTCGAACAGCACGCTGCCCGCATCCGGCGGCTCCAGGCCGGCGATGACGTTGAGCAGCGTCGACTTGCCGATGCCCGACTCGCCGACCACCGCGACGTACTCGCCGCCCGCGAGCTCGAGCGAGACCGCGTTCAGCACCGTGCGCGCGCCGAAGCGCTTGGTGATTCCGGCGAGCCTGAGCATCGAGCGAGTTTAGCCCGCCCCTGCAATATCCTGCCGGCGGCCCGTCCTAGACACCCCCGCAACCCCCTTGCTAGACTGCCCTGACCCTGGAGGAGGAGCTCATGCGCAAGATACTTCCGGTTCTCGCCGCCGCCCTCGCCGCCGCGCTCGCCGTCGCCCCGGCCGCCGCGCAGCAGAGAGTCAAGATCGGCTTCATCACCACGCTCTCCGGCCCGCAGGGCGTGATCGGCGAGACGATGAAGAACTCGGTCGAGCTCGCGCTCGACCACCTCGGGCGCAGGATGGGCGGGCTGCCGGTCGAGGTGGTCTACGGCGACGACCAGTTCAAGCCCGACGTCGGGGTGCAGGTCGCCCAGGAGATGCTGACCAAGCACCAGGTCGATTTCGTCTCCGGGATCATCTGGTCGAACGTCATGATGGCGGTGTCGCCGACCGTCACCAGCGCGGGCAAGATCATGGTCGGCACCAACGCCGGCCCGAGCCCGCTTGCCGGCGCGCAGTGCCACAAGCTGCACGTCAACGTCTCCTGGCAGAACGACCAGACCCCGGAGGCGATGGGCAAGTACATGCAGGACGCGGGCATCGAGGACGTCTACATCATGGCGCCCAACTACCAGGCCGGAAAGGACATGCTCACCGGCTTCAAGCGCTACTTCAAGGGCCGCATCGTCGACGAGGTCTACACCAAGCTCGGCCAGACCGACTACCAGGCGGAGCTGTCGCAGCTGCGCGCCAAGAAGCCGAAGGCGGTGTTCGTGTTCTACCCGGGCGGCATGGGCATCTCGTTTCTCAGGCAGTATTCGGAAGCGGGACTGCGCGGCCAGTTCCCGCTGTACTCCGTGTACACGGTGGACGAGATCACGATCCCGGCGGTGAAGCATGCCGCGCTCGGGCAGTTCGAGACGCGCTACTGGAGCCCCGACCTGAAGAACCCGGCGAACCAGAAGTACGTCGCGGACTACCGCAAGAAGTACAACAAGTGGCCCGTGTTCTACGGCGCGCAGAGCTATGACGGCATGCTGCTGATCGACTCGGGCGTGCGCGCGGTCAAGGGCAACCTCAAGGACACCGACGCCCTCATCAGGGCGATGCGCCGGGCCGACTTCAATTCCATCCGCGGCAAGTTCACCTTCAACAGCAACAACCACCCGATCCAGAACTTCTACCTGCTCAAGGCGGTGGCTGGCCCGACGCCGGGCAGCGACCCGGTGATGGAGATCCAGAAGGCGGTGTTCACGAGCCACAAGGACGCCTATGCCGGGGAGTGCAAGCTGAAGTGGTAGTGAACCGGACGCCGTAGGCGCCGGTTTACTACTGCGCGCTGCAACGGACGCAAGGCGCCGTTCATCGCGCAGGAACGAGAAGGGCGCGGTAGCACCGCGCGCTTCTCGTTTTTCCTACTGCCGTATCATCCGACCGCATGATCCTGCTCATCGAGCAGACGCTCAACGGGCTGCAGCTCGGCGTGATGCTGTTCCTGATGGCCGCCGGGTTGACGCTGGTGTTCGGCATCATGAACCTCGTCAACCTCGCCCACGGCGCGTTCTACATGGTGGGCGCCTACCTGACCACGTTCTTCTACCAGCAGACGGGCTCGTTCGCGCTCGGCGTGCTGCTCGGCCTCGCCGGAACCCTGGTGGTCGGGATCGTCGTCGAGCTGGTGGCGCTGCGCACGCTCTACGAGCGCGACCACCTCGACCAGGTGCTCGCGACATTCGGCCTGATCCTGTTCTTCAACGAGCTGGTGGCGATCCTGTGGGGCCGCGCCGCGATCTACGCCACCATGCCCCCGGCGCTCGCCGGGCACGTCGAGCTGTTCGCCAACCTGCGCTATCCCCTCTACCGGCTGGTGATCATCGGCATCGGGCTGGCGGTGGCGCTGGCGCTCTGGTACGTGGTCGTGCGCACGCGCCTCGGCATGCTGATCCGCGCCGGGGCGTCGAACCGCACCATGGTCGCGGCGCTCGGGGTCAACATCCGGCTGCTCTACACCATCGTGTTCGGCTTCGGCGCGGCGCTCGCCGGGCTCGCCGGGCTGCTCTCGGGCCCGATCTACGTGGTGCAGCCGGGCATGGGAGAGCTGGTCCTGATCCAGGTGTTCGTCGTGATCGTGATCGGCGGCATCGGCTCGATCCGCGGCGCGCTTGCCGGTGCGCTCATCGTCGGCATGGTGGACACCATGGGGCGGGCGTTCCTCAAGCCGATGCTCGCCACGGTGCTCTCGCCCTCGGCGGCCGACACCGCGGGCCCGGCGCTCGCCTCGATGCTGATCTACCTCCTGATGGCCGCGGTGCTCGCCTTCCGGCCCGAGGGACTGTTCCCCTCGCGCGGCAGCTAGCGATGAGGCTCTCGGCGCGCAGCTGGGTCTTGATCGCGGCGCTCGTGCTGCTCGCCGCGGTGCCGCCGCTCGCGGCGCTGCTCAAGGAGCCGTTCTACCTCGATCTCTTCCGGCGCGTGATGATCTTCGCCATCGCCGCGCTCAGCCTCAATCTGATCATGGGCTACGGCGGCATGTTCTCTTTCGGGCATGCGGCGTACCTGGGCATCGGCGCCTATGCCGTGGGGGTGCTCACGCACCACGGCATCGACAACGGCTGGCTGCAATGGGGCCTCGCGATGGGCGCCTCGGCGCTCGTCGCTGCGGCGATCGGGGCGATCTCGATCCGCACGAGCGGCATCTACTTCATCATGATCACGCTCGCCTTCACGCAGATGCTCTACTACCTCGGCATCTCGATCGAGGAGTATGGCGGCGACGACGGCCTGCGCCTCGCGCAGCGCAGCCAGTTCAGCGGTCTCATCGACCTCGCCGACCCGGTTTCGTTCTACTACCTCGTGCTGGCGATCCTGGTCGCGTTCCTGGTCCTGGGGCATCGCATCGTGCATTCGCGCTTCGGCATGGTAATCCAGGCGGCGCGCTCGAACGACGCGCGTACGCGCGCGATCGGCTTCTCGCCCTACCTCTACCGCCTCGCCGCTTTCGTCATCGCCGGCGCGATGTGCGGGCTCGCTGGCGCGCTGCTCGTCAATCACACCGCCTTTCTCTCGCCGGAGTTCATGAACTGGACCCGGTCCGGGGAGCTCATGTTCATGGTGATCCTCGGCGGGATGGCGACGACCGCCGGGCCGGTGCTCGGCGCGGCCGCGATGTTGCTCCTCGAGGACGCGCTCTCGGGGTGGACCCAGCACTGGCAGATCATCTTCGGGCCGTTTCTCGTGCTGGTGGTGCTGTTCGCCAAGCGCGGGCTCGCCGGACTGCTCCCGGGCGGCGCGCGGGAGCGCTGACGCAATGCCCGACCCGATCCTCGAGGTGCGCGGCCTGAGCAAGGCGTTCGGGGCGCTGCGCGCGACCGACGGCGTGGACCTCGACGTGCTGCCGGGCGAGACGCACGCGATCATCGGACCGAACGGCGCCGGCAAGACCACGCTGATCGGCCAGCTCTCGGGCCTGCTGCGTCCCGATGCCGGCTCGATCCGCTTCGCCGGCGAGGACATCACGCACCTGCCCGCCCCCGCGCGCTCGATGAAGGGTCTCGCGCGCTCCTTCCAGATCACCAGCATCTACCGCGAGTTCAGCGCCCTGGACAACGTCGCGCTCGCGGTGCAGGCGCACGCCGGCCACAGCTTCCGCTTCTGGCGCCCCGCGCACGCCGATCCCGAGCTGCGCGTCCCGGCGCAGAAGGTCCTCGAGGAGGTGGGGCTGGGCGAGCGCGCCGAGGTGCTCGCCGCGAACCTGGCGCACGGCGAGCAGCGCCAGCTCGAGATCGCGATGGTGCTGGCGACCGGGCCGCGCCTGCTGCTCCTCGACGAGCCGGTCGCCGGGATGGGCGCGGAAGAGTCGCAGCGCATGGTGGATTTCCTCGCGACTCTCAAGGGACAGCGCACGATCATCCTGGTCGAGCACGACATGGATGCCGTGTTCACGCTCGCCGACCGGATCTCCGTGCTGGTCTACGGCCGCATCATCGCCAGCGGCGCGCCCGAAGCGATCCGCGCCAACCCCGAGGTGCGCGCGGCGTACCTCGGCGAGGAGGCCTGATGCTCGAGGTCGAGGGCCTCGAGACCGCCTACGGGCTTTCGCAGGTGCTGTTCGGCGTCTCGTTCCGCGTCGAGAGCGGCCAGGTCGCGACCCTGCTGGGCCGCAACGGGATGGGGAAGACAACGACGCTGCATACGCTGATGGGGATCGTGCCTGCCAAGGCAGGCACGATCTCGTGGAACGGCAGGAGCATCCACGGCCTGCCCTCCTACCGTGTCGCGCAGGCGGGCCTCGGCCTCGTGCCCGAGGGCAGGCAGGTGTTCCCCAATCTCACGGTGCGCGAGAACCTGGTCGCGACCGCAGCCAACCGCGCCGGGCGCGGTGAGCCCTGGACGGTGGACCGCGTCTACGCGCTGTTCCCGCGGCTTGCCGAGCGGCGCGGCGCCTTCGGCAACCAGCTCTCGGGCGGCGAGCAGCAGATGCTGGCGATCGGGCGCGCGCTCATGACCAACCCCAAGCTCCTGATCCTCGACGAGGCGACCGAGGGGCTGGCGCCGCTCATCCGCGTCGAGATCTACCGCTCGATCCAGAAGCTCAAGGCCGAGGGCCAGTCGATCCTGGTGACCGACAAGGACGTGCGCGCCCTCACGCGCGTCGCGGACGTACACTACGTGCTGGAGAAAGGCCGCGTCGCCTGGAGCGGGAGCTCAGCGGAGCTCGCGGCCAACGAGGACGTGCAGCACCGCTATCTCGGGGTCTGAGCATGAAGCGCGAGAACATCGTCGGCCGGGCGAACGTCGAGGACACCCCCGAGCTCGAGGCCTACTACCGCGAGCTCGAGGCGCGCGAGCTCGGCGCGCTGTGGAACGTGGCGAACGAGATCGAGCCCTGGTTCCCGCAGCCGAAGTCGGTGCCGACGATCTGGCGCTGGCGCGAGATCGAGCCGCTGGTGCGGCGCGCGCCGCAGCTGGTCACCGCGGAGAAGGCAGCGCGCCGCGTGGTCATGCTCGTCAACCCGGGGCGCAGGGAGTGGAGCGCCGCGGTGGGCCTGCTCTACAGCGGCATCCAGATCATGAACCCGGGCGAGTTCACCTCCGCGCACCGCCACCAGGCCTCCGCCCTGCGCTTCGTCATGGAGGGCCGCGGCGCCTACACCGTCGTCGAGGGCGAGAAGATGCAGCTCGGCGCGCGCGACTTCGTGCTGACGCCGAACGGCACCTGGCACGACCACGGCGTGGACGCGGACGGCGGCCAGTGCGTCTGGCAGGACGGCCTCGACATCCCGCTCATGAACTCGCTCGACGCGAATTTCTACGAGGTGCACCCGGAGGTCGTGCAGAAACCACGCGAGCGGCGTTCGCGCAAGGCTTGGAAAAGGCCGTACTCGCCGGTGTTCCTCTACAGGTGGGACGAGAGCCACAAGGCGCTGAAGAAGAACGGCGCGGTTTACGAATACACGAACCCCCTGACGGGCGGACCGGTCATGCCGACCATGGGCGCACGATTGCAGCTGCTGCGAAAGGGTGCGGTGACCAAGCGGACCCGGCACACCGGCAGCGCGATCTACCAGGTCGCCGAAGGCCGCGGCTGGTCCGAGATCGGCGGCAAGCGCTTCGACTGGGAGGAGAAGGACGTCTTTTGCGTGCCCTCGTGGGCGGCACACCGGCACGCCAACGGCTCGGCGACCGAGGACGCGGTGCTGTTCTCGTTCAACGATTTCCCTGCGATGCGCTCGCTCGCCCTCTGGCGCGAGGAGCAGGTGCCGGCATGACGACGCGGGAGCAGAACGAGCGGATGGTCCGCGTCGGCCCAGGCACGCCGGCGGGCGGCCTGCTGCGCAGCTACTGGCAGCCGGTCGCGCTCGCCGACGAGCTGGAAGCGCCACGGCCGGTGAAGGCGGTCCGGCTGATGGGCGAAGACCTCGTCCTCTTCCGCGACGAGCGCGGGCGGGTGGGCCTCGTCGAGCGCCATTGCGCGCACCGCCGCGCCGACCTCGCCTACGGGCGCCTGGAGGGCGGCGGCCTGCGCTGCTCCTTCCATGGCTGGCTCTACGACGTTGACGGCAGGTGCCTCGAGACGCCGGCCGAGCCGGAAGGCAGCCGCCTGTGCGAGCACATCCGGCTGCGCGCCTGCCCGGTGCAGGAGCGCAGCGGCATCGTCTTCGCCTACCTCGGCGCGGGCGAGCCGCCGGCGTTCCCGCACTTCGACTGCTTCGTCGCGCCGGACGAGTACACGTTCGCGTTCAAGGGCTACTGGGACTGCAACTGGCTGCAGGCGCTCGAGGTCGGGATCGACCCGGCGCACGCCTCCTACCTGCACCGCTTCTTCGAGGACGAGGATCCGGCGGCGAGCTACGGCCGGCAGTTCCGCGGCGTGCCCTCGGACGCGCAGATGCCGATCAGCCAGCTGCTGCGCGAGCACGACCGCCCGGAGATCAGGGTCGAGCGCACCGACTACGGCATGCGCCTGCAGACGCTGCGGCGCCTGAGCGACGCGCACACGCACATCCGCGTCACCAACATCCTCTTCCCGCAGGCGTTCGTGATCCCGATGAACGCCGAGATGACGATCTCGCAGTGGCACGTGCCGGTGGACGACACCGGCTGCTACTGGTACGCCATCTTCACGAGCTTCACCTCGCCCGTGGACAAGAAGACGATGCGCGATCAGCGCCTGAAGACCTACCCCGCGCCCGACTACAAGCCGATCCACGGTCGCCACAACAGCTGGGGCTTCGACGCCGCCGAGCAGCGCGGCTCGACCTACACCGGGATGGGGTTCGACATCAACATCCACGACCAGTGGGCCTGCGAGTCGCCGGGCGTCATCCACGACCGCACGCGCGAGCACCTCGCCAGCACCGACAAGGGGATCGTGCTTTACCGGCGGCAGCTGCTCGAGGCGATCCGCAAGCACGAGGCCGGCGAGCGCCCGCTGATGGTGCTCGATCCGCCGGCGGCGCGTGCCCTCACCGGCCCGGCGGCGATCGACGGCATCGGCCCCACCGGGCGCATGGACGAATACTGGAGGGAATCGGACGCGACGCGCCGCCGGCGGGCGCCCTGGGCGGCCGCGGCGGAGCAGGCGGCGTGACGTTCGTAGAGCGGCACGGGCTGTGGAGCGACCCGCAGCGCGCCGCCGCCCGCAGCGCCCTCGCCGAGATCGAGTCGCGCGGCATCCAGGTGCTGCGCTTCTCGTTCGCCGACCAGCACGGTGTCCTGCGCGGCAAGGCGATCGCCGCTGCCGAGGCGGCGCACGCGCTGGAAAACGGCGTCACGCTCACCACGACGCTGCTCCTCAAGGACACCTCGCACCGCACGGTCTACCCCGCCTTCACCCCGGGCGGCGGGATCGGCATGCGGGAGATGGAAGGCGCGGCCGATTTCCTCATCGTCGCCGACCCGGCGACCTTCCGGGTGCTGCCCTGGGCGCCACAGACCGCCTGGGTGCTCTGCGACGCCTATTTCGCCGACGGCAAGCCGGTCCCCTTCTGCACGCGGCGGCTGCTGAAGCGCGCGCTCGAGCGGCTCGGCGAGGCGGGGTTCGACTATCTCGCCGGGCTCGAGATCGAGTTCCATCTCTTTCGCGTCACCGACCCGCACCTGCGGCCGCAGGACGCGGGCCAGCCCGGCGAGCCGCCCGAGGTGAGCCTGCTCACCACCGGTTACCAGTACCTCACCGAGCTGCGCTACGACCAGATCGACCCCGCGGTCGAGCTCCTGCGCCGCGATCTCGCCAAGCTCGGCCTGCCGCTGCGCTCGTATGAGGTCGAATTCGGCCCGAGTCAGGTCGAGTTCACGCTCGGCGCGATGACCGGCGCGGGGTCAGCCGACGCGATGGTGCTGTTTCGCAGCGCGGCGAAGCAGATCGCGCGCCGGCACGGCTACCACGCGACCTTCATGAGCCGGCCACGGATCCCGAACGTCATGTCGAGCGGCTGGCACCTGCACCAGTCGCTGGTCGATCGCAGGACCGGCAGGAACGCGTTCGTCTCGGACCGGGACGAGCTCTCCGAGGCCGGCAGGCACTGGCTCGGCGGCCTCCTTGCCCATGCGCGCGGCGCCGTCGCGCTCTCGACCCCCACCATCAACGGCTACAAGCGCTACCGCCCGTACTCGCTCGCGCCCGACCGCATCCACTGGGGCCGCGACAACCGCGGCGCGCTGCTGCGCGTGATCGCGGCAGCGGGCGACCCCGCGACACGCATCGAGAACCGCGCCGGCGAGCCGGCCGCGAACCCCTACCTCTATTTCGCGGCACAGATCCACGCCGGGCTCGACGGCCTCGCGCGCAGGCTCGACCCGGGTCCCTCGGCCGACACGCCCTACGAGGCGAAGGCAGAGCTGCTGCCGCGCACGCTCGGCGAGGCCCTTGCCGCGTTCCGCGAGGATGCTTGCCTGCGGGACGGGCTCGGCGCCGGCTTCGTGGACTACTTCTGCCGCATCAAGGAGGCGGAGCTCGCGCGCTTCAACCTCGAGGTCACCGAATGGGAGCACCGTGAGTACTTTGACCTCCTCTGAGCTGGCGCGCGCGGTGGCGCTGCTCGAGAAGGGCGACTGGCGGGCCGCGCACGAGATCGTGCAGCGCGACGAGGATTCGACGCTCGCCTGCTGGGCACACGGCATCGTGCACTTGATGGAAGGCGACGCCTCGAACGCCCGCTACTGGTACCGGCAGGCAAAGCGTCCTTTCCCGGCGCACGCGATGCCCGGGGAGGAGATCGCCGCCCTCAAGGCGGCTCAACGATAGAGAGGAGGAGAACCATGGGTCAGATGACCAGCTTCAAGCGTCCGGACGGCGGCAGCGTGCAGGGCTATCTCGCCGAGCCGAAGGGCGGCGCCGCCGCGCCCGGCATCGTGGTGATCCAGGAGTGGTGGGGCCTCAACGACCAGATCAAGGGCGTCGCCGACAAGCTGGCCGCGGCCGGCTACCGCGCGCTGGTGCCCGACCTGTACCGCGGCAAGGTCGCGCTCGAGGCGAACGAGGCCGAGCACCTGATGACCAACCTCAACTTCGGCGACGCCGCCGGCCAGGACGTGCGCGGCGCGGTCAGGCATCTCAAGTCCTCCGGCAGCCGCAAGGTCGGCGTGACCGGTTTCTGCATGGGGGGCGCGCTCACGGTTCTCTCGGCGGTGAACGTCCCGGAGTCCGACGCCGGAGTAGTCTGGTACGGCTACCCGCCGCTCGAGTACGTGGACGCGGCGAAGATCAAGGCGCCGCTGATGGCGCACTGGGCCACCGAGGACGTGCCCTTCCCGATCGCGAAGGTCGACGACCTGGAGAAGAAGCTGCCCGCCGCCGGCGTCAAGTTCGAGTTCCACCGCTACAACGCGAAGCACGCCTTCGCCAACGAGACCGCGGACTCGAAGAACCTGCCGATGCTCAAGTACGACCCCGCGGCGGCGGATCTCGCCTGGCGCCGGACGCTGGAGTTCTTCGGCCGGCACCTCAAGTAGACCGCGCACGCGCGGGGCGCGACCCGGTCTGGCATCATGGAGGGAACCTACACCTACCTGCCGCTCGAGCGGGTGATCTTTGGCCGCCCCGCGGCGGAGGCCGCGGCGCAGGAAGCGGCGCGCATCGGCGCACGGCGCGTATTTATCGTCGCCTCCAGGAGCCTCGCGCGCGAAACCCCGGTCGTGCGAGGGATCGGGGGCGCGCTCGGCGGGCGCTATGGAAGCGCTCTACTCCTGCGCGCCGTCGGCGTCGAGCGCGAGCAGTTGCCCGCAATCGCCGCCGCAGCGATCAACAACCTGTGGGTGCGGACCAACCCGCAGCCGATCCGCTCGGCGGGGGACGTACTGCGGCTGCTCGATGCGGCGTGGTGAGATACGACGAGATCTACCCGGGCTTCCGTTGGGAGCTGCCCGAGACGTTCAACTTCGCCGTCGACGTCGTCGACGCCTGGGCCGAAGATCCCGGCAAGCTCGCGCTCCTCTGGTGCGACGAATCCGGCCGTGAGGCGCGCTTCACCTTCGGCCAGGTCGCCGAGGGGTCGAAACGCGTCGGCAGCCTGCTGCGCGCGCGTGGCCTCGAGAAAGGCGACCGCTGCATCGTCATGCTGCCGCGGCAGCCGCAGTGGCAGCTCGCCATGGTCGGCTGCCTGCGCGTGGGCGTGATCCCGATCCCGTGCATCGACATGCTCACGGCGAAGGACGTGCGCTACCGCGTCGCGCATTCCGGCGCCGCGGGCGCGATCACGACCGGCGCGAGCGTCGAGAAGTTCTCCGGGCTCGCTGGCCTGAAGCTGAAGGCCGCGGTCGGCGGCGCGCCGGGCTGGCTCGATTTCGACTCGGCCGTCGCCGCGGCCGGCCCGCGGTGCGCCCCGGCGCGCGTTTCCGCCGAAGACCCCGTCGCGATCTACTACACCTCGGGCTCCACCGGTAACCCGAAGGGCGTGACGCACGCGGCGCGCGCACTGTACGCCTGGCGCCTCGCGTCGCAGCTCTGGCAAGACCTCAAGCCCGACGACCTCATGTGGTGCACGGCGGACACCGGCTGGAGCAAGGCAGGCACCGCGATCCTCTACGGCCCCTGGAGCTGCGGCGCGGCGGTGCTCTTCTACCACGGCCGCTTCGACCCGCGCGAGCGCCTCGCGCTGCTCGCCCGGCACCGCGTGACCGTGTTCTGCGCCGCGGCGACAGAGCTGCGACGCCTCGTGAACGAGGACTTCTCGGCGCACGACCTCTCGGCGCTGCGCCTTGCGGTGTCGGCGGGCGAGACGGTGAATCCGGAAATCGTGCGGCGCTGGCAGGCGCTCACGGGCGTGCCGCTCCTCGACGGCTACGGCCAGACCGAAACGCTGATGACGGTGCTCAACTATCCGTTCATGCCGGTGAAGCCGGGCTCGATGGGCCGACCGCTGCCCGGGATCGGGATCGCGCTGCTCGACCGCCAGCTCGCGATCCGCCTGCCAAACCCGCAGATGATGCTCGGCTACTGGAACGAGCCCGAGCGCACCGCGGCGGGCAAGACGCGCGTCGGCGGCGCGCAGTACTGGCTGACCGGCGACGTGGTGCGGCAGGACGAGGACGGCTATCTGTTCTACGAGGGCCGCGCCGACGACATCATCAGCTCGGCGGGCTACCGCATCGGGCCGATGGAGGTGGAGAACGCCCTGCTCGAGCACGCCGCGGTGCAGGAGAGCGCCGCGGTCGGCAAGCCCGACGCGGCGCGCGGCGAGATCGTCAAGGCCTTCGTCGTGCTCAAGCCCGGCCATGCCGCGACGGCGCAGCTCGCCGCGGAGCTGCAGGAGCACGTGAAGCGCACCACCGCGCCCTACAAGTACCCGCGCGAGATCGAGTTCGTCGCCGAGCTGCCGAAGAACGCCTCCGGGAAGCTGCTGCGCCGCGTGCTGCGCGAGAAGGCCGGGGCGTGAGGATTTGCGGCGCGCATCGCATCCACGCGGCGCGCGTCGCGCTGTGCTGCGCGGCGCTCGCGCCGCTGCCCGCTACGGCCGACTCCGCGGCCTGGTCGCGCCATATGCAGGACGGCATCACCGCCCATGGCGAAGGCGACTACGCAGCCGCGGCGCGTGCCCTGGAAGCGGCGCTGGAGCACGCTCGCGAGTTCGGCGATCGCGACCGGCGCCTTGCCGACACCGCCAACAACCTCGCCGCCGTCTACCGGGCGCAGGGCCGCTACGCGCAAGCCGAGCCGCTCTACCGGCAGAGCCTCGCGGTCTACGAGCGCGCGCTCGGCCCGAAGCATGCGACGCTCGGCGCCGCCCGCAACAATCTGGCGGTCGCGCTGGAGCTCCAGGGGCGTTACGCCGAGGCCGAGCCGCTCTACCGGCGCAGCCTCGCGATCTCCGAGCGTGCGCTCGGCAAGATGCACCCGAACGTCGCCGCCGCGCTCATCAACCTCGCCAGGCTTTACACGACCCTCGGCCGGCACGCCGCAGCCGAGCCGCTGGCGCAGCGCGGCCTGGCCATTGCCGAGCGCAGCCTCGGCGATTCGCACCCGGGCACTGCCGCGGCACTGGCGTATCTTGCGCGCCTGCGCCTCGCGCAGGGGCGGGTCGCGGAGGCAGCGAAGCTCGCCGAGCGCAGTCTCGCAATCTATGAGAGCCGACTCGGCGCCGGCCATACGCACACCGCGCTCGCCCTGCAGGCACTTGGCGAGATTCGCCGCGCACAGGCGCGTTTCGCGCAAGCCGAGGCGCTGTACCGGCGCGCCCTCGGCATCCGCGAGCGCGCCTTCGGCGGCGACCATCCGGAGGCGGTGGCGAGCCGCGTGGCGCTGTTCGCGCTCTACCGGAGCCAGGGCCGCCGTGCCGAGGCGGACGCCCTGCTCGAGTAGGCGGCTACTTCTTCAGCCCGATGGTCGAGCTCGCGGCCAGGCACCGGCTGCCGGTTCTCCGGTCATGTTCGAGATCCCGGTGACGTTGCCCCCCGGCCGCGCCAGGTTGGAGACAAAGCCGGTGCCGATCGGATCACCGACGAGCGACATGATGATGGGAACGTCTTTGGTCGCCTGGATCGCGGCACGCACGCCTGGTGTGTTGATCGCCACGATGACGTCCGGCCGGGCGCTCACGAGCTCGGCCGCAAGGGCGGGCAGGCGCTCATGCTTCATCTCGGCGGAACGCTCCGGGAGCCGCAGATTCCTGCCCTCGTCGTAGCCCAGCTGGCGCAAGGCCTCGAACAGCACCGGATAGGCTGGGTCTTCGCGGTGCGGCGTCAGCACGCCCACGGTGTGCACGCGCTGCGCCGGGGGCTGCGCGCCGGCGGCGAGCGGCGCGGCGAGCAGCGCGCCGGCGACCCGCAGCAACCACCGGCGCGGGAACGGCCTCATGTTCGCCCTTCTGTCGGACCGAACGGGAAGTCCACGCCCCGACCGACGCTAGGCCCATTCCCCGTCGCCCGCCGCCGGTGGCGGCTCGGCCATCAGCTCGGGCCGCAGCATCCAGGCGAGCCGCCACTGCCCCGCGGCATCGCGCTCCAGGCACGCGATGCTGCCCGGCTGGAACGCCACCACGGGCGGCTCTTCGCGCCCGGCGACGAGCAGCGTGGCGAGGCGCCCCATGAACGGCTGGTGCCCGGCGAGCAGCGTGTCCTCGGTCCAGCCGCGGGCCCGCGCCGCGACCGGCGCCACCGGGTCGTTCGGGTTGAGGCCGGCGAGCGTCTCCGGTTCCAGCTGCGGCGCGAGGCGGGCGGCGAGGATCTCCGCGGTCTGCTGCGCGCGAGTCTTGCCGCTGTGGGCGATGCGCACCACGCGCACGCCGCGAGCGCCGAGGAAGTCGGCGAGCCGCCCGACATCCACCCGTCCCTGCGGCGTCAGCTCGCGCTCGGCGCTGACGGCTTCGGGCTGGGCGTCGCCGTGCTGCACAAGATAGATTCTCACCTCGCGACTCCTGCGATCGGCGCAACCAGTATAGGCCGCGCGCGATGCCGACCGTGTCGCTTGGCCTCCTCCCCGCCGATCCCGGCTAGGGCGATAATCCCGGGCGTATGCGCGCCGCGTCTCTGGCTGCCCGGATCCTCGGGGCGTTGCTCGCCCTTGGCTCTGCACCTCTCCAGGCCGCGGACAAGGAAGCGGCGGCCAAGGCCGGCGAGACGAGCGACGGCTGGCTCTTTCTCGGGCGGCGCAGCGGCGACGGCTGGCGACCCGCCTCGGCCTCGCTGTCCAGCCCGCGCTATCCCGTGAAGCCGGGACAGCGGCTTGTCGTCAAGCAGGACGCCCTCGTCTACGGGTCGGTGGACTGCAAGGTGATCGACGCCGCCGAGTTCAAGGTCGAGGACTCGGCGCGCGCCAGGCTCGTGGTCAAGGCGGATCGCTCCGCGCTGCACATTGTCGCTGCACCGCTCGAATGCCCTTCGGTCGGCCGGGCGAAGACGGTCTGGGCGAAGGTGAAGATCCCGGGCGAGCGCCTGGCCAGCGTCGAGAAGTAGTCCCCCGGCCCTGCCGCCGGGCCTAGGCGGCACCGCAGATCTTCGGCAGCACTTCGCTGATCGAACCAGAGAGCCGGGCGTGCGCCAGGTCGTCCATCGGCGTCGGCTCGGCGTTCAGGATCACGATCTTCGCCCCCGCGGCGCGCGCCGCGGGCAAGGCGCCGGCGATGGGGAAGACCTGCAGGCTGGTACCGACGGCGAGGAACAGGTCGGCCTCTTCCGCCGCGTGCATCGCGCGGTCGATCACCTCGGGTACCAGCTGCTGGCCGAACGAGATCGTGGCGCTCTTCAGGATCCCGCCGCAGCCGCGGCAGGGCGGGTCGGCTTCACCCGCGCGCACGCGCTCGAGCGTCTCCAGCATCGGCCCGAGCCGGCCGCAGGCCATGCAGACGACCTTGCGCATGGTGCCGTGCACTTCGATCACGCGC
>Ga0187893_10008251_pt1 | contig 16535 bp, 11 predicted proteins | sample MA1701074metaG_FD_139574 | JGI IMG/M metagenome (GOLD analysis project Ga0187893, IMG submission 139574) | White microbial mat communities from a basaltic lava cave in the Kipuka Kanohina Cave System on the Island of Hawaii, USA - MA170107-4 metaG ...
CGCAGTACATCCGGACGGCTTCTTCGAACCTCCCCTGCTGCTCGAGGACAAGCGCCAAGTCATAGGTCAGCTCCGGTAAAGTCTGCTTTAGCTCAAGCAGCCGTTTTCGCACCGTGACTCCGGTTTCCCAGTCTGCCTTCTCGACGGCCACGGCCCCGAGACCGCGCCAGGCGCCAGCGCATTGCGGATCTTTCTCGATCGCGGATTCATAGATGCGCTGGGCCTCCTCCAATCGCTCCAGATTGACGAGACAGGATGCCAGGTTCAACTCGGCTTCGAGCCATTTTGGACGCCGTCCCAAACACTCGCGGAACGCACGCTCGCCCGCCTTCCAGTCCCGCTCACGGCTGCGCAACACCCCGAGATGAAACCACGCTTCCTCCAAATCCGGTTCGAGTTGGACCAAACGTTGATAGAGAGATTCGGCGTCCTCGAGCGCTTCCGATTCCTCAAGTAGAAGGCCCAGATTCCACAAAGCGACGGTGTTCGACGGATCGAGCGCGAGCGCACTCTGATAGGCTTCGCGCGCACCATCGAGTTCACCTATCGTCTGACGAACCATTCCCAGATTTACCAAGGGCCGGGCGTCCTCGGGACGCAACCGGAAGGCCTGATGGTAGGCGAATACAGCCTCACTGGATTCGCCTATCTGCTGGCGAGCCACTCCGAGATTGAACCAAGCTTCGAAGTGCTCGGGCTGAGCCTGCACCAGGCGCGAGCAGTGATGCGCCACCGCGCGCCAATCCTCCATTGCCAATGCGGCTGCCGCCAATCCTTCTCCGAGGACCAGTCCGGGATCGCCTCCCGGCGTCTCATGCATCGGCGCAATTTCCGTGGCCGCCTCCCCGGCCACGGGCAGCATTTGCACTTTCTTCGAACTCATGTCGGCCGTCCTTCCAGAGGAGGAACTCTGGCTCGCCAGAGGAGTTACTGGCTCAGCGAATCCCATTCGGTCCCTCCCGATTTGAAACCGCAGGCAACCGGGTCCAGCACCGGCGCTCCAGTCAATTGTGTAAACGGTGTGCTCCACCGTAGCTTTCCGCCCGTGGGCGGCGCTCCTCCAAGGGGCCGGCTCTTGTGCCGGGGCAGCAGCCTTAGATTGCCTCCCGTAGTGTGATCGTGATCCGCCGGCTCAGCCATGGCTGGAGAAAATCGAGTCATTTCCAGGAACCACTCAGAAATATCAACCTCTGTCTTCCCCGCGCTCAGCAAACCACTATTTTGAAGGGCAGTGGACCTGGTGGGAAGTTTTCGATCCGTCTGAAAGTCAGCGGGTACAGAGCACTCCCGGTGGCTGAGAAACATTCCCGGAACCAGGTCTAGAGTGATCGGCGCCTTCGATTGCAGGCGCAGATTGACGCTCAGCGAGCGGCGGTCTATGCCGGTGGCGGGTTGGATGCCGGGCTGTGTCTCGATAGACAAGGGAGGCGCGGGCGCGATCTCAATGGGCTCGATCTGAATAGCTTGGACCTCCGCACATAAGGCCGGCGGTTCCGCGAGCAATTGAAGACCCGCCAGTTCGGGCAGGGGAGACTGACGGGAATCGTTGGCGCGAGCGGCCGTGTGATGCGGCATCAGCGGAAGCTTCGATGAACCCTCCGGAAGCTGTGTGAACGGCTCGTCGATTTCGTGCAACCGGACCTTGAGGGCGAAGAAGTGAGCCCTTGGCTGAGGAAGCGATTTTGCGACGCCGGCGTGAATCCCACGGATCACGGCGGGTGGAACTGGCTTGGGGTCCCCAACGATAGCGCATGGCGGCAGCGGAACTTTGGTGACGGCGGAATGCGGGATCCGATTGGGGTCGACCCGGAGCCCCGGGTGCAGATTCAGGGGCCATCCGCCAGCAACTGTAAACTGCTCGGTTGCGGCGAGGATCTCATTGACGTCCCGCACGAGTTCTTCCACCAGGGGGCCCACTTCGAAGACTGAAGCTGTGGCAGGAGCTGCGGGCAGAGGAGGAAGTGGATTCTCTCTCCGGTTTCGTAGAGACTCCCGGAGGCGTTCGAACGACGATAGCTGGGGTTCTACCGCTACCGGAGTTGCCGCCGGCGTGGACGTAAGTTGCGGGCGCAAAGCGTACCGCGTGGCAGGATCAGGACGATGGGCAAGCCGCAGCGGCCGGCGCGCCGCCACCTCGGTGAGCGATTCGAGCGGAGACTCCGGCGGGGTAAGAAACGGCTGAAGCACGAGCATTTCGGGCGAGTGAACGAGCTCGCCGTTGAGGTGTTTCGCGGTTACACCAATCCAGTGCGAAGCTGCCGGCAACGCTGCCGGCAAATCGCCATCGACCAAAGCCGGCTGTGCCAGGCAAATCGCCCAGGGGTCGGCACTCGGCGCCATATGAACGAGGCGCGCCGGACAATCAAATGCGACTTGAGCTTCCTTATTGGCCAGCAGACCGGGCACTGGCTGCTGGGCAGTCATTCCCAAGGACTTCCGTCCGGGCGGAACCAGAGCACGGGGAAATGGTTCGGGTTCCGATGGAATGGCTGGAACAACCGGCTCCATCGAAAGCACTCTCGCTGGATTGGCGAAGGCAGTGACAGGTGGGATCCAGGTGCGAGGAGCGAAGCGGAGCGCAGGATTGAGCACGATGGCTCGCGGTGGCTGCGGCTCCAGCAGCTCGACCTGAACGAGGATGCCTCCCTCAGAGTCCAGCGCATGCGGACCCAGGAACGCGGCGAAGGGAACGGCCGGCTCGGGCGTCGGCGGTTCCGGGGCCGGTTCGGAGGCCAGTTCGGGGACCGGCTCGGCGACCTGCTTCCGGGTAGCCTGCTGTGGCGGTGGCTCCGGACCCAGTGTTTGGAGGCGCGCGAGCGCCATCTCCTCGTGTTCGCGATTGAACTCGAGACGGTGCTCGGTGGAGCAAAACTCCTGTCCGGAGAGGCGCTGCATCAAGCCGAGCTTCGAGCCACAGTACCTACAAGCAGCTTGGTTGCTCTCTTTGCCCACGATGGCAGCCTCCGATGGGTCTCCAGACAGTTCTTCCGAGGTGTCTGATCCTTATTGTACGGACGAGCCCGGAAAAGCACGATAAGGAGACCGCAGAGCAATCCGCCTGAAAGAACCATGGGAATCAGCTAGGGTCGTGGGGGGAAAGGCGATCTTATCAGGTGCTGTTCGCCTGATCTCTAGGGTGTTCGCCGGTGTCTGCTATCCTGAATGGTCCTCATGTCTGTTGGACGCGGCTGCATGTCTCCCCAGATCGCAGCCCTGCTGCTGGCGCCGCTAGGATGGGCAGTTCTTGGCTGGGCTTTTCTTGGCTGTTTTGGCTGCTCGAGACTTCAACCCCAAAAGACCGCGCTCGACCAGCTTAAGCCGTGCGTCTCGGGCGAGGGTCCTTCGGATGCATACTGCGGCAAGCTTAGAGTTTGGGAGGATCGCACCGCCAAGGCTGGGCGCCAGATCGGCCTGAAGATCGTTGTCCTGCCCGCGCTGCGCCGGGATGCTGCTCCGGAGCCGTTGTTCTTTTTAGCCGGCGGCCCGGGACAAGGCGCCGCCAAGCTCGCGCGGATGATCAAAGAAACCTTTCAGATCATCCAGCAAGATCGGGACATCGTTCTGGTCGACCAGCGCGGAACCGGCGATTCCGGCGGTCTGGAATGTAAGCCGGCTTCCGAATCGCTCGACGAGGACCCCGAGAAGGGGATCGAAAAGCTGCGCACCTGTGTAAAGCAGTATGAAGTCGACCTGCGGCTTTACACCACCCCGTTGGCGATGGACGATCTAGATGACGTCCGCCAATTTCTCGGATACGAGCGGATCAATCTGTACGGCGGATCGTACGGCACGCGCGCGGCGATGGTCTACACACGTCAATACCCGTCGCGTGTGCGCGCGGTGGCGCTGGATGGGGTGGCTCCTCCGGATATGCGCCTTCCTCTGTACATGGCGCGAGACGGACAGCGAGCCTTGAACTTGCTGGTGCGGGACTGCCAGCAGGATCCTGCCTGCCGCAAGCGATTTCCGGATCTCGGGAAGAGACTGGACGCCCTTCTCGGCAGGTTGGAAAGCAAACCTCCCCGGGTGAAGGTGACGCACCCGCGCACGGGCGAAGAGGAGGAGATCACGGTCCGCCGATGGATGGTGGCAGGGGCCCTGTTTGGCGCGCTCTATGCATCGCAGTCGAGCGCGCTGCTGCCACTTCTGCTCGAGCGCGCGGAGAAGAATGACTTCCAGGGATTGCTCGCGCTGGCATCGATCACTGAGGGAATCATGGAGAACATGAGCCAGGGAATGCACTTCTCAGTGGTGTGCAGTGAAGATGCCCCACGAATCGAGCCATCGCAGATTCCCGAAGTAACCAAAGGAACGTTCTTTGGCCGTGAAATAGCCGAATACCGGTTGAAGCCCTGCGAGTTCTGGCCGCGTGGGCAGGTGGAGGCGAGCTATTACGAGCCGGTCCGCTCGAATGTTCCGGCCCTGATCCTATCCGGGGACCTCGACCCGGTGACGCCTCCGTCGTGGGGAGAGGAGGTGGCACGCTATTGGACCGGCGCGCGGCATGTCGTGGTTCCAGGAACGGGTCATGGAACCATCGGCAGCGGCTGCGTCATGCGTCTGTTGCGCGAGTTCTTGAGCAAGGGAAGCGCTTCCGACCTGAAGCTCGACTGTGTCGAAAAGGTCCGTCGGGCTCCGTTCTTTATTTCGCCATCGGGTCCGGATCCCGGCGGTTCGACCGCCGGTAAGGATTCCAGGAAATGATTCGCGCCGAAGGGTTGCGAAAGCAGTTTGGCGCGGTGAAGGCAGTCGATGGCGTTTCCTTCACGGCTCCGGACGGAGCGGTGACCGGTCTACTCGGGCCAAACGGAGCCGGAAAGACGACCAGCCTGCGGATGGTCTATGGGCTGATGAAACCGGACGAAGGGCAGATCGAGGTGGATGGAATCAACCTGCTGGCAGACACGAAGGCGGCGCAGGTGCGGCTTGGGGTTCTGCCGGACGTTTCCGGACTCTATCCGCGACTGACAGCAAGAGAGCACATTCACTACTTTGGCCGTTTGCAAGGATTACCCAAAGCCGAGCTAGAGGATCGCACGCGCCGGTGGCTGGAAGTGCTCGACATGGGGGACATAGCGGACCGCCGAGCGGCCGGCTACTCCCATGGCGAGCGGACCAAGGTCGCCATCGCGCGCGCTCTGATTCACAACCCACAGAATATCCTGCTGGATGAACCGACCAATGGGCTCGACGTGATGAGCACGCGCGCCGTTCGTGAAGTGATCCGTCGACTTCGCGGAGAAGGACGCTGCGTGCTGTTTTCCAGTCACGTGATGCAGGAGGTTTCGGCGCTGTGCGACCGCGTGGTGGTGATCGCAAAGGGGAGGGTTGCCGCCGAGGGAACTCCCGACGATCTGCGGGCGCTGACGGGCCAGCAGAATCTCGAAGACGCTTTCGTGGCTCTGGCGGGTCCGGAGGCGGAGGAGTCATGAACCTGTCGCGTGTCGGTGTGGTCCTGCGCAAGGAACTGACAGATGCTTTTCGGGACCGGCGATCGATCTACTCGATGTTGGTCGGCGCGCTGGTGGGGCCAATCCTGGTGGGATTCATCTTCAACCGCATCGCGGTTCAGCAGAGGGGCGCGCAAGAGATTCGCGTTCCAGTGACCGGGCGCGCCAATGCGCCGCTGCTTGTGGACTGGCTGGGGCAGCAGGTTGGCGTCCAGGTGGTGGACGGTCCCGACGACGCCGAGGGAGCCGTGCGCGAAAGCAAGGAGGATTTCGTTCTCTTGATCCCGAAGGAGTTCGGCGAGAAGTTCCGGGAATCGCGGCCGGCCACGGTGAAGCTTGTTTCCGACGGAACGAGGCAATCGGCGCGGTCGAAAGTGCAGAGAGTACGGTCGTTGCTGCAGCGCTACAGCATCGAAGTTGGAAGCTTGCGGCTGATCACCCGGGGAGTGAGCCCGTCCATTGCGAGCGCGCTGGCGGTGGAGGATGTGGAGGTATCGAGCTCGCAACAACGTGCCGCGATGATCCTGAACATGATTCCGATGTTCGTAGTTCTGGCAGCGTTCATTGCAGGCATGCAAATCTCGACCGATTCGACGGCTGGCGAGCGCGAGCGCGGGTCGCTCGAACCATTGCTGGTGAATCCGGCGCCGCGGATCGAAGTGGTGATGGGGAAATGGCTGGCCGCGGTGACGTCGTCCGGTGGAGGCATGATCATCACTCTGGTGCTGACAACGACGGTACTGCTCATGGTTCCGCTGCAGGACCTGAATATTCGCTTCCGGTTCGGGTGGAATGAAGCGCTGGCCCTGATGGCCGGCACATTACCGATGGCCCTGATGGCTCCGGCGATCCAAATGTATCTGTCGACCTATGCCCGGTCGTTCAAAGAAGCACAAGGTTACATGGGGTTCCTGGTGTTCGTGCCGATGATGCCAGGAATGGTGAGCGCTTTCTATCCGATCAGTAACCGCCCGTGGCTCGCTCCCGTACCGGTACTGGGCCAATACGCCTTGGCAAACGATGTGCTGGGGGGGAAGCAGCCGGCGGCAATCTGGTTTGTGGCCGGTGCGCTCGCGGCTGTCGCGGTGGCGGCGGTATTTGTCTGGTTGACGACGCGTCTGTTCGGTCGCGAGAAGATCATTTTTGGGCGTTAGCCGTGCGGCCTTCGGCGCTAACCGCGCGGCCTTGTGACTCGAGAAGAGCCAGAACGGCCCAACTGCTGCCGGCGGCCGAGATCCACTGATCCTGACCATACGGGAAGCCGCTTTCAAAGTAAGGCTGAAACGGGATTGCGCGGGATTGCACGAACCACGAACTGTCTTTAGCCTGGGCGCCCTGAAGAAACGCGCGGGCTTTCTTCACGGACTCGTGATTCGATGGCCACGCGGCTAGCTTGAGGGCATACAACGCTTGGCCGGTAGCGTAAGCATCCGGGGCAAGTGTTGGCAACTGTCTCCATGCGCCGTTGGCAAGCTGCAGGTCCACCAACTGCCGCGCCGAAGAGTCGATCTCCTGCCGGGCGGCCCCGGTCCAAGCCAGACCCATCAAGCGCATAGCGGATTCTTCGGTGCTGCTGGGGGCCGAGCTGCGCAGCCAGCGGCGGGCCCGTGCAACGCGATCGGCGATCTCCTGCTTCCTGCCGGGCGGGGCGAAAAGTTGGATGGCACGGATGGAAAGCGCGGTAACGGTGATGTCGCTATATTCCTGCGGTGGGCGGTGGGAGCTGGTGTGCCAGTTGCCGTCCTCCGATTGCCGGGCCGTGAGGTAGTGGACCATGGCATCAGTGGTCGAGTCACGCGATTGTCCGCCGCCGGCCATGCCAAGCAGAGTATAGGCGATCGTGTCGGAGCTGCCGCCGACGCCGGAGCCGATGAGTGTAGTTTCCATGCGGGCCCGCTCGACGGCACGCATAGATTTGAGCTCGCGGCTCATGATTTCCGTGTCAATGGCGATCCCTTTCTTCTGGGCGAGACCGGCCACCATCATCGGGAGAGCGTTGTTGTGGCAGGAGACACATCCGCGATTGCGAAACACGGCCGGTGCGGATGCCTGCAAGAGTTGAATCGCCGGTTCGAGGCCCGGAAATGATTGCTCTGGTTGGGCAGGCGCGCTCTGCTGCGACGCCGGCACTGGCTTTTCTCCGAACATGCGCGCGATTTCCGGGTGACCCTGCCTCCGTGACAGCGATCGGGCAGATTCGCCTTGGCTGTTCTTGTGGTTTGCGTCAGCGCCGTGATCGAGAAGCATTTTCACAATCTCCGGACGCGCGTAGTCCGATTGCACCGCGAACTGTAGAGGTGTTCGATCTTCTCGATCCCGGGGATCGGGCGCCGCGCCCTGTTCGAGGAGTTCCTGCACTATTTCGATGGACCCGCGCTGAGCGGCGGCAAACAATGGAGACCGGCCCGAACCGGACACGGCCTTGGCAGAAGCTCCGTTCACCAACAGAAACCGGACACATTCCGGGCAGCCGGATTGCGCCGCGTTCTGCAAGGCTGAACTGTTCCGTGCGTCAGCCGCCACGCCCTTCCCGATCAATACCCGCATGGCGGCGAGGTCACCGTTGAACGCAGCGCGCGAAAGAGCAGCGGCTCCTTGATCTTCGCCCTTTGGGTTGACGCCGTTTTCAATGAGCAGCGAAAGGATGGGCGCCGAGCCTTTATGTTCGGCGGCAATGACCAAGGCGCTGCGTCCCTGCTTGGTGAGCGCATTCACATCGGCACCGGCGGCGACAAGCAAGCGGACTTTCTCCAGATCATGCGCGGCCCAATGGAGCGCCGTGGACTGATTAGAGTTTGCGGTCTTGGCGCCGGCTTTGTAGTCGAGAAGCAGCCTCACCATCGCCGCATCGCCAGCGACTGTAGCGCGCATTAGAGCAGTGGTTCCGTCCTGGAGCCGCGCATTGGCGTCCCCGCCTTTCGAAAGCAGCGAAGAGAGCCCCGCGAAGTTGCCGGAATCGATGGCGTCAAAGATGTCACTCGAAACACACGGCCACGCCAGCACCAACAGGAGGATTACGCAATACATGGGATCACCAAGTCTGGCGATCATCATAGCAGGAGCAAGCGGCGCTATTGGACTCGGAGCCCAAACTCGCGCAAGGGGGTGGTGTCGATTTTTCGCTCGGGTTCATAGAGGCGCAGCCAGTAACTGCCAGCCGTGAGAGCCGTCGCGACTGATATGGTTAGCGTGGAGCCTTCCGCCCTACCGGCTCCCATCCAAACCAGCTTGCCCAAGGCGGTGACGATTTCGACCTGGTAAGTCTGGTGGGGCTCGAGGCCAGTGAGATCCAGATTCAATTTGAGAGCGTGGTAGGCTGGGGCAGTCGTGATGCCTGCCATGACGTCGCCCCGAGTCGCGTAGAGGCTCAGTTCGGAAGTTCCGACGACTTGAGACTGCTTGGGAACGAAAATGGCGATTGCCAGAATCGCCGTCGCAAGGGCGCCGGCAATGGGAAGCGGACGGAGACTCCAGGAGCCGGAGGTCCATTGGCGAAGGTTTTCGCTGAATGAACGTCTCTTCGGTGGCGGCCGTGAGGCCACAATTCGGAAGGCCTGTACGAAGTCGTCGGCCTCCTGGAGGCGAGCCATGCAGGATTCGCATAACAGCAGGTGCTCTTCAACCTCAGCGACCTGTTGCTCGGGTAGCCTCCCCAGAGCATAGAGTTCGATCAAATCATCCGATGGGTGAAAATCTGTCTGACTCATGGCCATACCCTTTCCGTCTCGGGTCACACCGGACACCATCAGGGATCCGGCCTCCAGTGCCAGGACGGATAAGAACTCCTGTAATGCTTAGTGTCAGGCGCCAGCGGATTTTCTCACGAAAAGTTTGCCCATTGGTTTCCGACTCAGCCGCCGCTTCCCTAACTCCCCGAATCGAGCTTTGGCGCGTGACTTTAGAAGCCGAAACTGCGTTTCGCTGAGCCCCATGTCAGCGCAGATCCGTTCCTGCGTCTCCTCATGAATATAGAAGCGGACCAGGATTTCGCGGTCCCGCGGGGAGATGTCCTCGAGAATCTCGGCCATCAGCTTCGTGCGCTGCTCCAGGATGGCCGATTCTTCCGGGTTTTGACGATTGTCGATGATGGAGAAGCCGGTTTCCAGATCGGCCTGCTCTTTCCGGGATTGGACCGCACTGTCGATATGGGCCGCCACCTGCCGACGAACTACGGTCCGGATAAATCCTAACAAACGGTCCGGGTCTCGCAATTCGCCCCGCTGGATGGCTTGCAGAACGATGAGGAAGGTGTCGTGCACCTTATCTTCCAGTTCATCCAGACCGAGTTGACGGCACAGATAGTAACGTACACCTCGCGAGAACAGACGATACAGATCTTCGAGCGCCTCGTCCTTGCCTTGCCGAACCCGCTCCACAAGGTCAAACCATTGGGATCGATCCGGCTCAGACATCCGCACCGGTTCGGGAGGGATGTTCGATTCGGGCGTATCGTCAGGAGGAGCCATGGGGAGCGCTTCGAGGTTTGCCGGAAGCATCAGGGTCCCCCTGAATTGGGAATGCGTTTGAATCCGCAAGCACACGCTTGCGGCACCACGAGGAAAGAGGACGCCTCCCTCTGGCCGTTCACAAGAAGGCCAACAGGCATAAGCTCGCTATCCTATCAGCTAAAAAAGATATGGGAAAAACAACGCGACGGGTGTTTTACTGCTGTAGTCGATACACGGCTACACCTGAGAATCATACCTATACTACTTAGAAGTGGCAAGTCCCCGCAAATGGGGATAGTAGTACCGGTACTGAGATTCTACAGCCACAGGCGCTACCTCAAGATCCCGGTGTGACCGATGGAGTAGCGGCCCGGTTGCGGCCAGACACAGAGCCCATGGGGGCCACGGCCAACCTTGATGCGGGCCAAGAGTTTTCCATCCGCCGTATCTATCGCATAGACCTCACGATGGTAGCGACCTGCGAGCCATAGGACTTTTCCGTCGGCGGAAACGCCTCCCATGTCCGGACTGCCGCCGCCGGGAATCCACCATTTCGCGATGAGTGCTTGAGTAGCGAACTCCAGGACAGAGACACTGCCTTCATTCCGGTTAGTGACATACAGATATTTCGAGTCGCGGCTGGTGTATAGTCCGTGACATCCCTTACCCGTCTTGATTAGCCCCGTGATCTTGAAAGTATCCCCATTTACCAGATGAATGCCATCGGCTTCCATGTCGGCAACGTAAAAGGTGCGGCCGTCAGGAGAAACCTTGACGTCCTGCGGCATGCCATCACCGGGCACCGCCAGTTTGGCCAGTATCTTCCGGTTAACGATGTCGACCTTGATGATCTCGCCGGAAAACTCGCAAGAGGCGATCACATAGCGACCGTCCGCGGAAAAGTCCATGTGATCGACGCCACGGCAGTTCACGGGAACGGACTCGATGAGCTTCATGGTCTGTGGCTCCCGAAAGTCGAGGCGCCGCAGTCGTTCCGCGACCACGATGGCGAACTTGCCGTCCGGCGTGAAGTATAGGTTGTAAGGATCGTCGACGGGGATGGTACCCGTCTTCTTCCCCGTGGCGGGATCGATAACCGTAAGGGTGTTGCCGAGATCGCTACCGGCGTATAGGGTCTTTAGATCCCACGACGGCGTAACGTGCTGCGGCTCTTTGTCGGTGGGAAAGCTGTCTATAACCTTATAGTTCCTGGGATCGATCACGGCCACGCGATTGGCTCCACCCAGAGGAACATAGATTCGTTCGAGGTGGTCCCTTACGGTTTCACTCAGCAGTCCAGGGCGCCCGGCGGCATACAAGTCGAATGGATCTAAGTAGGAAGGCATGCCCGGGAGCAGGTCGAGCGCATCCAGACCGGAGTCGGACTCGGCCTGGGAAGACGCCAACTGACAACCACAGAGGAAACAGAGCAAGGCCGCCGCCAACAGCGCGCGGCTGCCGTTCGAAAACTGCAACATACTGAAAAATAAGGGGCGTATCTGGACAACGAGAAGAACCCGGTTTCCGCTTGGCACCGGGTAAATCCCATTCTACGCCAATGTGGGCTAAAATTATACGTAGACGGAGCCAAAACTGGAGGTTGGCCGGTCAGATCTTCCTCAGACCGCTTGAACGCCTGAACCAGACGTTAAGAGGCATTTCGAATGAGATTCAGACACTGGAGGAGTTTATTGTTTCCGTTCTTCCGGCGCCTTTGGCGGCGGACGAGGATGATCGTGCTGGTGGCCGCATCCGCCCCGATTGTCGGATCGCCTTTACGGGACACACCGCAGCCCCAAGAACGCCGGATCGAGGATCCACGCATCGGCCGGCTGGCGCAGTACTTCCGGAATCGCAACAGTCCCCTTGAAAAATACGCCAGAGAGTTCGTTGTCGCGGCGGAAGCCAATGGTTTGGACTGGAGGCTACTGCCATCGATCGCAACGATCGAATCGGGAGCCGGCGTTTATGCGCGGGCGAACAACGTGTTTGGATGGAAGTCCGGGCGTGCCCGGTTCCACAGCATCCCGGCGGCCATTCAACATGTCGCTCAGCGCCTGGCGTACGCACCCCATTATAACGGCCGGGGTCTTCGCGAGAAGCTTCGGATCTACAATCCGGCACGGCCGGCCTATGCCGATTGCGTCCTATCCGTCCTCGACAAAGTAGGTCCTCGCCGGCCGATACTGGCTGCCGCGGCGAGATAGTCATCACACGGTAAACTGCCAGGATCGCTTCCATGCATCGCGAGTATCACAAGTGGTTCAGTCCCGCGTTGGGGCGAGAAATGGAACTTCTTGAATTTGGGCATGGAGGACAGCCGGTGCTGGTGTTCCCAACCTCGATGGGGCGTTTCTGGGACTATGAAGAGCGCGGGATGATCGCCTCGGTCGGACATCAATACGAAAGCGGGCGTCTGCGAGCCTATTGCGTAGACAGCGTGGACGCCGAGAGTTGGTACAACAAAGGCGTGCATCCGGCCGAGCGCGCGGCGCGGCATCTGCAATACGAGCGGTATCTTCTCGAGGAGGCGGTGCCGTTCATACTAGGTCGTGGGGACGCGGCCCGGATCGCTGCCACCGGTTGCAGTTTTGGCGGTTACCATACCATCAACTTCACTCTGAAGCATCCGGAGTTGGTGAATCATGCCGTAAGCATGGGCGGCGCTTTCGATATCCACCAGTTTCTGAGCGGTCACTATGACGATAACTGTTACTTCAACTGCCCACCGGATTTTTTACCCGGATTGAGCGATGATCAGGATCTGGAACATCTTCGGCATCACACTCGACTGGTGCTGGCGACGGGCGAATCCGATATCTGTCTCGCCGAGAATCGCCGCCTGTCTGGGATTCTGGCGAGCAAAGAGATTCCGCACTGGCTCGATGTGTGGGCCGGCGGCGCCGGTCACGACTGGCGATGGTGGCGCCAGATGGCTCAGAAATTCTTCGGGTGAGAGGGGTCATGAAGCGCATTGGAGTCCTGTACGGGATGGAGGATACGTTTCCGCCGGCACTGGTGGACCGGATTAACGCGATGGCCGCGGCAGGGGTCGTGGCGGAGCATCTCAAGGTGGGACACGTCGAGATTGGCGTGCCGAGCGGTTACGACGTGATCATCGATCGCATTTCCCATGACATTCCCTTCTACCGTGCGTACCTCAAGAGCGCGGTGCTCGAGGGCGCGACCGTAATCAACAATCCTTTCTGGTGGAGCGCCGACGATAAGTTTTTCAACTACGCGCTGGCGGCCAAGCTTGGAGTAGCGGTTCCTGCCACGGCGATTGTTCCGCACAAGTCGCACCCGCCTGGAACCACGGAGCGATCCATGCGGAATCTGGTCTATCCGATCGATTGGGGCACGGTGTTCCGCTACGTCGGATTCCCGGCTTTCCTCAAACCGATTCTCGGCGGTGGCTGGAAGAACGTGTACAAGGTGGATAACCCGAACGAGTTCTTCGCTGCATACGATCGGACTGGCGACCTGCCGATGTGCCTTCAGCGTGGCGTCAATTTCGATCAATACTTCCGCTGCTACGTGGTGGGGCAGGAGAAGGTACGAGTGATGCTATACGATCCGCGTCAGCCTCACCACCTGCGGTATGTACAGGATGCTCCACCGGTGGAGTCTTCCCTACACTCGCGTGTGGTTTCCGACGCGCTGAAGTTGTGCCAGGCGTTGGGATACGATCTGAACACTGTAGAGTTCGCCGTCGAGAACGGGGTTCCCTACGCGATCGATTTCATGAACCCGGCCCCGGATGCCGATTTGCACAGCGTCGGGGAAGAGAATTTCCGGTGGGTGGTGGATGCAGTGGCGGAGGTGGCGGTGCGGAAGGCTCTTGCACCGCGATCGCTGGGGCGGGAATTACGCTGGGCGAGGTTTCTGGCCGGGGAACTCAGTGCTGCCGGCGCCTGAACTAACCAGATCTGCAAGGGACCCCAAGCGCCGAGACGAGTCTCGGCGCGGCAGACACGAGTGTCCACGCCACGTCCACGAGCGACACTTTGTACTCAGAAAATAATGCGCCCGCTGAACTGAATCTGCCGCCCGAAAACGCCGGGCCGCTGTGCGACGATCTGCCCGAAAGTCTGCTGGGTAACGTTCAGGTTGGGACTATCGCCGGTGAACGCGTTGACTAGATTGTATGCCTCGCCGCGCAGCTCGAACTTGAAGCGCTCGGTGATCGCGAATTCCTTCGCGAGCGTGGTGTCGATGTTCACGAATCGCGGTCCCTTCAGGCTAGGGTATTGCAGCGGGTTCTGCCGTCGGGTGAACGGCGGCAACTGCCTGAATTTCGAGGTGTCGAACCAGCGCTGGCTGGTCGGATTATCGAGGGTAGGATCGCCGTCCACGAGCAAGCCTCCGAACCGTAGATACAAACCGCTGTTATAGGTGAACAGGCCGCTTGCGGCCCAACCACCGAGGATTGCATCCATCACGGGGTGCATTCCGTTCAAATACTTGCGGCCTTTGCCGAAAGGCAGTTCGTAAATCGCGGCACCCGTCAGACGGTGCCGCGCGTTCTGCGCAGGTTGCCAGGTGAACGTCTGCGTGAAGTTATCCTGCTCGTCGTAGAACTCCTGGTTGCTTTCGCGGTTGAAGTTATACCCGATCACGAAGTTGAATCCATTGGTGAATGGGCGCTGGAACTGCATCTGCAGCGCCTTGTAGCGGCCATCGCGCAGGCCACGCAGGGTTTCGGTGAGCGTGGTGTACTGCGGGCGCGGCCGCAACAGTTGCGAGAGAGCCACTTGCCGCTGGGTGCGAAGCTGGCCGGGGAATTTCTCAACCGGCAGAACGTTGAAGAACGGGTTGTTCACGGTCTGGTTGACTGCGTTCCCGATGCGGTAACCGATCCGGGGATCCACCTGGTTGATGTCGTAATTCTGCGGCTGGCTGCGGCCCAGGTTCATGAAGAACGTGATGTCCGCGAGGATCTTGGCCGGCAACTGCCGTTGCAGGCTGAAATTGATCCGGTCATTCACACCGGGAGTGAAGTCCTGTTCATACCACGTGGCGGGACCTCCGAGATTGGTGTAGCGGCCGAATGTCTTTCCTGTCACTGGCACCAAACCGCCAGGGTAGGGGTCGTTGAACTGCTGTTGTGGAACCCCCAACAGCGGTCCGATGGTCGTCGAAGCTGCGTCGAACCCGGGATAGGGTACGCTTCCTAGGATGTTGAGGCCGTCTATGAGAGTAGCGGGAACGATGTATCGGGCAAACCCGGCCCGAAGCGCTGTCTTATCGTTCAAGCGCCACGCAAGACCGATGCGCGGCATGAACAGCCCTCGAGGCGCGTTCCACGACCGGCTATTATCCTTGTCGGTGAAAAGCCATGCGCCGTTGTACTGCGGCGCCGCTGATCGCAGAGCTGTGGCCTCCGCGGGAAGTTGCGGGGCATTAGCTCCCTGGAACTCCGGAATTGCGCTGGTCAGGTCCAGGAACCGCGACAGCCTATAGTCGGGATCCCGCATCCCGGTGAAGAATTCATACCGCAGACCGATGTTGATGGCCAACCGCTGCGTAATCTTGAAATCGTCGTGAAAAAACAAACCGACGAAATCGACCCGCGGGCGCTGAATCGGAATCGAATTGATGGCCGATCCTCCATCGAGTGCGCCAAGCAGGAACGTAGCCCATCCGTCGCCGCTCAGTCCGGTATTGGGAGTTAGGTAGGTGTTGGCGGTCAAGGCAGGGCCGAACGTGAACCGCATAGGCGCCGGCCGGGCCGCATTGACCAGTTCCTTGCGGTACTCGCCGCCTACCTTCCAGTAATGACGGCCCTGGCTGCGCGACATCTTGGATTCGATGTTGTAGGAATCCGGCTCCTGATACCAGTAGCCTGTGCGGCCCAGAACGGTACCCGAACCCTGCGTGTTCACCGTCACTCCTGGATAATAGATATCCGGAAGGTCGGCCAGATAGGGCTTGTACCAGGTGTTATTGCCCCAGAATTTCGCCAGATCGGCTTCCTTCAAGGTGGCCGAGGGAACGCCAAAGGAATCGACGATCGCGTTAAAAGCTCCGCGGAAATTCAACACCGTGGTCGCGCTGAGCGTGTACACGGCATCGCCCGAAAAGCTGAGGGAGTGACGCTTGGAGCCATCGACGGCCTGTGCCTTCGATCCCCCGGTATAATCATCGGCGGCGGTGAAGGTCCTGAATTGGTTAAAGCGGCCGAAGACTTTGAATTTGTCGCTGATGTTCCAGTCGGCGCGCTCGGAGAGATTCCAGTACCGGAAGCGATTGGCGTATCCGATCAGGTAGTTGTCTACCAGCGTCGAACCGACGCCAGGAGCATTCGCCTTCCAGACGTCGCCGATGATGACCTTCGAAGTAGGATCGATCCGGTTGGCTGGAATGATGTTGCCGGCAAAAGGCTGGCGGGATACATTTGACCCTTCCGTCCGCGTGGTGGAAGGGTCGTAAATCGTGCGAAGCCCGCCGGCAGTGTTCCGGGATTGAGAGAAATCGCCATTGCGCTCCCGATCCGTCGGCACTGTCCCAAGCAACGCTCGCGGCTCGATGGTCCGCCAGCCTTCGTAGGAGAAGAAGCTGAAGAGCTTGTTTTTCTTGATTGGGTTGCCGAGTGTTCCCCCCCAAACGTTCTGGCGCGTCAGATTCTGAGCGCGCG